>TARA_R100000541_G_scaffold19812_1_pt1 | contig 15955 bp, 8 predicted proteins | sample TARA_R100000541 | Tara Oceans TARA_R100000541 (sample SAMEA2621416) | marine metagenome | biome: marine biome (ENVO:00000447); feature: surface water layer (ENVO:00002042); material: "saline water (ENVO:00002010), including plankton (ENVO:xxxxxxxx)" | depth 5 m | reverse complement strand
CTTTTATTTTTATTAATTTTATTATATATTATATTATGGCAAAGACAAAAACAAAAGCTTACGCTGGAGATCCTGGTGATGAGCACGTAGAAAAAGTAATACCGGTTATGGAAACACCAAAACCAACAAGAGTAGAACCAAAAAGTCAAAAAACAAATGACGGCTGGAAAATACAAGATAGAACATACCTTTTAACAGACGGTTCAAAACCTTTAAGTAAGTCAATAAAAAGTGCAGGTATATATCACTTTGATGAAGAAGTAGGTTATGAAAGAGAAATGAAGTATTGTGAAAATCAAAAAACTCATTTTGTTGATGAAATGAAAGGAGAAATGAGATTATCTCATATTGTATTTAGAGCTGGTGTTTTATTTGTTCCTAAAAACAAAGTTACACTACAAAAACTTTTAGCGTTACATCCTTACAACGGTAAAGTTTTTTATGAATTAAAACCTCAAAAAATAGCAGAGTTCGAAGTTGAAAACATTGAAATAGAAATAGAAGCTTTAAATGCTGCTCAAGGCTTAGACATTGACATGGCTGAAGCAGTTATGCGTGTAGAACTAGGTTCTAGAGTTACTAAGATGAGTTCTAAGGAGCTTAAGCGAGATTTACTATTATATGCTAAGAGAAACCCTAGTTTGTTCTTAGAATTAATAAACGACGAGAACGTACATCTTAGAAATATAGGTATTAGAGCTACTGAAATGGGATTATTAAAACTATCACAAGATCAAAGAACTTTCACTTGGAAAGATACTAATAGAAAATTAATGAACGTACCATTTGATGAGCATCCATATTCAGCTTTAGCCGCTTGGTTTAAGACTGATGAAGGTATGGAAATCTTCACAAATATAGAAAAAAGATTGAAGTAAAAACCTTGTAGAAGCGGTCGCTCTACGGGGCGATCGCAAACTACAAACAAAAAAGAAATATGGCGGTAAATATAGATACAGTATATCAAAGAGTTTTAGCTTTAGCTAACAAAGAACAAAGAGGTTACATAACGCCTCAAGAGTTTAATTTACATGCCAACCAAGCTCAAATGAATATTTTTGAGCAATATTTTTATGACACTCATCAGTTTCAAGCTACTCAAAAAGGTAACAGCACAGAGTATTCTGATATGATAGATTTATTGTCAGAAAAAATTAGTCCTTTTGAAAAACACAAAGTAGCAGTTAGCATGTCAGGTAACACTGGTACATTAGCAACTGATCTTTATAGGTTAGGAACTGTATTCTTTGCTGTTGGTGGTACAAAAGATGTTGAAGTTGAAAGAATAGAAAAAAACGACTTTGCATATATAGAAAACTCACCACTAGCATCACCCACAACAAACAGACCTGTGTACAATCGTACATCAGCAACAAAAATCAAAACTTTTCCCTCAGCAACTATAACATCTAACGTTACACATAACTATGTAGCTAAGCCAGCAAAGTGTGAGTGGGCATACGTAGTTGTAAACGAAAAAGCTTTATTCAATGGAAATCAAGCTGTAGACTTTGAGTTACACGCATCTGAAGAAGAAAGTTTAGTTATAAACATATTAGAGTTATCAGGAATAACAATTAACAAGCAAGGTTTAGTATCAATAGCTTCTAATATGGAGAATTCAAACATACAACAAGAAAAACAATAATAAATGGGATTACTAGGAACTACATCACAACAAACATATCAAAACTCTGGCGACCTTGGAAGTTATCAATACACTTCTCTTGAAGATATTATTAATAATTTTATCGTTGGGTATGTTGGTGAAAACAAATTAATAGGTAAAGTAAGAAGAACAGATGTTGCTTTCCACGCTCAAAGAGGATTAGCAGAATTAAGTTATGATACTTTGCGATCTAGAAAATCACAAGAAATAGAAGTAGCACCAAGTTTAAAAATGTTGCTACCACAAGATTATGTTAACTACGTAAAAATATCGTGGCATGATGCTAATGGTATGGAAAGAATACTATACCCAGCTTTGAATACAAGTAATCCTACTGCTATACTACAGGACGGTAACTTTGATTACAGTTTAGATAGCAATGGAGCTTTGCAGTTTGCAAGCGAGTCTGATACTTGGAAAGCTTTTAAAGCTACAACACCTAGCTCAACAGGTAATTTAGATGCAGATTCAGATTACTATGCTGATATGTTTAGCGGTAGATTTGGATTAAGTCCGGAAAAAACTCAAGCTAATGGTAATTTTTATATAGACTATGCATTAGGTTTTATACATTTTAGTTCAAATTTAAATGGTGAGACTGTTACTTTAAAATATATAAGTGATAGTCTAGGTGTTGACGGCGATCAAATTGTTCATAAATTTGCTGAAGAAGCTTTATACAAACACATTGCTTACGCTTTATTATCAGGGTCAGCAACAGTTCAAGAACATGTAATTAGAAGATTTAAAAAAGAAAAGTTTGCAGCCACAAGACAAGCTAAATTAAGACTATCAAACATTAAAATTGAAGAACTTGCTCAAGTAATGAGAGGCAAGTCGAAACAAATAAAACACTAGTATATGGCTGAGCTAAAGCATAATTTTACTAAGGGTCGAATGAACAAAGATGCTGACGAAAGATTAGTGTCTAATGGTGAGTATAGAGATGCCATGAACATTGAGGTTTCTACTTCTGAAGATTCTGACGTTGGTACTATACAAACAACTTTAGGTAACACTTTAAAATCAGCTACTGGAACAAGCACTGCGTTTACAGTTGGATCTATTGTAGATCATAAAACAAACAAAGTATATTGGATGGTTCACAACGACCAAAAAATTGTTGGAAGCGGTATCACAAGAGACATGATTGTAGAGTACAACCCAAACACAGAAACAAACAAATATGTTTTTGTTGACATTTATAAGGTTGTATCTTCAATAGGAACGTCAAATGGTGGTGCCGTTAAATATTTATATATAGCTCTTGGCAATAGCACAGCAACTAATAACATTACTGGTATTAGAAAAGGTATGCAAGTAACAGGTACTTTTAACAATGTGTTTTATGGATCAAATTCACTATACAATATTACTGTTGAAGATGTAGAGTTTGATGCTACTTATGGATGGAAAATAACTTTAAACAGAGCAGTTCAAACAATAGCTGGTGAGCAAGTAAATTTTATAGCAGAAAGAGTTTTAAACTTTTCAAGAAACAGATTAGTGTCAGGTATAAATATTGTTGATGATATGTTATTCTGGACAGACGGAGGTTCAGAACCTAAAAAATTAAACATTATAAGAGGTATAAAAGGTACTGGTGGTTCTAGAACTTTAAATACAAATGCAACAACTACTTTTAATGGAGACAATTTCAACCATCATACTAGACTTGTTATTGATGATATAGACAGTGCACCTGGTGTATACGAGGTTGTTACAAATAGATTAGCTACGTATCCTGTTTTTTGTAAAGAATCACACTTAACAGTTCTTAGACCAGCACCTCAAACAGTATTGCAATTAGAAATGTCTAGAACTTCTTATAATAGAGGTAATGGAAATACTGGCGCTGTAAATAGAACTGATGCTCAAGCAACAATACAATTTTTTGATCCACTAGTTACAACCCAACCTTTAGTAAGTGGTAGTTTGGTGCAAGTTACTTTTGATCAAGCACCTGATTACAGAGTTGGAGATCATATAATAATAACAAACGACACAAGTGTTTTACCAACAGACTATACAGATTATAAAGTTAGATGTAAAGTGTCACAAATACCAACTGGTCACACTAACAATAATTTAATGTTAGGTATATTTGAGTTAGAAATTATTACAATTTCTCAAGACTTAGTTTACAATGCTAACGGTGAACAGTTTTTTACTTTGCTAGAACAAAAAGACTCTGTGTTTGAGTTTAAATTTCCTAAGTTTAGTTATAGATATAAATATACTGATGGTGAGTATTCAGCTTTTGCACCTTGGTCTGAAATAGCTTTTTTAGCTGGTAGTTTTGATTATGAACCTAAGCACGGTCACAACTTAGGTATGACAAATCGTATGAAGTCTTTGTGTTTAAAAAACTACGTACCAGAACCTGGAGAGATTGGTGCATCAAGACCTGGTGATGTTATTGCTATAGATATTTTATATAAAGAGTCTAACAACACAAACATATACACTGTTAAAACAATAACTTCAAACGATGACCACCCTGTGTGGCCTGATCTTGCTACAAAAGCTTACGCAAGAGGAGAGTTAGTTATTGACACGGAAATGATACATGCTGTTTTACCATCTGATCAATTTTTAAGACCTTTTGATCTTGTTCCAAGAAAAGCCAAAGCTCAAGAAGTAACTGGTAATAGACTTGTTTATGGTAACTACACACAAAATTATAACGTTGATGAAATTATAAACATTGAAACAACATTGCAAGTAGGAAGTTTTGTTACAAACTCTGACACAGGGCAAAAGTCTGTAAAGTCATTAAGAGATTATCAAGTTGGAGTTGTTTATCTAGATAAGTATGGTAGAGAAACACCAGTTTTAGTTGGGCCAGAAAAAGGATTTAAAAGAGTTGGTAAAGTATTTAGTGATAACTTTACAAAGCTAAGAGCTAAGCTTACAAACCCTCCACCATCATGGGCTAAAGGATTTAAGTTTTATGTGAAAGAACCTTCTAATGAGTATTACAATTTAGCAATGGATAGATGGTATAATGCTAAAGACGGTAACATATGGATAAGTTTCCCTTCTTCAGAAAGAAATAAAGTTGACGAAGAAACTTTTTTAATACTTAAAAAATCACATGCTAAAAACAACTCTGTGGCTAACGATGTTGGTAGGTATAAAATACTTGCTATAGAAAACGAAGCACCAGAGTATATAAAAAAAGATAGAAAAAACTTAGGTGAGATATTTGATAACAGTGCTAAAGAACATATTGGTAACGGTGGTGATGGTTTTCCTTTTCCAGGTTTTAACTATATAGAAGTACCTTACGCAGCTTTAAATAATAGTAGCATTGTTGATATAGATGCTTCTGGAACTGTAAATCCTAAATCACCACACTTACAAGATAATCTTTTTATACGCGTAGGTGGTCCTGATCATCTTAGTGCGGAATATGAAGTTGTTGGTATTTCTAATACTGGTCAAGGTGGTAATTATAAGTTTAGATTAAACAAACGTTTAGGTGATGATTTAGAATTTACTTCAACAGACGGAACATATGCTAATAGAATTAGTGGTTTGTTTATGCAGTTGATACAATACAGAACAGAAAACAAAGCAGAGTTTGATGGTAGATTTTTTGTTAAAATAAATCAAGATCAAGTAATAAGATCAAACGTTATTGGTGATAAAATAGACGCAAGAGACATGATCGTTTATTCAGCAAGAAATCTTAGATATGTAAAATCTAAATCAACTCATCCAAACCACGCTGGTATGCCTAACTCAAATCAATGGCATGGTAGTAATAATTTCAACAGAGCTTGGGGTGGTATTGGAGGTGTTAGTGATCACGATGATATACATAATAAACTTGATGTAAATGGTTATTCATATTGGAAAGGTTTTATAAAGTTTAATAGAAATGGTAATGGTAGTAAGTTCTTTATTGATGAAGACAGTATAGTTACTATAGGTCCAGATGGATCTCCTGTTAGCTCTAACTTAGCAACTGGTGATATGGCTACTAAAGCTTTTTGTTTTCCAAACATAACAAACAGTGATAGTTTAACTAAACACGATGGACAAAAAAATACTGGTTATGGTGGCAATAGTGCTAAATATCCAAAAGGAATACACCAAGGAGCTAATGAGCCTGTTGGTAGTAGAATAGATATATCTTGGGTAGGTTATGAAGATTCTAATTACCCACAAAACTCTCCTCCAGTTTTCTGGAGTCAACATGGTCAAGACATTGCACCTGAAGATTATGAGTTTTCAAAAGAGTGGTTTCAAATAGGTACTAAATTTAGATTTGCAGGAGATGATGATGAAACTGTTTACACGGTTAAAGACTATCGACATGAGTTTGGTCTTAGAAACTTTCAAACTATAAATGGAAATATTCAAACATCTAATAGAAATAAAGGTTCTGTTTATAGAGATAAATGGACTTTAAAAGTAGAACCAGCTATAGTAAGAACAGCAACTGGTTTTTATCCTACTGATATAAGACATGACGGTACACAAAACCAATTGGTTGAACTTGTTAGAAGTCACGTAGAGAATGGTGTGGCAGAGTTTACTGATAATCCTGGTATTTTTGAAACAGAACCAAAAGAAGATGTTGGGCTAGACGTTTATTACGAAGCTAGTGTTACATATCCAACACAGATAAATTCTGATACAAACGAAATGTTTGCACCTATAGGATCAACAGTAAGTGTTCTTTCTACTAATCAAAATGCAACTGTTTCTGCTGGCTGTAAGGTATTTAGCTGGAGTGACAACACTGTTACATTAGACGGTTCTGTTACTGATCCTAACCAAGGTGAAATACTTGTATTTACTAGACCTGACGGTGGAACTGTGCAAGCCAAAGTTGAAGCTATTTCAGCATCTACACAACCGCAAGGAGTACACGTTGCTACTGGTTTAACAATGTTTAGAGATGTAAGTAATCAAAGATTTACGCTAGGATATACAAATTGTTTTGCTTTTCCACAAGGAATAGAGTCTGATAGAATTAGAGATGATTTTAACCAAGTTACAATAGGTAAAGGAACTAAAGCATCTACCGTGCTAGCTGAACAGTTTAACGAAGAACATAGAAAGTCAGGTTTAATATTCTCTGGAATATACAACTCTATGACTGGTGTTAATAATCTAAATCAATTTATAGCATCAAGTGGTATTACTAAAGACTTAAACAATCAATACGGCTCTATACAAAAATTATTTACTAGAGACAACAACATAGTTGCTTTTTGTGAAGACAAAGTATTGAAAGTGTACGCTAATAAAGACGCTTTATTTAATGCTGATGGTAGTTCAAATGTTATTGCTACTAACAGATTTTTAGGTGACGCACAACCTTTCGGTGGTGATTTTGGTATATCTAAAAACCCAGAATCATTTGCTCAAGAAAACTTTAGAATATATTTTACTGATAAATCAAGAGGTGCTGTTTTAAGATTATCTAAAGACGGTTTAACTGTTATATCTAATCAAGGTATGGCAGATTACTTTAGAGATCACTTACCACTAGCAACAGATTTAATAGGTAGTTACGATAAAAGAAAAGGTTTGTACAATATTACTTTACATGACAAAGGTGTTAATCCAAACGGTACTGGTATTGGTGCTGGTATAACTTACACACCAAAAGTAGATACAACCGTAAGTTTTAGTGAAAAATCTGGTGGTTGGACTTCTTTTAAATCTTTTGTTCAAGAGTCTGGTATAAGTTTAGACAACAACTATTACACATTTAAAAGAGGTGAGATATTTCTTCACCACAGCAATCAAGAAACAAATAACTATTACGGTACAATTGCCAACTCAACTAACGGAGCGTTTTCAAGTGTAACAGTAATGTTAAACGATTTACCTGGTTCTGTTAAAAGCTTTAACACGTTAAACTACGAAGGAACACAATCTCAAATTGATTTATTTCAAACGGTAACTGTTGGTGGTGTTGTTTATAACGATGGAGAGTTTTACAATTTAAAAGCTAAAAAAGGTTGGTTTGTAGACTCTATGATTACAGACATGCAGACAGCTAGATTAAAAGAGTTTATCGAAAAAGAAGGTAAATGGTTTAATTACTTATACGGTGAAACAACTACATTAGCTAATTTAGATAGTACAGAGTTTTCGTATCAAGGTATAGGTCTAGCTGAATCTATAACACACAACGGACCGTCACCTATTTATGGTTGCACAGATTCTACAGCTTTAAATTACAACCCAGCAGCTACGATTAATGATGGATCGTGTTTATATATTAATAACCCAATACAAACAAATGCTTACTTGTGGAACAATATATTACAACCTTGTAAAGGTAGTTGCTTACCTAATTTTACTACAGCTGCTGATTACGATTTTACGCACACTATAACTGTAAGCTCTAGCTTACCAGCAAATACAACTGCTACTGTGGGTGCTATATCAGTACAACCTTTCCAACAAATAAATGGCTGTGCAGGTACACAAGCAATTGATGGTGTAGCTCCTGACAATACAAATATAGATCCTGTTTATACAATAGTATTTACAGCTGATGCAGGTTTCAAGTTTACAGGAATACCATCAGCAACCGTAACTAGTAACGACGCAAATACTTCTATAACTGATTACACTATAACTCAAACAGCTCTTGTTTACGATAATAATTCAAATTTAACTGGAGCTACATTTACAGTTTCTTTTGTAACTCCTGGCGCGGCGATGACAGTTCGTGATGATATAAAATGGAATATATGTAACACTAGAATACCAACAACAAACAATAGCACTTATACATTAACAGTACAAGACGATCCAAACGATCATTAAAATATGGGACATAACGCAAACACAAACTATACAGTAAGCCAAAGCATAACTAGTGAATTTAGTGGTGATTCAGTAGCTTTAGGAACTCTACCAAATCAAGGTGGTATAAACGGTAACGTTATATTAACTATAACGCCAAACACGGGTTTTACTGTTAATGCTTCAGATTTTACTATTGGTAGTTTAGCTGCTGATAGCACTGTTACGGTTACGTCAACAACAATATTTAACCCATCTACTGGAAATGCTTTAAGTGTTGTTCAGTATAATTTTATTAGTGTAGGTTCTGGTGGTACAGCTTCTTCTTTGCCAGGTGAAGTTGAAAGTGTTGCAATGTTCAATAGCGAGCATGACTATGACAGCACGGCAAACGTATATGTTCCAGTTACAGCTAACAACGTTGTATATGTTTACGTAAGCTTTATGAACAATTTTGTTATGCCTTCTGCAAATCTAGTTTTGAATATAGACATAGACGGAACTGCAGGCACTACAACTATACAATACCCAGCGGTGTTTGAGACTTGGACAAGTCCATCAAGCAGTGATTACACTTTAACCGCTGTTGGTAATCCTTTGTTAACTAACATGCTTTTAAATCAACAGATAAACACTACTAATAATAGTATCACGTTTTTAAAAACAATATCAGGTTTAGTTGATGATGGTGTTCAAACGCTTTTGATGACAAAAACTTTTACAGCTACCTCTGGTTTTTATTTTACAGACATTACAGAGCTACAACAATTCACACCTTTTGGTTTAGATGATTGGTTGCCTTATTTTCAAGTAATAACATCAAGCCAAGTTTTTAATAGCAATGGAGAAGAAACTCAGAGAGTTATTGAGATTTACTATACAAATCCACCTGTTAGCAACCCACTTGGTTTAGACCCAACGTTTGGTGGTAGTATATATGGTTTAGGATTTTTATATGAATACATAATTGGAACTCAAGCAACAGTATACCCATTAGCTGGTGGAGGAACTGGTGGTATTTCACCACTAACACCTCAACCACCATTCAGCGGTATAGTTAACACAACCGCAAGCACAGCGCTTGGTGGTGAAGTTGAAGATGGAAACCCAGCTGTAACATCTACACCAGATACAACTTTCTTTGGAGAAGTTAAAAACGTTGTTTTAGACACAGCTAAAGAAATAAACTCTAACGGCGAATCAAGACCTATAACTTTATATGGTACTCCAGGAGCAACTTATTCTATAACTATATCAGATGGTAGTAAAACATATACTGATAGTAATAACACTTTTACTTCTGGAGCTACTGTAATTGAAGGTACAATAGGTAGCGAAGGAGTAACAAACCACTTGATAACATACCCAGCGGTTAGTGCAACAACAACTTATACTTTTACGTTGAGTAGTAGATTTGGAACTAATTTACCAACCGGTATTGTTGACGCTGCTGCTGGTAACTTAGGCACTATAGTCGCTAACATAACAAGAACATTTACATTGTCTTTTGCTTCTGCTAGTGATATATCAAACGACTTACCTGCAGACATCGTATTCTCTTATTCTACATTAAGCGAAAGACCAAGTAGAACTTGGAAAGTAGAAGTAGTGGGTGATGTTGGTGAAACGTTTGTAAGTGTTGCTGCTACAGATGATTCTCCAGATGCAACTGTAGTAGCTGCAATGGCTGTAACGGCTGGTAGCGCTAGTGGTTGGGAATGGTCTTTATCAGGTTTTAATCTTATTCATGGGGGTATTGATTCCGATGGAAGAGATAGATTTACAATGGGAGGAACAATAACTGTTCAAACACTTGGAGGAGCAAATGTAAAATATGCAATTGCACTAGACACAATAACTAACGTATCATAATATGCCATTAATAACACTAACATTTCCAGCAATATTAGATTTAAATGTATCTTGTCAAGTAGGTGATACAGCTTACTTTAGTCCAACAACTAGTGTAGCTGGTTTTAACACATCAGCACAGTCAGATATTGTTGAAATAGGTTTAATAACATCTATAACATACACTAATGGTCAGTGGGTGATCGTGGTTGATACATTGCTTCCAAACGGACAACAACCAGGCACTAGTGATTTTATTAGTTTTTCTAAAAACAACACAGCTAACTTAACAAGTGTGCTTGGTTATTATGCAGAAACAAAGTTTGTAAACTCTTCAAGTATAAAATCTGAACTATATTCAGTTGGCAGCGATTACTTTGTAAGTAGTAAATAAACGTTAAAAAGTGTAACTATAATATAAATAATTAACTTATATTATATGTCTGATAATTCGGTAGTTACAAAATCAAAAGTAATTGAACTACAAAATGAGTTGCTTAAAAATGTTGATAATGAAAACATTATAGGTAATAACGGTGAAGTAGTTAGAAGTAAAGTATTTCCACTAAAACATAGTTTTGTAGATGGTATATATGTTAGGCAAATGGAAATGAGTAAAGACTCTATGGTTGTTGGCGCTATACATAATCACGAACATTTATGGTTTTTGTTAACAGGTAACATAGTAATATTAGCAAACGAAAAAACTGAAGAGTATATTGCGCCATGTTATGTTAAATGTCCGCCAGGAATGAAAAGAGTTATATATGCTGTTAGTGATAGTATATTTGTAAATATACACAAAAACCCAACAAACACACAAGACTTAGATAAATTAGAAGCTGAAATAGTTTCAGGAAGTTACGAAGAGTATGAAGAATATCAAAATAAAAACAAATAAAATATGAGTTTTATAATAGTAGGAGTAGCTGCTGCCTCAGGATTAACAAAGATAGGTATGGCATTAGCTGGTCGTAAAAAAAGAATAGCAGAGCAAAAATCTGCGAACAAAGAGCTTCAACAAAGAAGAGATGCTTACGAAAGTTTAGATACTAGTAACCCGTATTTAAACATGGAAAATACTATGGAAGATTTAACTGTAAATCAACAACAAGCACAGTTCCAAAAAGATATGGCTCAACAACAACAGTCAAACATGCTGGGTTCTATGCAGCAAAGTGGTGGTTTTAATGCTGGTAATATACAAGCTATGGTTAACGCTGGATCAAATCAAGCAAGACAAGCTTCAGCTAGCATAGGTCAACAAGAAGCACAAAACCAAAAAGCAGAAAGATCTATGGCTGGTCAGATACAAGCTAAAGAAAGAGCAGGCGATGTATATTCAAGAGGTCAGAAAAAAGATAAAGCTGAAACATTGTTTGGTATGGCAATGACAAGATCAAAAGAGTCTGACGAAGCTAGACAAAGAGCAGGGCAAATGATTGCTAGTGGTGTTGGTGATTTAGCTAGTGCAGGTATAGGTGCTGGGCAAGCTGGTGCATTTGGAGAAAAAGCTCAAACATTTTTATCAGGACCTCAATAAAACAAACAACATGGCGAAGAAATTTAAAAAACATATGATGTACGGGCCAAAAGGTAAATCTAAAATGGCTAACACTCACAAAGAACATTTAGCTTTAAAGAACAAAGGTTATGGTCATACTAAAAGTCCTTTAAAAATAAATCAAGCTTTAATAGAAAACTATAAAGGTGTAAATAAATATACTAGAACTGGTGGAGGTACTAGAATGCCTGAAATGGACGTTAAAACTGTTGACTCTATGTTTAAACCTATGGCTGCAACTGCAAGTCAAGGTTTAGAAAAATCTTTTTTAAATCAAAAACCACCAAAACAAGAAGAAGAAACAACTCCAAAAGAAGAAGCAACACCAAAAAAATCAACAAATACTAATCTTGTTTCAGAAATAATTAAAGAAGATCTACCAAAAATAAATGATAAAGACGCTCCAATTATTGATGGTCGAACTAGGAAACAAAAAAGAGAAGAAAGAAAACAGGATAAGATAGAACAGCAGATAAAAAAGGAACAAGAAAAATTAGACAAAAAAGATAAAGAACAACAAGGGCCAAATTTAAATGATAACTTTGATAAAACAAATTATGAGCTTAGAAAAAATAAAAGTCTTACATTAGAACAAAATACACTAGCTGGTGATCCAAAACCTACAAGATTAAGAGTTAGAAGTGTTTTTGATAAAGGTAGAAGAAATGACAATGTTGTTGAAGTTAATGGACAACGTATGTCTAATGAGGATTTTCAAGAGTCTTTTGGTACAGCAACACGTAGAGGTAGTGATCCAAATAGAAAAGGTCCTGGTGATTATGATTTTCAGGGTTCGTTAGCGCCTAATTCACCTTTTAAAAAGCGTGAAGATGATCAAGAAGCGTACGATCCTTTAACTGATCTTCAAATGAGAAATCCAAACATAGAAAGAGAAGTAGATACTTACATTGAAAACACTAGTTTGGTAGGTGATGAAAAACTAGATATTTTAGGAGCACAAGCTAACTCTAGAGTTTTTGATTTTTCAAAACAATTGAAAGATCAAGCTAATATGTACATTGAATCAGAGGGTAACAGTAAAGTTGTAAACGATTCTATAAACACATTGAGAGGTTTAGCACAAAAAGTAAACAACTTAGTTGATAAAAAAGCCGAGTGGATAGAGAACAACGGTGGAGGTGAGGCTGGTAAGCGTGGTTTTTCAAAAGGATCTTCTGGTAAAAATAAGTTTATGCAAAATTCTATATTTACTGAAAGAGATGATTTGTATAAAATGATATTACCTTTGCCTGAGCAAACCGTAAGTGGTGACACAAAGTTTGGAGATATAGAATTTGCTTTTGGAGATTTTAACGATGGGCAAAGACCAAACGCAGTTGTAAAGTCTGGTCAAATATTTAAAGATGTGTTTATGAAACCAGAAGGTAAGTTTGCAGATTTTAGAAAAGCAGCTGTAAAACAAGGTGAAAATTCTAGAGACAGAAAACCATTTAATGCTTATCATGCTGAGGTTGTTGTAAACGGTTTGTTAGATTCAAAAGAAAACGTGCTAGCTTTTGCTTGGGATGATTTTGCTGGACCATCTTTTATAGATCAATACTCAGAAGCTCGTCCTAACGAAGATATTAGCTGGGCAGATGTTGATGATCCAAAATTCAGCGAAGATAGATTAAAAAAAGAAGTTGGTTACTGGCTTAATCAAAAGCTTAAAACAGAGCATGAGATGACAAAAGCAAATAATCAAGCTATGTCATACTTAGACAAAATGTCACCAGATGAATTAATAGCAAAATATTCAAAATAATATGGCTGAAACAATAGAACAGGTAGAAGAATTAACTTTAGAGCAAAAAACAAAGCTTGCTAATACTATAAAAGGTATGAAGGACGATGGGGTAGCTGACGAAGTTATTCAACAGTCTGTTATAGATATTAAGCAAAACTTTAAAGATAAAAACTCACAAGCTATTGTTGCAAAAAATTTATTTAGAGATAGTGTTATGCTTCCTGAAGTTGAGATCAAAGGTGGAGATGGAACTATTACTAAGAATGACTTAGCTACAGAAAATAAAAAAGTAATTTCAGACAAAGGTAATAAATATTTAAACGGAATAAGTTTAGAGCTTAGTCCAGACTTTATTGGAAGTGAAGTTGAGCTTAGTGATCCTACGAAAAGCGAAGATCCTGACTATGAAAGTTCTAAAATAAAGGTTGGGAAATTTACAAATTATATGAACGAAGACTACGCTGTGCAAGCGGAAACTTTTATTAATGAAAAAATAGACACAAAACTTAAAGAATTAGAAGAAGATCCTGATGTATTTTTTGATGCAAAATTGTACAATGAAGCTCATCAGTACATGTGGAAAAACACACCAACAATAAATCACCCTACAGAAAATAGATATTTAACTGTTGATGAGTTAGATGTTGATCAATTAGAAGATTATAGAAAAGAAAACTACGATAGCATTTTAAACAGTTGGATTGACAGCGAGGAAGGTCAAGATGTTTTTACTCAAATAGAACCTGAAATAACAAGTTTTGTTAATAATCTTTTACCAGACATACAAACAGAACTGATTAACGGAGACATTGATTTAGAAGAAGCTGCTTATAAAATAAGGTTAGCATATGCAGATGGTCTTAGCAATTCTTTAAAAGATAACGAACAATACCAAACAGCTAATCAAACAATAGTAAGATCTGTTATGAGTAATTATGACAGCACAATAAATGATAAGAAAAACGGTGAGTATGTATCTACTTTTTATCCTCCTTGGTTACAAGGCGATCTTAGTTTTTTCCAAGGTATTTACGATCAAGCTTATATATATGCTCCTAAAGCTGCTAATCTTAATAAGTTAGATGCGAACAGTCAAAAACATAGAAATGTTTTGCAAAACCTTAGAATAATAGATGATTATAAAATTGGTGGAGATGAATTGTTTTTAGCAAACCCATATACAACCGAAAAAATGTCTCACCATATTAGAGAAGAAAAAAGATTAGGTAAGGTTTTTTTCTCTGGTATAGTTAATACTTGGATGGGAGAAAAAGAAGATGGTGTTTATAAAAACAACTTTACTCTAAAATCTGGTTACTACGACAAGCAAGAGCTTAAAAACAAACTTCTTGATTTACAAAAAGCTTATCAATTTGAAATGCAATTAGCTATTGCTAAAGACTCTGATTTTAAAAAGAAGATAAGCGCAATGGGTGATACTACTTTTTTAAACGAAATGTATCAATTTACTGCCACTGTTGATGATTGGCAAAAAGAATTAGGTAAACAAACGTTTAATACTTTTGCTGGTATGTTTACAGGATCTTTTTACAGTATTGGTATAGAAAGTGCTGGTGCTTTTGGTGAACTACTTGATGCAGATGCAGTTAAAAGAGTTGGCACAAAAGCTTGGGACGGTATGTCTGAAGAAAAAAGAAATGAATACAGACTTCGTATACTAAACGATGGTCTTACAGATGAAATGATTACCACTATGATTCATGGAGGTGTTGATGAAAGATTTGTAGATTCACGTGCTGGTAACATAAGTAGTAAAGCTAAAAGCGTTGGTATGATAAACGGTGTTTTAGAAACTGGATCAGATGGTTTTGTTCTTTTTAGGTCAGGTAAAATTGTTACAAAACTAATACCAAAAAGACTGTGGGCTGAAATGATGAAAGGAGTTTATGTAAACGCTATTAAAGCTGGTAAGCGATTAACTAAAGAAATGTTAATGACTGGTCTTGTTATAGAACCTATTGTAGAAATTACTCAAGAATTTAGTAAAGAGGTAGCTTTATTTTCTGAAGGCAATGGTTGGGGTTTAAAAACAAACGAATTAGCTAACTTAGCTGCAATGACAATGTCAACAGCTACGTTTATGCCTCTTGGTGGTGCTGTAACAACTACAATAGCAAATCAATATCAATACTCTACAACAGATAGCGCATTAGCAAACGACATTAAAAAAGTTGAAAAAAAGTTGTTAAACGAATTAGCTAAAGATCCAGGTAACAAAGAACTACAAGACCATTACAACAGAGCGTTAGAAATAAATCAAAAATTTGCAGAACTTGTTGACGATGCTACTTATGAGAACATGACTAGTTGGATTAAAGACGAA
>TARA_R100000541_G_scaffold18689_2_pt1 | contig 15959 bp, 17 predicted proteins | sample TARA_R100000541 | Tara Oceans TARA_R100000541 (sample SAMEA2621416) | marine metagenome | biome: marine biome (ENVO:00000447); feature: surface water layer (ENVO:00002042); material: "saline water (ENVO:00002010), including plankton (ENVO:xxxxxxxx)" | depth 5 m | reverse complement strand
CCGCCAGCGGCTCGCCACAATCGACGGCGGGGTAAACGGGCAAAGTTGAACGGCGTAGCCACATTAGCGGGTTGCGGGGGGTCGCGCAGTCATGTGAGCCGATGGGGGGCTCGGTGCCTGGCTCCCACCACTCGTGCACGTACACGTCGAAGCCATTGGCCTGCAGCGTGTCCTGTATGTATCGGGGGTCCTGCCCGCCGAGGGCTCGCCACGTTGCGGCCAGTCGGTCACGCCGTTGTTGTTCTGTCAGCCCTGTGGTGGGTAGGCCGAACTGAGCCTCCCATTCATCTAGCGCCCTGGTCGTCGACGGGTACAGGTCGTCGAGCACTAGGTCGTAGAAGGTGCGGACGTCTTGCGACGCGTCCCCCAACCCGACGAATAGCTGGCGCAGCTTCTTGTCGATCGTTAACCGCCACGCCCTCGCGTTCGGCAGTACGTGCTGAAAGACTTTAAACATATGATATCGTCCCTAACTTCGATTTCTCGCCAATACCTAAGATGTATATGTTAGTCAGGACGGTGTTTAATTCGAGCGTAACGCCTGTGAATATCCCGCCCGCAGCGCTGACGATGTCGTCCACTATTCCGCCTACCGCCGTTTGCGTCACTTGGTCCGTCCGCGCGCCTACGCTTAGGCCGATGATGAAGGGCTCGCGGGTCAAAAAGTACTCGGTCACCGCCTCCGTGATCTGCGCCTGCACTTCCGGCAGTCCGCTGGGGACGAGGAGGCCAGTTACCCGGACATCGAAAGCTAGGCGGGTGATCGGGAAGCCGTTCACCAGCGCGTTTGCGGGTCTGCGTGTTGCGAGGCCGTTCTCGTCTAGTTCGATCAGGTCGAGCGCTGCTTGTATTTGTGCGTTTGTTGGTATGCCGTCCGGCTCTGTGGACGATTCGACGTAAATGTCGACCTGTCCTGGGCACGTGCTGGTGTAGGGGTACACGTTCGCAACGCCTGCCGCCTCTTCGCCCCACTGCTCGTAGTCTGCGTACGCGCCGCCCTGGGGGCGCTTTTGGAAGCGGTCCAAGATGCGCTGGCGGTAAGCCGCTGTTGCTTCTCCGTCGGCGCCTGTGGTCACTTGGCTGGCGACTACCGCCTCGCGTGCAACGTTGGGCAAAGGGTTGGCAAAGGACACGATCGCCCCTGCGTCTAGGTTGCCGATAGTACCCGCGCCGTCGCCGCCCTGCTGGTCGCCCGCCGCCCTAACAACGGCTTGCACCGTGGGTGCGTTCAGGGCCACGTCACCGCTGACCAAGTACGTCACGCCGTTAGTCTGGCCGAGTAGCTGAGACCCAGAGAGCAAAAAGCCTGTTTGATTGGTCACAGTGACCGTGACCTCAAGTTCTGCCTGTGTGGCCGCCTTGGGGGCAGGTATGCCCACCAGGTCGCCCCACTCCCGCAGAGGTGTGATGGTGCGCCCGTTGATCGTGGTCTGTTTGTCGCTCGCCGTGCTGACGAACATTTGCAGGAAGATAAACCCGCCGTACTTGTAAAGCACGACGTACACGCCTGCCACCGCTCGGGCAAGCACTCGAATAAACGTCTTAGGCAGAAAGGGCACGGACTGGCTGATCTGCGCTTCAATCTGCGCGACGATGTTATCTGCGACCTGCTTTGTGGTCGGGGTTACTGGTGCGCTCATGAGCGGGTCCACTCCTCTGTAAATTCTAGTATTTGGCCGTTGACACTCACCGTCATTTTAACCCTGTTAATGGCCGGAATGCTAGCAGAGACCGTCACCTCATATCCCGAAGCCGTCAACCAAGACAGGTCGGCGAGTGCCGCGTCGTTCAGCCGCTTGAGGTTGCCGGACGTCGCGGGGATACTGTCCATTAGGTTCTGCAGCCGTGAGACCATGCGCTTGTCGACGTCCTCCGACTCGTTGCCCCACCACGTGAACGGGTTACCCTCGATACCGTCGTCGGCTTCGTTGCCTCCGAACAGCGACAGGTAGACCGCCGTCTCTAGCCCGTCGGATAGCTGGACGATACCGCCGTTGATCTCAATGTCGCCGTCATCCAGCGTCTGAAAGTGTAAAACGTCCGTCATTGTGTTGGTGCCTCTGTCTCTTCCTCGATGTTGCCTGCGCTGTCATTAGGCTGCGCGTGCGTGTGGCCGTCTTGGCTCACACCGTTGGCCGTGGTGCCGTTGCCGTCTAGGCCGATTATATACCCGTTAATGTCGACCGTGCCGTCCTCGAGCAGCTTAATGTACCCGTTGGCGTTCTGCATGGTCTGGGCGCCGTTCGGGAACAGCGTGTGTGATCCGCTGTCGTTGCCCCCCAGCACCGTGCCGTCGTTCTTGACCCACACCTGCGCGACCTGCTCGCCGTCCTCGCCTCGAGAATACGCGCGGTGCTCGCCTGCCTGTGCGGTCTGTTGGTTCTTGGGGTCGAGGTACCCTGCAGCCGAGTGCTTGCCGGACCCTTGGACGCTCACGAGCAGGACGAAGTCGTCAGGCAGGGGGTGTGCGTCTACGCCGGGGGGCTGGAAGTGCTGCGAGGTCTTGAGGGCCTGCCCGCCGGGGTCAGCCTTGACGTCCGATGCGGGGACGCCGTTGGTCGCGGTGCGGGCGAACTCGAGTATCTTAGCGATTAGTCCCACGGCAGCACCGTCGGAACTTTGCCTGCTAGTGATCCAGGTAGAATTAGGTTTAACACGGCGGTCTCGCTCTTAGGGGTTTTACTTAGTGTAACCGAGCGAATTAAAAAAGTCGATCGGCTGTACACCATCGCCCCTTCAGCTAGCAGGGTCACCAGCGTGTTAGGCGCCCACAGTTCGCCCTGGGGGTCGCGCCAAGTCGAGACGGACACCTCGTAGCTGACGGCGGCTGCGAACATGCGCCCCATCTTGCTGTCGACTGACGTCTGAACGTCTGCGTCGAGCATGTCCTGGCTGTCGAAGGTGTACGGCCGCACTGCGTCAGCTAGCCGCGCGTTGGTCACGGTGAACTGTGTGCCAGCTAGACCGATAATCGTGGGGGAGATGCCCGTCACGTGGCTGAAGTAGTCCCGCCCGCTGAACATCGGCTGCACTCCTAACAGGGGGCTAGATCCTTCGGTGAAGTTCGCCACGGGGGTGCCCGTCTCGACGGCCTTTCTGAACAGCAGCTTGCCTCCCGGCGTGTCGCTCATGACGAGCCCGCGTTGCGCCGCCAGGTCCGACAAGAACGTCAGCACCTTGCGCCCTGCGGCCAATGACACGCGCTGGAAGGCCGCGCCTGTGTCCGCGTCGAACTGAACGCCGAGGCCGAAAAATGCCGCGCACTTCTCTGCGATTGTCGCCAGCGTGGCCTCGTTCCATTCTATCGGGTACGCGCTTGCAGGCGCGGTGCAGTCGCCTAAGACGCCGGGGCGACCATAACAGGCCACCGCCACCGTGCGCGCCGTTGGGCCCGTGGATGGCGTAGGGGGCAGCATGGTGCCCGTGAACAATTGCCCGTTGCCGATGTCTATGTCAACGTCGTTGTATGCGAAGGGGCGGAACTTCTCACGGAACGCCGGGTCGTCTGGCGTAAACGGGGCGGTGAACTCCACCGTCGACACCGTGTCGATCGCCTGCGTGATCGTGACGTCCACCCAGAACCTGAACCGCTCGCCTTTAATGCTGATCGCCACCTCGTTGGGGCTGCTCGCTGCGGTGTTGCCTGCGGGGCGGGCGGCGGCCGCAGGGTCGTTAGGGACGACAAGCGTCTGGCCTGCGACCAGCGGCTCCGTTGCTCCGGGGTTGCTCTGCCTGATGAGGTCCGCTTTCTGGTCGTCGCCGTATTGCTTGCGGGCAACGATGTCGAACGTGTCGCCGGGCTGTATGGCATAACTACGCGACATAGTACAAAATCTCCCGACCTTGCGGCAGTTCGATGATCTCGTCGCCGCTTAGGTCATTGTCATTAATCAGGTCGTCTAGTTTGCTGTCTGTGGTCCCGTACAGCTCGAAGGTCAGGTCGACGATTGAACGTGCGGACCCGAGTACGACACGGCGCTCTTGCGCTAGGCCGAACGAGAGCTGCACTAGAGCGCCCGCCGTGGTGGCGATCAGCTCTTGCGTGGCCTGCCAGCTTCCTCCGGTGTCTATTACCCCCAGCGCCGCGTAATTAGTGTCTCGCCACTCCGCTAGCTGGTCGCCCGCGACCAGCAGTGCGTCCGCCGCTTCGATGGCGTCGGGGCGTTTTGAGTACGTCGTGTTCACTAGTGCCAGCGCGGTGGCAGTGGTAACCCCGCTTGACTGCATGTCTAGGTTGGCTAGCTGCGTCTCTTTCTCAGCGTCCGCGCCTATAAAGCCTTGGAACAGGTTACCGTACGCGTCGAGCCTGCCAGACACCTGCCCGAGTATGCGTGCGGGCGTGTTTATTAGCTGCTGCGTCTGCGCGGCTAGAGTCAGCGGGGCTTTGATTATCACGTCTATGCCGCGGTTGATCGACTCTTGTATGGCGTCGAACTCTCGCTGCACGCTGGCCACCGCCTCAGTCACCACGCCTAGGGCGCTTTCAACTTGGTCAAGGGCCGCGTTGTACTGACTGAGAAAGTCCGCCTGACCCACGGCCGTGTCGAGAACGCCGGACTCCTCCAACTGCGCCGCCTGAGCTGCGCCTGCTGCCTCGACTAGCGAGTTGACCTGCGAGACGGCGTCGTCTGCTGTTGTTGGGTACACTAAGCCGATGGTCTCGAAGAACTCCACCTCGATGATGGCTTGGTTAGCCTGTCGGACCAAGTCGTCACGACGGCGTACGGTACCAACGGGGACCACGTCAATGCGCCCGTATGTCGGGTGCTCGAGTACGCCTTGCCCGCGCTCTGCAAGTGCGGCCATCCACCCCGCCGCCTCGATGTCGTAGTCTGCGCCCCACAGGATCACCCGTAGTGGATACCGTCGGCCAGTGCGGCCCAGGTCCTGCACGAATGTGCCGTCAGCGTCTGCGAACTCGTACGCGGATGCCTTCTTGTCGAAAGCCTCGCTTACTTGCTCATATTTGAATGTGAGCCGAGTGCCACTAGGTGTGGTGTACGCGGCCTCTCTTAGTCTGTCTTCCCAACTCATTAGAATGCCCCTGTTTGCGCGACGGTCAGCCGCTGAGGCCCGCGGATGTTTTGGGTCTCTGCGCGGCCGGTTTCGTCTTTGATTATAACCTCGTTAGTGCTGCTAGTGATAGACTCGCTCACCGTTCGGGCTGTGCGCTCCTGCGGGCTGCTGATCTGCGGGGCCGCTTGCTCCCCAAAGCCTAGGGCCGAGCCGAAGTCGAGGTCTGGAAGCATTGCCTTTGTTATCTGCAGACCTTGCGCCAGTGAGCCCAGCATGCTGTTGTTAAACGCCCGCTGGATTAGGTCCGGCAGCTCTCGCAGGTTCTTGGCGAACGTGTCCGACAGTGCCACGAGCGCAGCGAACGTGCCCACGAGGATCACAAACGGGTTGACAGCCATTGCGGCGTTGACTGTAGCGGTTGCGGCCGCCACGGCCTTGAGCGCCGTGTTAAGCCCCCACACCAGTGCGACCACTGTCGCCAGCCCCTTGCCGACTTGAATGTACGTGTCTATGTTCTCCGCCACGTCAAGGAAGAAACCGCCGATGTTCTGGGCGATTATGTCGCCGTTAGCCCTGACCCATTGCGTCGCCAGTTCGATGGCCTCGCGCATGGGCCCTTTGTTCGTGTTGAACAGCGTGATCGACACGCCCTCTATGGCCGAGTTGAGACTGTTGAGCGACCCGCGTGTGGTATCGCGCATGGTCGTGGCCATCTGGTTAGACGCCCCGTCCGCGTCTATCAGGCGGTCCCTGAATACTCGCAACGCCTCGCCGCCTTGGCTGACCACTTTCGCGGTACCTGCTAACCCCTCACGGCCGAACACAGCCTCAAGCGCGGCAAGCCTCTGCGTTCTCGTCAGTTGGGACGTCTTCTCGTTGATCTCGTCGATGATGTCTGGCATCGCCTTGAGACTGCCCGTCGCCATGTCCTGCACTTCTATGCCCAGCTTGCGCATGACTTGGCTAGCACGGGACGCGGGGGCGGACAGGTTCAAGAAGGCGTTAGCCACAGCGGTGCCTGCCACCTCTGCCTTGATACCTGCGTTTGCCATGGTGCCGACCATCGCTGCCACGGTCTCGAGGTCTGCGCCTGCTGCCGTGGCCACTGGGCCGCCTTTGCGCAGGGCCTCGAACAGTTGGCCCATGGTGGTGTTGGACGTCGTAGCCGTCTTGGCCAGCACGTCGTTAACGCGCGACAGGTTAGTGGCTAATTGTGCCGTGTTCTTGGACTCTAGGCCAAACGCCCCGAGCGTATCGGTCGCGATGTCCGTCGCGCTGGCCAGGTCGACCTGCGCTGCGGTGGCTAAGTCAACGACCCCCGGCAACGCCGCGATAGACTGCTCTGCGTTAAAGCCTGCCATCGCTAGGAAGTTAAGCGCCTCGGCAGACTGCGTGGCGGTGAATTCGGTTGTCGCGCCGGTGCGCTGCGCCGCAGCTTCTAACTGCTTGAATGACTCGGTGCCCCGTTTTGCGGACTCCCCGAACTTAGCGGACGCGTTGACCATCGTCTGCTCGAAGTTTATCCCCGCGGCCGATGAAGCAGTCAGCGTGCCCACCACGATGACGCCAGCAGCGGCGACACTCTTGCCGAACTGGGTCATGTTGTCTGTGAGTTTTTGGGTAGAGCGGTTCAAGCTGCGGATCCGCTTTTCGGCGGACCGCGTCAGGCTTGCGATGCGGTTTTGAATGCGAGCAATAGGGGCCGACATCTTGTCGATCCCCTTGAATATTGTACTTACTTCGAATTTCTTACCCATGGCGTATTAACTCCGGTACTAGGCCTGCGTAGAACATGCCGACCTGTGCTATGGTTAGACCCTTGGCGTCTGGTAGCCCCGGATAGTCGCGACAGCATTGCAGCAACTGTGAACGGGCGGAGACGATGCCACGTGCGGCCACCTCCTCCCCCCGGACCACTAGCGTTACTGCAACTCGGCTAAAAAAAGATTAACAATAGACGTCAGCACGCCAGTGTCGCGCAAAGATAGCTTCGCAGGTGACGTGACGCCGCCGGTCAGTTCGCCAATGATCGAGAACATGCGGCGCATGCCCGTGCCGTCGTTCTTGCCTACGCCCTTGACTTCCGTCAGAAGAATAGCGCCGTTTGGCAGTCTGAACGTCATCGCCGTGCCCGCTTTCGTGGTGTACGTAGGCTGGCCGCCGTCGCCGAGCGTCAGAGTGCCTTTGCGCAGAGCCTTGACGACTTTACCCTTCAAGCGCTCGAACGTTTCTAACTCGTCACCGTCTAAGTCGGACGTGTCCGTGTCGATGTCGAAGAACTCGCACATGCTGTTGAATTCAGCTTCCGCTGACTCTTTGTCTAGTTGGTTCATGATTTAAGTCTCCGTGGCTAAAATGAGTCAGGAAGTGCGACCGCGCGAACAAACCACATTTGGCCCGTTTGCAAGCTGGCTTTAGCGAGGTCTAGTGCCTCGTAAGAGTCTTTAAGCTGGTCGACGCTTAGCTCGCCGATGCCGTCAGGCGTCTTTCTGAGGTCAGACAACTCCTTTAACATCTCGCCTGTGCGCGCCCCGTGTTCCTTGATACGGTTCATTAAATCAATTTCAGCCTGCGACAAATCGCGGTAGCCTTTAATCTTCTTGTGTTGGTTGTCCATAAGTTTAGCCCTTATGTGAGGGTCGGAGGTGACGCTCTCGCGCTACGGTGCAGGGCTAACAACACCCACCCCCGACAATGCCCTATTGCTTAGTAAGACGGCCTTGCCCCGTTAGCGTAACCGAAGCGGTGGTGCTCTGGCTGCTTGTCTGCAGGTCGCCTGTGATCATGCCGGGGCCTTGGTACACTGCGCCGCTTGCATATGTTATGTCTACGGTGAAATAGTCCTTTGCGTCCGCTAGGTCCTGCAGGAACTCGTGGTCGTCTCGCAAGTCGTCCACCGCCAACTGCAGGCCGTCGATCATCCAGCCTTGCCGGGTTTTGATGATGCGCCCGGTGCCGTCGCCGTTGTCCTGGTGCTCGTTGGTGTAGCCGCCGAGGCGACGCTGGCTGTCCGCGTCCGCAGCCACGGCGAATGTGCGGCCGTCAAGGCCCACACTCTCAATTGATCCACCTGTTGCCATTGGTCAGGCCTCCTTTAGTTGATTACTGCCGAGGTACCGAAGAAGAAACCGAAGTTTAAGTCGATACTGTTGATATTCACGTTACCTGACAATTTCACAGGGAACACCGAGTTTAACCTGTTAGGGTTCTGGCTGTCTATCTCTGCGACGGTATTAGCTAGCGTGTACGGCACGTCGGAGATCAGCGCCGCTAGACCTAAGTTCTGCGCCAGCACCGACATAGCGCTAACTGCGTTCTTGGGCTTCTTGGCGTCACGGTTGATCGTTGGCTGGTCGTCCGGTATTAGTGGCGCGCCGTCCCACGATGCTGTGTTGAATATCAAGTCAAGGTTAAAGATGATGTTCTGCAGCTTCACGATGTCCTTGACAAAGCGATAGGCCGGGTTAGGGTCGCCGTCTGGGCGGTACATGGTGACCGTGTCGGACACGTTGACCTCCCCGTCGCGAACCTCTACCGTACTAGCGCCGCCTTTGACAAGCTGGTCACGCTGTGCGTAGTTCCACTGGTCGCCGTCAGGACCCGGTGCGATGTACTTAGCCACCTGTCTGCCGTAGTCGTTAGCCGGTTTGTTGTTGGCGGTGCGCACGATGCCCACTAACTCGCCAGCCGCCGAAACAAACGGCAGGTTGACCGAGCCGGGATTAGCTAACAAGCTGTTGACGCGGTCGGTCTTGCGCAGGTCGGTGACCGCCAGTATTGCAGTCGGAGACGTCAAGCCGTGACCTGTGAAGGCTACCATAGGCTTGCGAGTCAGTGCACCCCATCGACCCTCGCCGAACGTCTCGAGCGCGTCTAGCGCAGTCGTGTCGGCAACGTCTAGGCAGTTCAGGAACATGGTCTCCCACACGTCGCCCACTTGGTCGAGTGCTGGCTGAATGCTCGGGTTCAACAGGCCGCCAGTCGGCTGAGTAAGGCCGAATGTCATGCCCGTGTCGTCTGGGCCTGTGACCACGATATTAAGCTCGTTGCTCGATACGCCCGCCCACTTAGCTGTCATGTCTACGACGCCCGTGCCCGCAGAGGCGATCATCGGAGTGTCTAGCACGCCGTTAACCGCGGAGATGATCTTCGGGTCGACTTCTGTCAGCGTGTCGCCCACTTCGATCACAAACTGGCCTGAGAAAATGCCGTTGATCGTGATTGTGAACGCGCCCGCTTTGGTAGCCGTGCCGACGGTGGCCATCTCGCCTGCTGCCGCAACGCCGGAACCTGCGTCCTCTAGCGGGTAAACGGTGACCGGGATGGACCCGACGCCGTCGCCGTTAGCGGGCAGCAGTTGCAGTGCGGCTAAGTGGATAGGGGAGCCGAAGCCGTACAGCGTGCCTGCTTCCACCGCGCTGGTGATCTGTCGCTTGGTTAGGTCGTACGTAGACGCCGATGCGCCCTGCCCTATCAACGCAACGCGCTGCGGCAGGTTTATGAGGCCGCCCACGTTGGTGACGATGAATTCTGTCTTGATGCCTACTACGCGCGCTATTGCGCCCAGTGGTACGGCGGTACTGATAGCCATTTTACGGCCTCCTTATGGTGTGTAATTGTATTCCACTTCCGCCAGGACGCTGCCGTCCTCTGCGCGTTGGACCTCGACCGCCAGCTCCTGAAGTATGGCCGCTTGATACTGTGGCGCCTTCTCCTCGTATCTTACCGCAAGCGAGAAGCGAACACCAACCGCGTGCAAGTTCGCGCGGTCATTAAGCTGGGGCTGAAACGAGCTGAGCGACTGCGGCATGCGCTGGCCTACTAGCCCGCGCAGGTCTAAGTACGTATAAAACGATGACATGACGATGTTGCGCGTTAGCCTGAGCCCTCGCTGGGCCACCAGTGCCGCCGCTTCGTCGCCGGGGAGCTGCCCTGCGCCGTCCGCCTTGCTGACCGCGAAGCCAATCACGTCTATGTTGAACGTGCCGCGCATTGTCTGGGACTCTACGGTGTTCGACGCACTCTCGTCGACGCTTGAGGTGTCGTACCATACGTTGACGATGACTTCGTCGTCTTGGTTGTTGTCCCACGGCGTTGCGCGTTCGGAGTACACCTTGAGCGCCCACTCCTGTGGGTTTGGCTTTCCTGCGTCCGTGGCCAGTGTAACCTGATTGGCCGACTCGTCCGCGAGTATCTGCGCTATCTTGTCCCGTATGACCTCGAACGTGTCCGGGCCGTCGATCAATGTGGTGATCTTGCTCATGCTTCCCACGCCCCTAGTAGTAGCGACACGGTGCCGAGTACGCGGTCCGGGTCTGAGTGTTCGACCTTAAACGTGTACGGCTGGCCGTTAATATCGTCGAAAGCGACTAGCCACGGCTTTGTGCCTCGGTCGGGTACGCCCACGGGCAAAGTGAGCCCCGCAGCCGTGACGCTTGACAGGCGCAGCACGAATGCAGTCTCGCGCCCGCTGATCGCCGTTCCCGTGTCAGGGTCAATTATTTGACTAATGTCGTGCGCTTGTCCTGTTAGGTTAGCCGACCCACCGTTCGGATCGGTTAACGTAACAGTCCAGCCGAAGCCCGTTACGCTGTCTTCGAGCGTAAAGGATAGGTCCGCCTCGGCTAGCTGTCGCAGGCTCATTTAAACAATGAACCCTTTAGACTCTAGCAACTGTAGCTTTGCGTCGCCACCGGTCACCATGTCTGCGGTGACCTTGTCGCCTTCCGACTTAATGCCCACGCTAGTGGTAATAGACTTGCCCTTGGCGACCTTGTAACCCGTGTGCTCTGGCTCAGGTTCTTTGTCGCCCTCACCGCTGGCCGCCTCTAGGTCTATTTCTAGCGCTTCAATAGCGGTCTTGCGTGGCTCGTCTTTGGCACGCTCTAGCTCTAGCGCCTCGGTCAACTCCTCGACGGTGTAGTCGTTGGCCGCTAGCTCCGATTCTAGGTTGCTTACTGACAAAGCGACAAGCGCAGTCATTAATAATTTTGTAGCCATGTTTCTAGCCCTCTTAGGAATTAGGTGGCCCGTCCTTGGGCCGAAAGTTTACTGTTTAAATCTCAGTGTCTAGGCAGCCAAAGCCGTCGATCTGAGTCGGGATGAGCAGCGGGCGTGACTCTACCTCTGCCATGATCTGCTTGCCGTTAGGTGTGCAGTACAGGTTAGGCGTCATGTCCATGTTAGTGCCTGCGTTCAGCAGTCGACCTGGCATGATGTTCGCCACGCGAGGGTCTGGGCCGAGAGGTAACGGCACACGAGCCGTGGTGAAATCCAGACGGGTCTGGTCTGACAGCACGATGACCTTGTCGTCTTCCACGTACTTAACCGGCAGTTTTGTCTGCGGGTCGGTGTACTCTTCCGGATACGTCCACATCTCTACCATGTACGCGCCAACCCACACATAACCGTAGAACGTCGCGCCTTTGCCATCTAGGCGTGGGCGGACTTCGCCGATGTTGATACGGCGGTTATCTAGCTGCGCTTTGACTTCGTCATTCTGCAGGAAGTTACGCAGAGCCGTGGCGCCGAAAATAGCTTGGTTGGCGTTGACTTTGCCGTCTGTGCGGATCACGTCGATGAGCGCCTGCAGGTCTTGCAGTGGCGTGGCTCCCGCAGCCGACCAACTCGTGGACACGGTAGGGAAGTGCGACGCCTTGGGCTTGAAGTCAAGCTCGTAGCGCGTGTCGCCGTCGAAGCCGGTTAGCACTAGCTTGCCCGTCTGCAAGATCTGCGAGGCTTGAATCTCCACGCCTCGCGTGATCATCGCGACGATAATCTCATAGGCGCGCGTTAGCTTGCGGACAAGCTTAGACGTATACGACATGCCTGCGTCTGAGTACGGGTCTACCCCGACCGAACGCTCTAACAGGTCGTTGACGTCACAAGGGATCGCCTCGCCGTATGCTGGCGGGGTGAACTCTTTGCCCGTGACAAGGCTCATGTCGTTCAAGTTGGACTCGGTGCCCGCCTTGATAGCGACTGCGACATTCTCGTCAAAGCGTTGGATGTCCACTTCGATTTTCTTACCGTTGTATGCGTTGTCTGGGCGCATAGTAAACAGCGACTGTAAAAAGTCGGTAGGGCGGCGCATCTGGATAAAAGCACGCATCCACCCGGTTGCATAAGGATTAGCAGCCATCGTGGGCCCCCTATTGGTTATCTAGTTGAGTGAGTTCGTTAGTAACTTGGGCGATTACGCCGTAGCTTCGTAACGTGTCGATGTCTTCGTCGCTGAGCGCTGCGTCCGCTGCGTCGACCAAGTCACCGCGGCGAACACGACCTGCGATTGCTGGGCGTTCTACGCGGTCGCCTGCTGCTGCAAACTCGACAGGTACTGTCAGCATGGCCAGCGGTACCTCTGAGCCGTCAGCCCCGCCCGTATCTAAGCGGACGAGCTTGCCTGATGCGGTGACGCGTGCAAGCACTGCGCCCGCTGGCCACGTCTCTGCGCCCGTTGCGGTTAGGGTTTCGTCCTCGAACACTGCGCCGAAGATTACGACGCCGTTTAGGTTGCGGTTCTCTACGTTCATGTTAGGCATTACGCTACCCCCGCCATATCAAAGATTGTGTTAACCGCCACAGCTTCACGCGCGCCGTCATCTGTCGACGCCGGGGTGTTGCCTGCGAGTGCCTGCTCGTCTTGTTCGCGTGCTTCAATGTCCGCATTGTTGCGGCCGAATGTCGCGTACTCGACTGTCGCTTCCACGTTGTTCATGGGGGTGCCTTTGAGGCACGCTTCCAGAGCGAACGCGGTGGCGCCTGTCTTCTGGCCCATTAGCCCGTGGAACTTGACGCGATCTAGCTCTGTGGCCGCGCCGATTGTCTTGCCTTCGTCCAAAACTGCTTGGTACAGTCCTGGGTGGTCGGCCTTAAGGGTTGCTAGATCCATCGTCTTAGCTCCTGTTGTGGTTGAGTTAGAGGTCGGTGCGGCGGCGGTCACGCCTATCGCGTCGATCATTCCTACCGCGAGCGCCTTGTCTGCTAGCAACATGCCCCCGCGTCCGAACGTATTATTAACTGTTTCAACGGTTTTGTCACGCCCTACTGCCACCGCAGTGACAAAAAGGTCCTCAGACTGGTCCAGCCACTCCTTGATCGCCGCCTGTCCGTCCTCCGTTTCGGGGTCCGGGCGCTTGTTGGGGGCGTTGGAGCTGGTGACCGCCATCGAGGTCGAAAGGCTAGGTTTTGCCATCTCGACCATAGTGCCGATTGAGCCCACCTGCGATGCTTTGTTCACTGCGACAATGGTGTCCGCCTGTGACGCTATCCAATATGCTGCGCTAGCCGCCGTCTTGACGACAGCGCGTGTGGGCTTTTTCATAGCTGCGATTTTGTCCGCAGTCGACAGGGCTGGCTGTGCCTCACCTCCGCCACTGCAGAACATGAAGTCGACGGACTTAACCTCTGGATCCATTTCTACTGCGTTGATCGCCGCGTCAATGTCTCGGTACAGCGTGTTGCCTCCCCCGAAATAGTACGCCATGAACGACCGCTGCGAGGTCATTACGCCTTGAATGGTGATTGTGGCCGAGTCGCCGGACTTCACAAGCACATTGCTCGCGTTGCCTCCGTACCCGTTGTCGTCGTCATCGTCCGCACGCATCGCATGCGCTATCTGCTGCGGCGTTAGCTGCACGGGCGTCGATATGGCGTCAAGTACGCCGCGTTCTAATAGCCAAAGCATGTTTATATCTCCACTGTTCTGAGGGTAAGTCGTGCGGATACATCCGCGTCTGCTGCGCTAGATTCCACCTCTAGCATGAGGTCGACCGGTGACGACCCCGCCTGCAACTCCTCGTTGGTGAATTCTAGCGTAGTGTCTCCGCTCCGTTGCAGTCCGAACGAAAAAACGCGGCGCAATACGCTGCCTACCGCCCCGCCTATCAAGGTGACCGACACGTCGGTGTCAGCCCCGCCACTTTTGCGCATGGACGCCACCAAGCTGGTGACGGCCCACGTGCGACCCGCGGGCACGGTGTAGATCGCCTGCTGCGACTCCTGCGCCGCCGCGGTGACGGTGGCGACGATGTCTGCCGCGTTCGGGATCGGGCGGTGGATAGTGACGTCCGCCACAAGCTCGTTGCCTCGGTCCGCTACGTTGCGTGCGCCGTTGACCCGCGTCAGCGGGATGTTGCCGACGAGGAAATCGCCGACGCCTGATATTAATACGTCAAACTGCACGGGCTGGAAGTCCGCGTCCAGCGCGTCCACGCGGATAATTGCGCCCTGGTTCCCTGCGTCGCCGTTCGTGAGGAGAAGTACTTCTCCGGTATCTGACGGAAGCACAGGCACGGCTGACTCCGTCCCAAGTATTACGGGAGTGAGGGCCGCCAGACCGACGCCGAGCGCGAAACTTGAAGCCGCCCCGACGCCGTTATACATGCCCATCATGTTGGCTGTCTGAAAGTCGTCGCTAGGGTTAAACACTCTTTTACGCATCGATCTGATCTCCTGAATTAGCGACGAGGCGCAGGTGGCCTGACGCTTGCATAATTGCGTTGACGGCCTCCGCGCCGAACTTCTCTTGAAGCTCTAGCAAAGGCGTCATCGCAGCGGCTTTGAGTTGGTTTTCCTTCGCTACGCGCTTGATGTTCGTCGTGAACCTCGTGCCCGTTAACGAACGGCTGGCCACGTTGTTCGTGGTGTACCCTTCCTCTGCCATCATCTTGTAACCGGTTACCTCTTTCGGGAGGTCGACGGCTTCTTTCACCGCCCCGTACCAGTTGCTGTGCGTCCATGCGCCGAATGTCTCAAACATCATCGGGTCGCGCCATGCCTCTAGCAAGCCCGGCGCAGTGACACGACGCGTCAGCGCCATGGCCACCAGCCACGAGCGGTACACAATACGCGTCATGGTGTCAGCGTACCTGTCCCGAGCTTGATTTAGGAACATGTTAAACTCTTTAATTTCGCCACGGCTGGCGCTGTACGAGTTGCTGAACTCCATTTTTAGTACGGATTTCGGCATCTCAAGCGACCACGCTATGGCACTGAGGATCGCGTCCTCAAAGTCGCCGAACTTCTCGTCCGTGCCGTCTGCGGTGAACGCTTTGGGCTCTACGCCGGGCGGCAAGAAGTCGTAAACGAGGCCGGGTGCCATCTCAGCCATGTTAATCTTGTAGTCGGAGCCGTCCCCCACAGGGACACTGCCTTGTACGCGACGGTTTGCCCCGGCCGTTATTGGGCGGCTGTTCGGGGCCTTACTGTCGGTAGACTGATAGAAAAACATGGCCATGATGGCGTTGATCGTGGCTTTTCGTTGGGTATTGTCGCGGTATTTGTCGATCTCACTGACCGATTGCATGACAAGCGCCAGTAGCGGCTCGCCCCGCACGTCGTCGCGGCGTTTGTCCGTGGCGTAGTACAACCACGAGATCCTGCGCCCGTTTCTGCCCTTAGCGGGGATCCGCTTGTGGCTAAAATCTTCTTGCAGGACGTAATATGCCACCTGCTCACGCCGTGCGTTAAGCTCCACCCCGTACTCGATGGTGTGCCCTTTGGCGACCTTCTGCTCTGACGCGCCCAGCGGTGTGGTCACCATGCTGCCGCTCACCAGCTCGTAGCTAGGGAGCTGCGTCTGCGGGTTGTGGTGTTCGATGACGAGCACGTCGCCTTCGACCAGTGCTTCGCGGTAGGCGTCGCGCTCCATCTCGCCGAATGTGCTGGTTTTCGTCCAGTCACACACGTGGGGCAAAGAGGCCCATGCTTGGAACTTGTCCTCGACGGTGATCGACCACTCTGCTGCGGAGTCTTCGTCCAATTCGATTAAGCTGGCTATGGGGTCGGCTTCAAGTGATAGGCCCGTATTAATCACATTAGTGACTAATCGGCGGATGATGCCCCGCCCGTATGGGTTGGTCTTGAAGAATGCCGCGGAGCGCTGGCGCAGTGCCCAGTAGTCCGGCACGATGATCGGGATAGGCCCGAGGCCGCCCGCGTAT
>TARA_R100000541_G_scaffold19035_1_pt1 | contig 16056 bp, 18 predicted proteins | sample TARA_R100000541 | Tara Oceans TARA_R100000541 (sample SAMEA2621416) | marine metagenome | biome: marine biome (ENVO:00000447); feature: surface water layer (ENVO:00002042); material: "saline water (ENVO:00002010), including plankton (ENVO:xxxxxxxx)" | depth 5 m | reverse complement strand
CCGGGCGACCGTTACGGCTGCGCCGCCAGCGTTGGGCGGTGCCGGCAACCTTGCGGCCCTCCAGTGTGAGGTTGAAGCGGCCGTCGCAGAATGCACCCGGCACCGCGCCCACACCGGCCTTGAGGCCGTTCTCCGCCAGCCACAGCGCCAGGGGTTCGAGCAGCCGTTCATAGGCGATGTCGATGCGCTTGCCGACCTCGTCGCCGCTAGGCAGCGCGCAGGCCAGGGCGATATTGAGCACGGCAGAGGATTGCGGCACCGGCTCGCCGCCAGTGTCGCGCAGCAGGATCGGCCAGCCCTGCGCCGCGCAGCGTTGGCTGGCCAGGGCGAAACCGGGCCGGCGCTCGAAGCTGCCGGGCATCACCAGCGCCTGGCCGGTGGGGCGCCAGAGCAGCAGCTGGCAGTCGAACAGGCCGTCGCAGACGCGCTGCAACAAGGCCCGCTCGGCATTCAGGCCGGCGCCCACGCTGAACCGGGCGATGCCGTTCATGCCGCGTACTCCTCGATACGCCGGCAGAGATCATCGAGAAACTCTGCCGCCGGCGAGCCGTTGACGGCGCGGTGATCGAAGGTCAGCGACAGGCCCATCCACTCGACTTCCACCAGTTCGCCGCTGGGCCCGAGTTCCAGCCGCCGCTGAATGCCGCCGACACCCAGGATCGCCACCTGCGGTGGATTGAGGATCGGCGTGAAGTGGTGCACCCGCGACAGCCCCAGGTTGGAGACGGTGAAGGTGGCGCCGGTCAGCTCCTTGACCGACAGCTTGCCGGCCAGGGCCTTGTCTACCAGCGCCTTGCGCGCCAGACACAGGCTTTCGCCGTCCAGCTGTTCGGCGTCGAACAGCGCCGGGGCGACCAGCAGATCGCCCGGCAGCGGGATGGCGAGGCCCAGATGCACCGCCACGTGCTGGTGGATCACCTCGTCCTCCAGCGTGGCATTGAGCCCGGGATGGGCCTTGAGCGTCTCGACCACCTTCAGCAGCAACAGGTCCTGCACGGACACCGGGCTGCCCTCGGCCTTCAGCTCGGCGCGGCGGGTTTTCAGCGCATCCAGCCGGCATTCGCTGTGGTGGGTCAGCTGCGCGGTGGTCTGCAGGCTTTCGTGCATCTTCGCCGCGATCATCTTGCGCATGCCCTTGAGCGGCACCCGTTGGGGCGCGCGCTCGGGCAGGAGTTCCAGTCGAGTCATGGCTAATCCACCTGGCCGATGACCGCACCCTTGGCGATCACCGCGTCTTCTTCCTCGATGATCTTCAGCACCCCGGTAGCCGGCGCCTCGATCTCGAACTGGGCCTTTTCCGACATGACCTCGGCGACCAGGTCACCGGCGGCCACTTCGGCGCCGTCGCTGACCAGCCAGGAGGTGATCACCGCTTCGGCGTCGCCTTCCCAGAGGTCGTCTGCAATCACGATGGGGGTACTCATAAACGTCATTCCTTATGCATGGCGTGGTAGGCGGCCACGATCTTGTCGGCGTTGGGCAGGGCCCATTGCTCCATGACCGGGGTGAAGGGGATGGGGATGTCGGGGAAGGCCACCCGCTGCGGGCGCGCCTTGAGCATGCCGATGTCGTGCTCGACGACGCTGGCGATGATCTCGCCGCTGACGCCGAAGCTGTGGTAGTCCTCGTCGATGACGATCAGCCGGCCGGTTTTGCGTACCGAAGCGATGACGTGCTCGCGGTCCAGCGGCACCAGACTGCGCAGGTCGATGACCTCGGCGCTGACGCCGTCCTTCTCCAGCTGCGCGGCAGCGCGCAGGGCGTGGTGTACGCCGGCGCCGAGGCTGACCAGACTGACGTCGCGGCCCTCGCGCACGGTCTTCGCTTTACCGATTTCGACGATGTAGGGCTCGTCTGGCACCGGCACCGTGGCGCCTTTCTCGGTGCCCAGCCAGCCCATGCCCTGCAGCGACTTGTGGAAGAGGTAGACCACCGGGTTGTCGTCGCGGATCGCCGCGGTCATCAGGCCCTTGGCGTCGTAGGCGTTGCTCGGCACCACCACCTTCATGCCCGGCAGATGGGCGAAGGTGCCGTACAGGCACTGCGAATGCTGGGCGGCGTCCGAGTAGCCGGCGCCGGTGGAGGCCATCAGCACCATCGGCACCGGCACCTTGCCGCCGGAGAAGTAGGTGTTCTTGGCCATCAGGTTGTAGATGGCGTCCATGCAGACGCCGAAGAAGTCGACGAACATCAGCTCGACGATCGGCCGCATGCCATCCGACGCAGCGCCCACGGCGGCGCCGATAAAGGCGGTTTCGGAAATCGGCGTGTCGCGGATGCGTGTCTTGCCGAACTCGTCATACAGCCCGCGGGTGTTGCCGAATACGCCGCCGAGCTGGCCGATGTCCTCGCCCATCACGAACACCTTCGGGTCCAGGCGCATCTCCTGGGCCACGGCTTCGGCCATGGCGCGGGCGATGCTGAGCTTTCTTTCTTTCACTGCTGTGGTCATGGGGTTCTCCTGCTCAGCCGGCCAATGCGCCGGGGCTGACGATGATCTTGACGTTGCGGTCCTTGTGGTTGGCCAGCTCCTCGAAGCCCTGTTCGAGGATGTCGTCCAGGCCGATGCGACCGGTGATCAGCGGGGTGACGTCCATGCGCCCGTCGTCGATCAGGGCGATGACATCGGCGAATTCGCCGGCGTAGGCGAGCGAGCCGATCACCTGTTTCTCGGTGGCGACGATCTCGAAGAAGTTGAATTTCGAGGGTTCCTCGAAGATGCCGACCATCACGCAGCGACCCGCCTTACGGATCATGTCGATGGCGAGCTTGGCGGTGGCCTTGTGGCCGATGCACTCGAAGGAGACGCCGGCACCGTAACCGCCGGTGAGCGCCTTGATTTCGGAGATGGCGTCGCACTCGCTGGGGTCGATGACCCGATTGGCACCGACCTCCAGTGCTTTGGCCTTGCGCGCGGCGGACATTTCCAGGGCGATCACCTGGCCGGCACCCGCGGCCTTGGCGCACATGATGGTGCACAGGCCGATGGTGCCGGCGCCGACCACCACCACCGTTTCGCCGAGCAGGCTGCCGGCCTTCTTCACCGCGTGCATACCCACCGCCAGTGGCTCGATCAGCGCGCCGGCTTCCAGCGGAAAGCCTTCCGGCAGGCGGTAGAGCAGTTCGGCCGGCACGTTGACGAATTCGGCAAAGGCGCCGTTGTTCATCAACCCGGTGAAGGCCAGCTGTTCGCAGAGGTTGTATTGGCCGGTCTTGCAGAAACGGCACTGACCGCAATGCTGGCAGGCGTCGGCGGCGACCTTGTCGCCCGGCGCGTAGCCTTCGACGCCTTCACCGGTGGCGACGATCTCGCCGCAGAACTCGTGGCCGAGGATGCACTGGCCCTTGATGCCGGTGAGCGGGTGCGGCGCATCCACCGGAATGAACACCGGGCCGGCGAGGTATTCGTGCAGGTCGGAGCCACAGATGCCGCACCAATGCACGCGGATCTGCACCCAGCCCGGTTGCGGCGCGCCGGGTAGCGGCACCTGTTCCAGGCGGATGTCTTTGCGACCGTGCCAGACGGCGGCGGTCATGGTGGCTTGGCTGTTCATGGTGGTGTTCCTCTTGTTGTTCTGCTGTGTCCGCGTTTCGCGAGCAGGCTCGCTTCTGCGGTCGTCGGGGCTGACCTGCGCTACACGAAGACCTGCTCCAGCGCCTCTTCGGGACGCGGATAAGGGCTTTCGCGGGCGAACTGCACGGCCTCGTCGATGCGTCCGCGGGCGCGTGCGGCGATGTCTTCGGCCTGCGCTTCGCTCATCACGCCTTCGTCGATCAGGCGTTGGCGGTAACCGGGGATCGGATCCTTCTTCATCAGGCCGTCCTTCTCGCCTTCGGGGCGGTAGGTTTCGCCGTCGCCCATGAAGTGGCCGGCCAGGCGATAGGTCTCGATCTCGATCAGGGTCGGGCCGCCTCCGGCACGGGCGCGCTCGATGGCTTCACCGGCGGCGCGAAACACGCCGTCCGGGTCGTTGTTCTCGACGAACACACCGGGCATGCCGTAGGCCGCGGCGCGCACGTGGTGCTGTGCGATGCAGGTGGCGCTGGCCTTGGCCACCGAAATGCCCCAGGCGTTGTCCTCGATGACGAACACCACTGGCAGCTTCCACAGCGCGGCGAGGTTCAGCGTTTCGTGGAAGGCGCCCTGGTTGGCTGCGCCCTCGCCGATGAAGGAAACGGCCACACCGGGCTTGCCCTGCATCTGCCGCGACAGCGCCGCGCCGACCGCAGGGCCCATGCCTTCGGCGATGATCCCCGAGCAGGAGAAATTCACCCGGCCATCGAACAGGTGCATGTGCCCGCCGCGCCCGCCAGACAGGCCGGTGGCCTTGCCGAAGATCTCGGCCATCATCTCGTTGAGGTCCACGCCCTTGGCCACGGCGATGTGGTGCGGGCGGTGGGTGGCGGTGACGATGTCGCCGGCCTCGAGGTGGGCGCAGACACCCACGGCGCAGGGTTCCTGGCCGTTGGAAAGGTGCATCTCGCCGGGGATCGGCCCCTTGGCCATGTTGAATACCGGCGTCTTGCCTTCCATGTAGATGCGCTCGATGGATTCCTCCATGTAGCGGCTGGTCAGCATCTGCTCGTACATCCACAGGCGCTGCGAGTTGTTGGGCTGGGTCATGGGTGGACTCCCTTGTAGTGGCGTGTCAAATCGCGCGTTCGTTGAGCAGACGGCCGATCTGCTCGGCCTGGCGCAGGGCCAGCGCGACGATGGTGAGGGTGGGGTTCTGGCCGCCGCTGGTGGTGAACTGGCTGCCATCGGAGACGAACAGGTTGGGGATGTCATGGCTCTGGCCCCACTTGTTCACCACGCCGTCACGCGCCTTGGCGCTCATGCGGTTGGTGCCCATGTTGTGGCTGGCCGGGTAGGGCGGCAGCTCGATGATGTCGGTGGCGCCGGCGGCCTCGTAGCACTTGGCGGTAGCGGCGACGCCGTGCTTGCGCATGGCGGCGTCCATCGGGTGGTCGCTCTTGGTCACTACCGGGATCGGCAGGCCGTACTGGTCCTTTTCGCTGTCATGCAGGGTGATGCGGTTGCTCTCCAGCGGCAGATCCTCACCGCACAGCCAGACGCCTGACATGTGGTTGTACTTCTCCATCCGCGAGGCGAACTGCTTACCCCAGCCCTTGGCCGTGGGATCGAGGAAGGCGGAGAGGAAGGGCAGACCGAGGGCGAGGATTTCCAGCCGGTAACCGCCGACGAAACCGCGCGACGGGTCGTTGTAGGACTCGTCGGAGATCACCCCGGCGCAGGTGGTGCCGCGGTGCATGTTCACTGGCTTCGGCATCACGGCGAAGATGCCGGCGGTTGTGTGGGTCATGTAGTTGCGCCCGACCTGGCCGGAGGAGTTGGCCAGCCCATCGGGGAACATCGCCGAGGCGGAGTTGAGCAGCAGGCGCGGCGACTCGATGGAGTTGCCCGCCACGCAGACCACCCGGGCCTTCTGCCTTTGGATGTTGCCGTCGGCATCGGCGTAGACCACGGCATTGGCGCGGCCCTTGGCGTCATGCTCGATGTGCAGCACCATCGACTGCGGCCGCACCTCGCAGTAGCCGCTGGCTTCGGCGCGGGGGATATCGGTGTAGAGCGTCGACCACTTCGCGCCCATCTTGCAGCCCTGCATGCAGAAGCCGAGCTGCTGGCAGGCGGCGCGATCGTCGTAGGGCTCGGTGTTGATCGCCATCGGCCCGGAGAGGATCTCCTTGTAGCCGACCCGCTTGGCGCCGGTGGCCAGCACCTTGAAGGAGTTGTGCCACGGGTGATAGGCCATGCCGGTGCTCGGCCCGGTCACGCCCATGTGCTTCTCGGCCTTCTCGTACCAGGGCGCCATCTCGTCCAGCGTCACCGGCCAGTCGAGCAGGTTGGCGCCGGCGATGTCGCCGTTGATGCTCTGCATCTTGAATTCGAAGTCGCGGAAGCGCAGGGCAATGCCGGCCCAGTGCACCGTGCTGCCGCCGACCGCCTTGACGATCCACGCGGGCAGGGTTGGATTGTTCTCGGCGAGGTGCCAGCCGCCGGCGGCCTGGCGTTTGTCGAGCCAAGAGATCTTCTTGAACATCGCCCACTCGTCGTTCTCGATATCGTCAAGGCTGAAACGCTTGCCAGCTTCGAGTACCACGCTGCGAATTTTCTGTTTGGCCAGCGCGTTGGCGAGCGTCCCGCCGCCGGCACCGGAGCCAATGATCACCACGACGCCATCGTCGTCCTGGGCAAAAGTTGCCATGGGATGTTCCTCATCTTGTTCTTGTTGTTGTCCCGTGTGCACGGGGCGTTCAGAGCCAGTTCAGGTCGTCGAAGCCACGGTTGACGTAACCGCCGTACTCCCAGGACGAACCCTCGTAGCCGAACAGCGGAAACAGCGCCTTGTTGTCATACAGGCCGAACATCAGGCTGCTGCGCAGGGCCTTGAAAAACGGGGTGGTTTCGATGTCGGTCAGCAGCGCCACGCGCTCGGCCTCGTCAAGCTGTTCGAATGGCGAGTCGTAGGCTATGCGCGCCTGTTGCTGCAGTTCGTCCAGGCCGCGAGCGACCAGGGCTGGCTGTTCATCCATCAGGCTGAGCAAGGGCTGCACGTAGTGGTGGTCGCTGATGAACGCGTGGGGGAAGACGTCACGGCCCATGCGCAATAAGCCATCGGGTAGGGCTGGCAGCCGCTCCTCGGCGAGCAGGTTCACCGGGATCAGTTGCGACAGGCTGAGTGCCAGCATCGACTGGCTTGAGAGGGACAGAAAACGTCGCCGGTTTAGCGTGCCGTGCGGGCGAGTTGAATCGTGCATGACATAGCTCCTGATTATTACCCGCAGTTCCGTGGTGATCGGAATGCTGGCGATCTTGTTATGCGAAGAGTGTGTTCCGCAAAACAGTAAGAGCAGGTGTCATGCCAACTTTAGTAAAAGATATTTAATTAACTTAAGGTACTGATTCTTAGGTGTTTTCAATAATTTCGTGGTGTTGCAGCCTTCAATGTGTAAAGCAATTCAGGCGTTACACCTGTAAAGCGCTGTAAAGCGGTTTACAGTGCAGCGGCAAATAACATGAATAGATAAAGTGCTTCTAAAGTTCAGGATGGTCTGTTCGGCTCAATGGTTTATCCTCTGCTTATCGCACAACAATAAAATGTGTCGCTGGAGTCGCCCGCGTCAGATCTGGCGCGAGCGCTTCAAGGAGGAGGCATGAACCTGCTATCCGGTCCTGTCAGTCATGTTGATGCAGTGCTGTCGTTGGCCAATACACCGCATCTGCCCGGTGATCGCGACCCGATCATCGCGCGATCATGGCGTCGCTGCGTGCATGACTATGGCCTGGACCCGGCGCACCCGGCTGAGGCCCGTTTCGTGCCGCGGCAGGTGCTGCGCGAACATCAGGATCAGGCCGACGAGCTGATCAATGTCGCGCGCGCCGGGGTCGAGCAGCTTTACCGGCAGATCGCCGAGCTGGGTTACGTCATCCTCCTAACCGACAACCGCGGCATCGCCGTCCAGTTTCTCGGCGACCCGGCCGATGAAAAGGCGCATCGCAAGACCGGCCTGTTTCTTGGTTCGGACTGGGGCGAAGACCACGCCGGCACCTGTGCCGTCGGTACCTGCATCAAGGAGCAGCAGGCGCTGACCTGTCACCAGCAGGATCATTTCAGCGTCTGGCACACCAACCTCACCTGTACCGCCGTGCCCATGTTCAACCCGCACGGGCAGTTGCTGGCCGTGCTGGATATCTCTGCGCTGCGTTCGCCCCCGACGAAGGACTCCCAGACCTTCGCCCTGCAGCTGGTCAAGCAGTACGCACGGATGATCGAGGACGCCTACTTCATGCGCGTTTACCGCGAGCGGCCGATCCTCTGTTTCGACGGCTCCCGCGAATTTGTCCTGATCAACCGGCGCTACCTTCTGGCGCTGGGTGACGATGGCGAGTTGCTCGCCGGCAACACCGCCGCCCGCGGTCTGCTGGCCGAGCACGGGCTGATGATGCCGGGCCCCTTCGGCACCCTGGCGCAGGCGCGCATCGATCAGCTGTTCGATTGCGAGTTGAGCGACGTGCTGAGCATCCCCTACGCCAGTCACGACCAGGTCCGCGCCTTTCGCACACACCGCCACCAGCTATTCTTCGCCGCGTTGATGGAGCCGCGTCGCCCGATACCGGTGCCGGCCGAACGCAGCGTGCCCGGTGGGCATGCCGCGCTCGATGCCCTGGCCGACGATGACCCGGTGATGCGCAAGATGCTAGCCCGCGCCAAACGTCTATGCAGCGAGCCGCTGAACGTGCTGCTCAATGGCGAGACCGGCACCGGCAAGGAACGCTTGGCCAAGGCGCTGCACGAAAGCGGTTGCAGGCGCAGCAAACCTTTCGTGGCGATCAACTGCGGCGCGATGCCCGAATCGTTGATCGAAAGCGAACTGTTCGGTTATGCCCCGGGCACCTTTACCGGTGCCCGTAGCAAGGGCATGCGCGGGCTGATCCAGCAGGCCGACGGCGGCACGCTGTTCCTCGACGAAATTGGCGACATGCCGCTGCACTTGCAGACCCGGCTGTTGCGGGTGCTGGCCGAACAGGAAGTGATGCCACTGGGTGCCGAGAAACCGGTGAAGGTGGATATCCGCGTGGTTGCCGCCAGCCACCGCGACCTGCGGCAGATGGTTGAAAGTGGGGCGTTTCGCGAGGATCTGTTCTACCGCCTGAACGGCGCGGCGTTGAAACTGCCACCGCTGCGCGAACGCGCCGACAAGGGCTTCCTCATCGAGCGAGTGTTCGCAGAACTCGCCGAGGGCCGCCCGGGTAACCCGCACCTGCGCGGCGATGCCATGAGTGCGCTGCTGGCTTATCCCTGGCCGGGCAACATCCGCGAGCTGCGCAACGTGCTGCAGTATGCGCTGGCGACCTGTGAGGATGATGAAATTACGGTGCAGGACCTGCCGGACGAATGCCTGCCACCGATTCTGGCGCGCTGCCGTCAGTCGGCAGCCCCCTCCGAACCTGAGTCGGCGTCGGCACTGCGCGACCAGCTGCGTCGACACCGCTGGAACGTCAGCGCGGTGGCACGGGAGCTTGGCGTGTCGCGGCCGACGGTGTACCGGCGCATGCGCGTGCTGGGTATCGAAGCGCCGGTGTGAACGGCGTAGGGGGCTACTCGCTGCCGGGCTGTCGCGACGGCGTTTGCGTGCAGCGATAGGCAGCAGACTTCGGCGGGCCGAACGATGCCGGTGCCGGCGATTATCATTTAAGTCATCCCGTTAGCAGAGGAGCGATCCATGAGCCATAAAGCGATATTTATACAGCCCGGTGGCGGCTACGACCGGGTCGTCGTCGGCACCAGCGAGGCAGGCACGCCAGGGGTCGGTGAAATCACCGTGCGGCTGCGCGCCAACTCACTCAACTATCACGATTTCGCGGTCGTGAGCGGTATGTGGGGGCCGAGCGAACCGCGCATACCCATGGCCGATGGTGCTGGTGAGGTAGTCGCGGTGGGCGCGGGCGTGAGTGAATTCGTAGTTGGTGATGCGGTGGTTAGCACCTTCTTCCCCGACTGGTTGGCCGGTGAACCGCTGATCGAAGGCTTCGCCACGGTGCCTGGCGATGGCATCGATGGCTATGCCCGTGAAATGGTCACCGCTCGTGCCAACTCGTTCACCCATGCGCCCAAGGGCTACAGCCACGCCGAGGCGGCGACCCTGACCACCGCCGGTCTCACCGCCTGGCGTGCGCTAATGGCTGACGGCAAGCTGAAGCCCGGCGACAGTGTGCTGATCCAGGGCACCGGCGGCGTTTCCATCTTCGCCCTGCAATTTGCCAAGATGGCAGGTGCCACGGTCATTGCCACCTCGTCCAGCGATGCCAAGCTTGAGCGCCTGCGCGAGATGGGAGCCGATAATCTCATCAACTATCGCAGCACGCCGGCCTGGGGCGAGACGGTGCGTCAGCTCACCGACGGCCGTGGCGTCGACCACGTGATCGAAGTGGGCGGCCCGGCAACACTGGAGCAGTCGATGGTGGCCGCGCGCATCGGCGGGCATATCTCGGTCATCGGTATTCTCACCGGTGTTGCCGGCGAGCTGCCGCTGGTGCCGGCGCTGGTGCGCCAGTTGCGTCTGCAGGGCGTACTGGTCGGCAGCCGCACACAGCAGCAGGGGATGATCCGCGCCATCGATGCCAATGGCATACGCCCGGTCATCGACAAGCATTTCGCAGTGGACGATATCGTCGAGGCGTTCCGCTATCAGGAAACCAACCAGCACTTCGGCAAGATCTGTCTGGATATCTGAGGCGTGAACCGGCGGCGGCAGCGTTTGTAATGTGCGGAACGCTGCCGACGATGATTGTGTATGACTCTCAAACGCTCATTTCTTGTAAGGCCATCTACCCGCCGACTGGTTGCTAAGCGGCGTGCTGGTGGTGCTGTTCCATGAACGGAGCGAGATGAAACCGGAGGCACTGAAGCAGATGCTCATGGCACTGGTAGCCACTCCGGATTTGGCAGCAGAGCTCCGCACGGCAGCTATTGCTTCAGCTAGGCTATCTGCCGGATGCGACGACCGAGATGTTGCTCGGCGATGTGGCTGCCGAGTGGCATATCAGGGAGAGCGGTCTGCGTTACACGTTTGATCTCTGGCGCAGGCAGGGTCATGGAATGCCTGCTCGGCGACATGTGCTGCGCGCCGGCAATGAGGAAGGAATAGATTTCAGTTTCACGTGCTAGGGATAGCCTGTTTCAGTCAAAGCAATCCCATTCATCCCTGAGGCTTCGCTGTCCACGGCGCAACGATCTGCAAATCCCCAATAAGCAGCTGCGCCGCCACCATCCAGACCACAGCGCCGATCAACCCCAACGACAGATGGCCAACCACGATGCCGATCGCGATCTGTTTCCAGAGACCGGCATGCTGGTTGGGATGGGAGGCAACGGTGCGATAGGGCGTTTCGCGCTCGGCGCGGATGTTGTCGAAGTCGTCTCTCATGGTGCGCTCTCGATGCGGCTGGCTAAACGGCAAGCACAAAAAAAGGGTCCAGCTTACGCTGAACCCTTTGTTGAATTTGGTGGCTACGCAGGGACTTGAACCCCGGACCCCAGCATTATGAATCACTTGTGCCAATGCTCATTCTCCCATAGACATCCAGAATACGAAGCCACATGCTTCGTTAGATCACCGTTGCGCCACTATAAAACATAGTGGACTGCGTTTGTGGTCACCGCTTCAACCGGTTGGGAGTGACTCGATAAAATGATCAAGACTGAAGTTGTGCCGCCGGGCTTCTTCCAGAACGTCAAAATCCTGAAAGCCCTTAGCGTATCCTGCGAAGCTCTTCGATGTTTTGGAAAAATTGATATCCTTAGATGCTAGTGCGCGAGTTAACCGCTTTTCACAATTTAATATTTGCGACTTGTCTTTTTCGCGTTCTTCATGAAGCGGTAATAGCCAACATTCCGTCGAATGTACAGCTACAGCAAATATGAACTTATCTTGGTATGCTTCAAATGTCTCTTGATCTATATTTTCTTGCAAATAAGTTTTCATACAGCTTAGTAATTCTTTTGGCTCCTTCAATCTGGATATGTTGATTCTTGCATGTTCCGATATGTCGGTGTCTATTTGAATTACTAGGTAGTCGTTAGTTGCTAATGCTTCTAGTACCCGGTCCTTGTCGGAGCAGAAATCGAGCAGCATTTCCCAGCCCCCAAAAACTTTGTTTCTAGATTTGCTCGTCTGATCGTAAAGGGGTTGCAGAACCCTCACGTCGGCTTCTTCACCAGTTTTTTCTATGTATATAGTTTGTATAATTTCCTCAAGAACGACTTGGTCTGTTTCGCCTTCAGTAATAAGTGCAAAGCTAGCCATCTTAGAATCCCTTCGGCAGACCGCCTATAAGTCCTCTCAAGAACATTTCAGATAGACGTATTTCTTTCGCTCCCTCAAGTGACTTCGGCTTTAGAATTTGTGATGCTTTAGTTTGCCCGTTTCTCGCCCGGGAAACTGCATAGAGCTTTTGCTCAGGATCATCTAGATTGAGGCCGTCCAATATGGAAGGGTTATGTGTGGTTAGTATGACCTGTTTTTCCTGTTTTTTCGCTAAGTTAATCAGTTGTTGAATAAGTTTCTGGCAAAGTTTCGGGTTTAGAGAGGTGTCGATATTATCTATGGCGAAAAATGAAGGCGTAATCGGTGAGGCGAATAAGGAGAAATAAAATAACAAAAACATAAAGCCTTCGTTCGCTGCATCTTGATCAAACGTGCAGTCTGTTTTTTTTAGATACTGGTCTACAATTTCTAGCCCGTATCCTGATGTTTCTGACTTAACATTAAAGTCAGAAAACCACCCAAGCAACTTCAAGTTTTCTTTCACAGTGGCTATGATTTTTTTGTTTTCTATATTGGATAGTATATATACTAGTTTGAGTAGGCCTTCACCTTTTATCCCTAGCGGCTCGATAGATGAACTTGATTTTTCTGTGCTTCTTAAGTGGCTGTTTTCTGGTGAGTAGATAATGAATTTGCTGAGCGCAGAAGTGACGTCGTTTAGTTGTATTTTGTTATTTATATAGTATTTCGTAAGAACTTCATTTTTACTAAGGCTGTGTAACAAGTTATCCTTTAAGTATTTTTCCCATTCATCTTTTGTTTTATCCTGGTTTTTAAAATCTGCTAGCTTTGAGAAGAGCTCTTTGAGCTGGCTTATTGACTCCTTTTTTTCTTTTTCACTAACGCTGTTGCTGAAATAAACATTGTTTAGTATGTCTATTAGTCCAGGGGTGGAGCCCTCACTGTTCTGGATCTCTATTTCGCATTCCCAGGACGAAAATGGCTTGTTGTCATTAGTGAGTTTGAAGTCTGCTTTGCCATCTTTGTCAGATTCTACATTGATATATATGGAACAGTCTTCGGTTTCATTTTTCTGCGAAAACGCTGATCTCATCAAATCAGGTTCACTTGTTCTTATGCCTCGCAGGCGTAGATATTCGTTATCCAGCTTGTTAGATGAGGCCGCCCCGGCTAGAGATATCGCTTCTAATATATTACTTTTGCCTGCTCCGTTTTCACCGATAAGTACGGTAACTCTGCCGAGCTCAAGTTCTAGCTTGTTAATCGTTTTGTAGTTTCTGATAGATAATTTATTTATCATATGAAGATCTCATGTTGAGTTTCGCTGCACTGGCCACTTCCAGACTCTTTCTGAATAATGCATTTCTGGAAGATATCAGAATCGCTCAATTTGTATTCAATCTAATCGGGCAAACCAGCGCCTAGCTACTTTCTGAGTGATCGCTATCCCGCGTTTGGATTGGTCAAGTTTCGGTTGGCGTCGTCGTAGTCGGGGCTTGTCTGGCCATTGTCAGGTAATACATCGCCGGTTAGTAGCCACCATCTATAGCTAGGGTAGAGCTTCGCCAGTATCTCGATCTCGTCAGCCCCGACGCGCGCTCTGCCCCTCTTGATATTTACCCAGCGCGGATAATCCGTGTCCCCAGCTTTTGAAAGCTCGACCAAGCTCGCAGCATTGATCAATCGAAGCGCTCTATCAGAAAGCCTTGCACTCATTATTAATACTCATGGCATGCCATATGTACAATGCAAAGAAATGCCCTTAGGCTTTGTACATATGGCGAATTCATACGATTTGCCGTCATTGGTAAAGTATAGGGTAAAGCTATGGAACAGTCTGGTGTAGCGGGGTTAACCATCGAAGGCCAAGCCGAACGGATCGTCAGCTTCCGAGAGGCGCCGTTCTGCACGCAGCTCGTGCTGGCCGAGATGATGGGTGTCGAGCAGATCACCGAAGACGTGGTGCGCGGCTGGGTCGAAACCTACACGCTTCCGACCGTGAAGATCGGTCGCCGCCGCGTCATCAACCTGCACCGCATCCGCCGCGACATCGAGCGGGGCAAGTCGGTGTTCTGCCAGGGGGATTACGCCGATGAGTAATCGCCCCTGCACACTGCTCATCGCCTCGCTGCACGGCAAAAGCCAGCTCGTGAAATGGAATGTTCTGGAGAAAGGCCAGTCCCGCACTGACTGCCATCGCTGCGTAGATGCGGTGGTTTCACTGATCGTTGCTGACGATCCGCTGGACTCACTGCTTGTCCAGGAACGTGCCCGCGAGCGCTTCCAGATCAGCCGCGAATGGTGCGCGTCATGATGACCATCGTTACTGCTCCCAACGGCGAGGGCATGACTTATGACGTATGGCCGCAAGCCTCCGCACGCACTGGACTGCGACTGCTCTGTCTGCTGGTCCGGTCGCGAAGTGGCGAAACCCGCTCGCTCCCAGTCCACACCCTGCGCCCAATGCCGCCCCGCATCTGTGCAGCCGATTCGCACAACAAGGATGGGCAAGATCGCTGGTGTCTGGACAGTCCTCGCCTCGGAATGGGCGGTGATACCGGCCTCTACCTGCGAGAAACACACGCCACCCGACCGACCGCCGAAGTATTGGAGCGTTGTGCTCGACACGGGCAAACCCACGCCCTACGTGCCGATCTACGAACCGTTCGAGTTGGAGGCCTGATCCATGGGTAATGAAGATCAACAGGCCGACTTCTTCTGGCGCGTCTATCTGCCCATCGCTTTGCTCGCGGTGGTGATCTTCGGCTTCCCCTGGTTGGCGATGAAGATCAGCGAGTACCGCGACGGAGCCAAGCCCAGCAGCGTTCCCGCTAACACAACCAACACCGAGGCCGAACAGGTCCAGGGCCGCGCTCCCGGCTCGTCGGATCACGCCTCACCGATCCGTCGAACGGAAGCACGGGCGAAGCGCACCCTTGACCCTGCACGAACAGAGAAGCCTTCGCTCGTGAGTGTGGGGCAGCTTCTCCGCCCCGCGCTCCCGAGCCCTCGGAGGCAAGAGTGGGATGACAAGGGCAAAGCCCTTGGTGTTAATAGTTAAAGTTAATAGTCGCTAAGTTAAGAAACCAGTTAATCCCATAGTAATCCACGAACTTACAGCAATTAATAACATTTCTTGATCGGCAATAAAAACGCTTTCCAAGCGTGTATAACTAGTAACAGAAACCCGTTGTAAGCCGCGTAAAACCTGGCGAGAGGCAAACTTTAACAGTTCCTCGGCCTGGGCTCTCTCGGCCCGCAAAAAGGCAAACCCACGCACTAAGCGTAACTAACTGAGGTAACACAACATGGCACGTTCAACTATGGAAGTTGCATTTCTAGGCACTCAAAAGCTCGCATTCAGCCAGAACGGCACCGAAGTAAAGATCGTTAAGGTCTTCTACGGCGATGAGCCGGACGGCCAAACCGAAAACGGCCTGTCCATCGTCAGCATGGACGTTCCCCTGGAAGTGGCCGATGAGGTGTTTGCCTCCGGCGCCAACTTCGAACCGCTGGAAACCGTGCGCATCCATTTCGAGATCGCCCGAGCTGGCAAACAGAAGGGCAACAATCTCTGCCTGCATCTGGAGTCCGCGAAGACCAACGCCACCCAGGCCAGCAAGCCCACTCAGCAGCCGACCCAACAACCCGGCAAACCTGCGACTGGCACTCAGCCGGAACCAGCCAAAGCCAACTAAGGGGAGGGGCGGACCATGCTGATGGGTGACCGCGTTATCTGCGACTGCTGCGGCAACGACATGGGCAAGCTCATGAGCCTGCCCGCACCGCAAAGCGATCTGCTGCCCGATCTGCGGTTGCCGCCCCATTTCGCCGTCTGCCCTGACTGCGAACCCCTCGAACAAGCCGCTGACCTGATTGAGGCCTCGTCATGAATGACTCCTGTGAAGAGTGCGGCGCTGACCTCGATGACGGCGCTACTTCCGACTACGGCCTGCTTCTTTGCTCTGACTGCTCGGAAGAACTGCGGGACAACAACTCAAGCATTGGCCTCTCGCAAGGGGACAACGAGTGTGAAACCTGCGGCTGCGAGTTAACGGCGGGGAGCATCGAAATTATTGGCGGCTATGCGTTGTGCTCTGACTGTGCGGAACAAGAGCAAGACGATGACGAAATCAGCTTCTAGGAAACGTATTCCATGAATTTTCTCGCCTGTGAGGGTGATTGGCTGCAAGGCGCTGACGGTACGCCCGTCTGCTCCGGTTCGCTGGTCGCACTCACGGTCGA
>TARA_R100000541_G_scaffold22991_3_pt1 | contig 16097 bp, 15 predicted proteins | sample TARA_R100000541 | Tara Oceans TARA_R100000541 (sample SAMEA2621416) | marine metagenome | biome: marine biome (ENVO:00000447); feature: surface water layer (ENVO:00002042); material: "saline water (ENVO:00002010), including plankton (ENVO:xxxxxxxx)" | depth 5 m | reverse complement strand
TTCTATCCTCGCGATTGGCGAGCCTTCACCGTGGCCCAGTTTATTGACGAGGTTGACGCCTACATCCGTTGGTATAACGAAACACGCATCAAGATGTCCCTTGGTGGCAGAAGCCCAATCGAGTACCGTAAAAGCCTCGGCCTTATGCCTTAAAAACAGTCCAAGTTTTTGTCCGCACCCCCCCCGGGTCACTTCTGCGTGGAAATCAACAATCTCAGCCCTTCAAGACCTCGTCGGCGCTGGAAAATCCGTATCCAAAGCCGCAAAACATCTCGGCATAGGCAGATCAACAGCTTACAAGGCCATCCGAAACGCCACGCAGTAAACCGTGTTCATATTTCGTTCTTCCTTAGCGTGGTTCTACGAAGAAACCTTCCGATGGGCCCAGATAGTTTCGCGTTTGGAATATAATTCCAGATACTGGAGGATGACATCGTCGGTGACATTCCCTGACGTGGTCGAAAAGAATCCACGTGCCCAAAATAGCGTTCCCCAGTATCGTTTGCGCAATTCGGGAAACTCAATCTGCACGTGCCGCGATGAGCGCGCCTTGATCTGCTGCATCAAGGTAGAGAACGCCAATTTTAGCTTACGTCGCCCCATCCACGACCAGTCGCCACCATAAGTGCTGACCACGATTGGGCCAAATCTCTTACTGCTGCTGCGAGGGATATGCGTGCTGCGTTTGCAAATCGTTCGGCGTCCAACAGGTCTGGTAAGTTCAGTTCTCCCAGTTCAAAAACTTTGCGGCTCAACTGAAGAGTACGATCCCTTGATCGTTGAGCAGCGCGCAATGCGGCCACCTCTCTTTGTTTTCGTGTAAATTCACTTTGAGTTTTTTGCACATCTTCCACCGCGGCCAACACCTGTGCACGCCATTCCAGTTCGGCGGTCGTGGCTGAAATAATAGCCGCATCTCGCCTAGCGCGTAGCGGACCTTGGTTGAGGATGGGCAATGAAAGTGCTGGACCAAAGGACCATTCTGACGGGTTTGCCGCTGTCACCGAGCCAGATAAAGTGACCGATGGGTACAACTTTGCTTCTGCGACACCTACTCCGGCAACTGCGGCAGCTAGACGGCGTTCAGCGGCCAATACATCTGGACGATTGCGGAGCAGATTAGCAGGGACGCCTGTTGACCCCTTGCTGCGAGGATAAGGTTGTGGTGCGCCTGCAATCATCTGTTTAAGCAGCGGCTGAGCTGGTTCGGCCAACAATGTCGCGATTGCAAAAACCCGGGCTTCGAATGCGGCTTCAAGCGGAGGGAGGTCGGCAATTGCTGTGTCCAGCTGACCTGCTGATCGGGCAAGATCTAATTCTGACAATGCGCCTTGCTCAATTTGAGCTCTGATCAAGGACTGGGTCCGGCGGAGGCTCGCGATATTCTGTCGTGTTAAAGCCAATGCCTCCTGAAAATACCGCGCGTCAATATAGTTGGAAACAACACCGGAAACCAGAGCAAGCCGGACAGTGCCAGCATCAAACTTGGCTGCTTCTACACCCGCTGCCGCGCGCTGCGCGTCACGGCGAACACCACCAAAAATATCGAGGATGTAATTCGCCCCGAACGTCGCACTTTCAGAGGGATCACCTGATATTGGGTTACCATTGTTTCTTTGCGCCTGTGCATCCAGTCCACCTGAGAATTGGCCAGCGGTACCTGTCTGCCTCAGGTCTGTATTTGCGGCTTTGATACGTTGTAAAGCCGTTGCAATATCGATGTTTTGTGTAAGGCCGCGGTCTACTAGCCGGTTCATTTGCCGGTCATTTAGCCGTTTCCACCATTCATCGCGCGCGACCTCTTCGAGAGCCCCGCCACCGCCAATGAACGACGTTTCTAATGGTGTCTTAGGTGGCGTATAGTCAGGGCCAACAGCGGTACATGAAACCAATGCCGTGGATGCTAGGATAAAAAGCAGATAGGGACGGTTCATTTGTCATTCCTGTATATTGGATTAGCTTTTGGATTTGCTGGGGATGTGATGGAGATGTTTCACCCGGCACGCTATTATGAGCAGCTAAGTAATTGAAAAGTAAAAGCTTGTCTAGAGGTACTCAGAGCCGTCGAGTTCTAGAAAACTCCAAGATCCTCTTTCTTTCTCGCACGGGTTCTATGAACCGCCAGCCAAGGCCGGTACGATGCTATGCGAATATGTCGATTGGCGTCCCGTCCCGCACCATCGCGTAGATATCCTCAATCTCGCGGTCCGACACCGCGATGCAACCCGCCGTCCAGTCTGGTTTGATCGCGTCGATACCGGGTCGTGGCCCGCCATGGATGAAAATGTCGCCGCCCGGCTCACGTCCCTGTGCAGCGGCATAGGCGATATCGGCCTCGTTCGGATAGGAGATGCCGATGGAGAGATGGAACAGACTGTCGGGATTGCGGCGGTCGACTGTATAGGTTCCCTCGGGCGTTTTTCCATCACCCTCGAATTGCTTGGGCCCCACCGCCGCAAAACCCAGATCGATCCGGTAGGCTTTCAGGACCGAGGTATTGTTGAACAGGAACAGGTTCCGGTCACTTTTGAACATCTGCAACCGGGTGACTGCGGGCCCGTCGTAGGTCCGGAACTTGCTGGCGCATCCCGCAAGGCCGAGTGTCAGTCCACCCAAGAGTGCCGTTCGTCGTGTCGTTTTCATCATGTCGTCCGCTCGATCTTTTTACCTGTCCACTCATATCGGTATCGGTATGCTTGATCAATCAATGGCCGTGCGCCAGGGCTCCCTGCGCCATCTTCTCTCCCACTTTCTCTCCCCCGGACCCGTCTGGCCGGTCCTTCTTGGCCCGGAGCAGCCTGAGCGCGTTGGCGACAACCAGCAGCGAAACGCCGACATCCGCAGCGATGGCACCCCACATTGTTGCCATGCCGAACGCTGTCAGCCCGACGAACAGCGCCTTCGTCGCAAGCGCAATAGCGATGTTCTGATGGATGACGTTCATGGTGCGGCGGGAATGGCCTATCAGCCATGGCACCTTGGCGATGTCGTCCGTCATCAGGGCGATATCGGCGGTCTCAATGGCGGCATCCGATCCGACCGCACCCATGGCGATGGCGAAATGCGCCCGCGCCATGGCAGGTGCGTCATTCACACCATCTCCGATCATTGCCACGACATCGTAACTGGCAACCAGTTCTTCGATTGCCGCCACCTTGTCTTCTGGCAGCAGTTCTGCGCGAACCTCATCGATGCCGACTTCCGCCGCCACGGCGCGCGCCGTGCGTTCATTGTCGCCGGTCAGCATGATGATCTTTTGCACGCCTTGGGCATGCAGACGCGCCACGACCCCCTTCGCATCCGGGCGGATACGGTCGCGCAGTTCGATCAGGCCCAGCAGGCGGCTTCCGGAGCCTACGGCCACGAGTGTGCTGCCAGCCCCTTCGATCCGTTCCAGCAGGTCGCGGGGGATCGCTTCGCCAAGCCCCTTCTCGGTCGCAAATCGATCCGAACCGAGCCAGACGGGCTGACCCTCCCAGGTTCCCTCGACACCGCGGCCCGGCACCGTTTGGGTGTCGGTAGCCGCCGACTGCTTCAGCCCATCGCGTTCGCCGCGCGCCAGGATGGCCCGCGCGAGAGGATGCGAAGAGCGGGCTTCCAGCGCGACAGCGGCGCTCAGAAGGTCGCGCTCGGCCGTGCCGCCCAAGGGATGCAGACCCGCGACCTCCGGTTCTCCCATGGTGATCGTCCCGGTCTTGTCCATTGCCAGAGCTGTCAGGCGTGACGGCGCCTCCACATAGGCACCGCCCTTGATCAGCACGCCATTGCGTGCCGAGGCCGCGAGCGAAGCGACGATGGAGACCGGCGTAGAAATCACGAGCGCACAGGGGCAAGCGATTACCAAGAGAACCAGTGCATTGTAGAACCAATAATTCCATGCCCCCGCGAACAGCAGCGGTGGAACGACGGCGATTAGAACCGCCAGCACCATGACAATAGGCGTGTAGATGCGGGCGAACTTTGTGACCCACTGTTCAACCTCGGCGCGGCGCGAATGAGCGTCGCCTACCATACGGATGATTTTCGAGAGCACGGTATCGCCTGCGGCCTTGGTGGCCCTGACCGTCAGTGTGCCGTCGCCGTTGATCGTTCCGGCATACACTTCATCGCCAGTTTCCTTTGCCACAAGAGCACTTTCCCCGGTAATCGGAGCCTGATCAACATCGCCGCGACCCTCGGTCACCTCTCCGTCGAGCGGGATACGGTCTCCGCCGCGCACCACGAAGCGGTCACCGATCGCAACCTGAGCCGCAGGAACATCGGTCTCCGATCCGTCGTCACGAATGACGCGCGCCGTGGGTGGTGCTAGGTCCAACAGGGCCGAGACCGCGTTGCGCGCACGCCCCACGCTCCAGGATTCGAGAGCGAGGGACAGAGCAAAGAAGAATGCGACCGTTGCCGCCTCGAAAAACTCGCCCAGCCCGATCGCCCCGGCCACTGCGACGATCATCAGAAGATTCATGTCAGGCGAAAGTCGGCGCGCGGCGGACCATGCCTTGGGGGCGACCAGCCATGCTCCGAACACCACCGCCAGCATGAACAGACCCATTTCGATCAGAGGCATCGACGTCTCGCCATGGCCCGAGAAGAGCCGTAGCGCGCCGCCCGCCCCCGTCTCGACGATGTGGTAGAGGAACCCCGCTGCCCAGAAGCCGCCGCTAAGCCCGGTGAACAGGCGCTGACGTGCGAAATGGGCCGCCTGGTCTGCCTCGGCGCTTTCAGCATCCCACATTTTCGCGCTCATCCCAGTCGACCCGACGATCTTGATGATCTTGTCGTCGCTGAGCGGTTTGGCGCTTTCGAGGATGGTCATCCTACCATTCAACACATCGAAGGCCAGATGCTCGCTGCCGCCGACTTCCGGTCCGACGACTTTGTTCAGAATCGCGACCTCTTCCGCACAATCCAGCCCGTTGACGCGAAAACTGCGTCCGGCAGATGGCGGTGGTGCTGCCATCTGCGCGGGGCCTTCGGCCGTCTGGCCGCAGCAAGCCTTTGTGTCTTTGCGATCATCCTGATGACCGTGTGGATGCGTGTCTGGACCGTCGTGGGACATGGAAAACCTCTACGAATAAGCGTTGAGCTAAAAATAGGAGCTTCAGTTGCTAGAGGTTCAAGCAGTTTCTGTGATGATCTGATCGAATGACTGCAACAGTCGGAACTGACCCTTCGCAACCCGGTTCGATCTCTCGATCCAATGACGTTCGACTTTTGACTTGGCTCCGGCCCCACCTGTGGCGGGTCACCGGGCTCCGGTCGGCGGTGCCTCTAGTGCTAAAAGGCCTCCTGTCCTCCAGCGCCCGCAACGGTGCTCGCTCACAGCTTTTGACAATAGAGTTCAAGTCGATGGTGAACGACCTCGTAGCCAAGCTTTCTTGCAACTTCTTGTTGTAACTTTTCAATTTCTTCCGATTGGAATTCAATCACTTCGTCAGATTCCAAATCAACGATGTGGTCATGGTGCTCTGATATTGTGCTTTCATATCTGGCACCATGTCCCTCAAAATAGTGCCGCTCAGCTACGCCGACCTTTTCCAGAGATGCGAGATTTCGGTAAACTGTGGCTAGGGATATCGACGCATCCGATGCCCTTAAGCGGCGGTATAGTTCAACGGCATCTGGGTGATCCTCGGATTCAAGCAATACCTTCAATAAAGCCACCCTCTGATTGGTGATGCGCAACCCGTTGCTGGCAATGATGTCGCAAGCACGTGATCCTGCTGGATCCTGATCCTGTCGCACGTCCGACGTCATACTCTCTCTCCTCAGGGAAGGATTCCCAGTTGCAACTAATTCTCAGTTGCGTTTAAGTTAATGCATAATGCAAATGATTCGCAACAATTCTGACTGCCAGGCAACCACTGCGATCCGTCAACAACAAGATATTCGGCCGCAATCCCTGGAGGGAAACATGGAATCCTCAGATTCTCGGGACGAGACTGTAAGTCGCCGCGGCGTTCTCTTGGCGGGTCTTGCGGCTGCAGGGAGTTCCGTTGCTGTTGGAAACAGAGCGAGAGCACAGGAGGCTCATCCAAGCGTGGCGCAGGAGGCTACTGGACCATCAGCATCCGCGCAAACCATGACAACACACGGAAATATGATGACCGTCGGCGAAGTGGACAGCCAGGCCAACGGATTTGACCCGGTAGCAATGCTGACGGATTGGGATGTCGGTACCACCGAAATCCTACCCGACGGGCGTACGCTCAGAACCTTCCAAGTGGATGCGGAAGACAAGGAGATCGAAATTGCCCCAGGCGTTTTTTTCCCTGCCTGGACGTTCAATGGCCGTGTCCCCGGCCCCGCACTCCGTGCAAAGGAGGGTGACCGTATCCGCATTGTGTTCCGGAATTTCGGATCGCACCCGCATTCAATGCATTTTCATGGCATTCATTCCGCGCGTATGGATGGTGTGAACGGAACACCGGGCATGATTGGCCCGGGCGAGGAATTTACCTACGAGTTCGACGCCAAACCGTTTGGCTGCCACCTGTATCACTGTCATGCACTGCCCCTGAAACGTCACATGGCCAAGGGCATGTATGGCGCTTTCGTCGTCGACCCTGACCCGGAAAGGCACCCTGATCAGACAGACGTCGCCCGCTCGCGCCTGATGGGAACCACCGAGAACGCGCAGTGGCAGGAACTGGTCATGGTGATGAACGCCTTCGATACAAACTTCGACGAGGAGAATGAGTTCTACGCTGCCAACACAGTCGCCTTCGCCTATATGAAGACCCCGATCAGGATCGAAAAGAACCGGCCCGTGCGCATCTACCTGATCAATACCGTCGAGTTCGATCCGATCAACTCGTTCCACCTCCATGGCAACTTCTTCGACTATTACAATCAAGGCACGACATTGACACCGACCCTGCGCACCGTCGACATCATCACGCAATGTCAGGCAGAGCGCGGCATTCTCGAATTCAGCTTCGCCGACCATGAACCGGGGCTCTACATGTTTCATGCACACCAGGCCGAGTTTACAGAACTGGGCTGGATGGCGAATTTCGCCGTTGTGGAGGCGTGAACATGGAGGACCAGCCAACACTCTCGGACCCCCGGCGCCCGCAAAATCTCATCTGGCTGCTGATGCCACTGGCACTGTTGATTGCTGCCATCGGCTGGATCGTTTTTACAGACCCTTTCCAGAGTTTCAGAAATGGTGCCCCGCCCGTCGAAGGCGTGACATTCGAGCGTACCATCCTGAACGATCAGGGCCTAAGAATGCAAGTGCGGGCGGGCGGCTCGGACCCGATGACCATCGCCCAGGTACAGGTTGATGCCGCGTACTGGTCGTTTACGCAAACACCGCTGGGAGACATATCGCGCGGTGCCACGGTGTGGCTGGATGTACCCTATCCATGGGTGCTCGGCGAAGCCCATGCCGTGACCCTCGTCACAACAACCGGTGCGACGTTCACCCATGAAATCGAGGTTGCCGTTCCGACACCGAAAGTCACGGCAGGCCAGCTAAGATTTCAGGCGTTGATCGGGATATTCGTAGGTGTCGTTCCGATCGTCTTTGGTCTGATGTTCTATCCGGTATTGCGCGGTGTCGGTCAGGGCGGCATGAATTTCCTGATGGCGCTGACCATAGGCCTTCTGTCCTTTCTCCTGGTCGACTCGGCTGAGGAAGCCTTGGAACTCGCAGGAAGTTCAGCGGCACTATTTCAGGGCCCTGTGATGGTGATCCTAGTTGCAGCGGCCACTTTCTTGCTGCTCATGGCCGTGGGGCAACGTGACGGCCCCCCGACGGGCCTGGCGCTGTCAACGTTCATTGCCCTGGGCATCGGATTGCACAATCTGGGTGAAGGGTTGGCAATCGGCGCGGCATTTGCAGCGGGATCAGCGGGTCTGGGCACCTTTCTGGTGCTGGGCTTTACGCTACACAACGTCACTGAAGGCATCGGGATCGCAGCACCCATCCTCAAGAAGCGCCCACCACTTTGGGCATTTGCGGGCCTGGCCCTGCTCGCCGGTGGCCCGGCGGTCATAGGTATGTGGCTCGGTAGCCTTGCATTCTCGCCGCAATGGGGCGCGTTTGCTCTGGCTATCGGCTCGGGAGCGATCCTGCAGGTTGTGGTTCAGGTTGGTGCTTACGTGATGCGAAGCAACAAGATGGGTCTGGAGACATTCCTGCGACCGTCTGTGCTGAGTGGCCTGACGGCTGGCGTGGCGTTCATGTATATTACCGCAGCATTCGTGAAAATCTGAGATCAACCGTTCAAAAGACGATTGCATCATCGGGTTTGACCTTGTGCTCCGGTTCAATATGGATGTGGACGGTGCTGCCTGCAATCTGGCGTTTCAACGCAAGTTCAATCCGATCACAAATCTCATGGGCCTGTAACACATCCAGGTTACCGGGCACGATAAGGTGAAATTCAATAAAAGTGCGTCGACCAGCATATCGGGTGCGCAGCAATCGTAAGCGCTTTCCCGATCCCCTTCTACCGATTGCCTTCGTTTCGTGAGAGTCCTGCTTTTGTGGGATGATGATGGACGTCTATTTGGACCGCTCTACAGTTGGCGACGCGGACCGCATTGCCGCGAAAACGACCCTTTTCGCGGCATTTTTCGTCTTCCGCCAAGTCATTGATCCGATTGGTGCTGGACCGCCGCAAAAACCTCGTGCAAAAAGAATCCATGAAAATCGGTTACGCACGGGTGTCTACGGAAGACCAGAACCTTGATCTACAGATCGAGGCGCTGACCGAGGCCGGGTGCGACCGGATCATCACCGATCAGGCCCAAAGCGGCGCGAAAGCAGCCGAGACCCGTGCGGGATTTTCCGAGGCGCTGGAGCTGCTAGGCCCCGCTGACCTTCTGGTGGTCTGGAAGCTGGACCGCGTGGGCCGCTCCATTGCCGACCTGATCCATCTTCTGAAGCTCTTTGGGGATCGTGGCATCGAGTTCCGCAGCCTGACAGACGGGATCGACACGACAACCGCAGGCGGACGGCTTGTGTTTCACATCATGGGTGCGTTGGCTGAGTTCGAACGCGACCTTATCCAAGAGCGGACAAAGGCAGGGCTACGCGCGGCCAAGAAGCGCGGTAAACGGCTGGGGCGTCCGCCAGCACTTTCCCCCGCGCAGATCACCCACGCGAAGACGGTCATCGAGACCAAACGGGAAACCGTTTCCGGCATGGCCGAGATTTTGGGCGTGAACCGCAGCACATTGCAGCGTGCCATGAACCGGGAAGCCGGGGTTTACGTCTGATGGCCGAAGCTATGCCAATCACTCCAGCAGTTGTGACTTGGGCACGGGAGCGGGCCGGGTTTTCTATGGATGCTGCAATATCGGACTTTCGCAAGATCGTAGAGTGGGAAGCCGGCGAGGCTTTTCCCAGCTATCCGCAGCTCGAAAAGATGGCGGAGAAGTTCAAGGTGCCGGTCGCGGTATTCTTTTTTCCGGCTCCGCCCGATCTGCCGCCTATCGAAGAGACCTTCCGTACCTTGGGTCCAGACCAGATTGCCGAGATACCGCCCCGCATCCGATTGCTTCTGCGCAAGGCCCGGACGTTCCAGATGGGCGTTGAAGAGCTAAACGGGGGCCGCAATCCCGCCGAGCGGCTGATTACCCGTGACTTGGTGTTCCGCCCGACAGACCGCATTGAGGAAATCGCAGCCGAGGTCCGGGCCTATCTGGGCGTTACGATGGAGCAGCAGTTCGCGTGGGGCGATGCGGAGACGGCGCTGGAAGAGTGGCGCAGGGTGCTTCTGGGTGTCGGTGTCTATGTTTTCAAGGACTCGTTCCGGGAGCCGGACTATTCCGGGTTCTGCCTCTATGATGACGAGTTCCCGATCATCTACGTCAACAACACTACCGCGAAGACCCGGCAAATTTTCACGCTGTTCCATGAGCTTGCGCACCTGCTCTTCCATACCAGTGGCGTCGACAGGACCGGCGACGGTTTCGTGGATGAGCTGGTCGGAGACAATCAGCGGATCGAGGTCATCTGCAATCGTATGGCGGCTTGTCTTCTTGTGCCGGAAGATGCCTTCGATGCCACTTTTGCCGGTCAGGCACCGACCGAGGCGACAGCGGCTGAGTTGGCACAACTGTTTAGCGTCAGTCGCGAGTTCATCTTCAGAAAGTTTCTCGACCGCGATCTGATCACTCCGGGCGAGTATGATCAGGCCGCGCGGCGATGGGCCGAACAAGGCCAACGCGGCAAGGGGGGAGACCACTACAACACCAAAATTGCGTATCTTGGGACCGAGTATATCAACCTGGCTTTCCAGCGGTTCTACCAGAACCGCATCGACTACAATCAACTTGCTGACATTCTCGACACCAAACCCAAGAACCTGACCCGTCTTGAAGAATATGTCTCAAGGAGAGCGCCTTGAGCTACGTTTTCGATACGAACGCATTTTCCCAGCTTTTCCACAGCTATTATCGCAACCGGTTCCCGACCCTTTGGGAGCAGTTTGACGAGCTGATCGAAAACGGTGAAATCACATCGACCCGCGAGGTGTCCCGCGAAATTGAGGAAGACCGGGTTGCCGCCTTGCGCGATTGGGCTGCGGTCCAACGTGACCTGTTTCCTGCACCAAATGCGGCGGAGGCAGGTTTCGTGGGGCAAATTTTTGCGGTGCCGCATTTCCTACAGATCATCGAGCGAAAGAAGCTTCTGAAGGGCGGACTGAACGCTGATCCGTTCATTATCGCACGCGCCCACGCCATTGGCGCGACGGTTGTAACTCTTGAAGGCGAGCCGCCGAACGGCGCAAAGATTCCGAACATTTGCCGCCATTTCGGTATCCCGTGTATGTCACTGGAAGGCTTTATGGAGGCTGAAGATTGGACTTTTTAACGAAGGTGTATTTTGCGCTGAAATTACATGACCAGTGATCCATTCGACAGCGATGCAATGCGCCGCGCGCTGGAACTGAGTGAAGGTCCGGCACAAAGACTCATGCGCCAGATGGAAAACGATCCGGCGACAAAGATGCTTCGCGAGCTTGAAAACTCCCCCGCCCTTCAGGCAGCGCAGATGCTTGAGCAGAACGACATCCAAAAATTGATGGATTCCGTTACTACAACCCATGCCGCGTTCGAGAGATTCACCAGATCGCAGCAATGGGCAGAAGTGTCAGGCGCGGTTGCCGCCGCACACAGCGTTTTGGCGAGGCCCGAAACTTTCGACGCACTGCAACGGATCGACGCAAATTTGAAGCATTTGGTCACGAATGTGCACCACGCGATTGTCCCGTTGGCGGATCAGCTACAGAGCTTTTCCATTGCGGCAGCTCAGGCGATTCACCCTCTTCATGAGCATTTCCAGCACATGGAAACTTGGCAAACATCGCTTGCTGACAGGATGGCGCAGCTTAACAATCCCTGGGCTTTTGAGGATCACCTTGGCGTTTCGGTCGTCGGTTTTGCGCGCATCGCCCGGCTGCATGACATTTCTAGCGGTGCCGAACCTTTCGATCCGGCAGGCCGTGAAGTGTTTTCAGAGGAGCTTGGGGAGCCGGTTGCGTTTGACGAGGATCAATCCCCGGCAGATCGAGAGGCTGCACAGATCGACGCGGGCCTGAACGCGGAAGTCGTCGCTTTTCCGCAAAACGCATATCCGCATGTTCTGTTTTCCGCAGGCTTTGAGTTGCGCATCGAGGCGGTCGCACCGGTCAGGACAGACCGCGGCGAGGTTGGACAATATGATCCTCAGCACGCCAGCCTGCTTGGCCAGATCGAGAACAGGCTTCGCGCCGTGATCGAAACCGAGCTTCAACGGATCGAAGGGGAAGCGTGGTTGCGACGGAGAGTTCACGGAGACCTCCGGAAGAAGTGGCAGGACAGAAAGGCAGCGGAACACGAGCAACGTGGGGATTCCTTCCCCGTCCTCTACTACGCTGATTTCATGGAGCTTATGCACATCATCATCGAAGGCAGGAACTGGAGAGATGCTTTTCAGCGGTTCTTCGTTTCGAAGGAAGATTTTCAGGTTTCGATGCAGCGCCTTGCGCCGGTCAGGAACACCATTGGCCACAACCGCCCACTGGTCAGAACCGATCAACTGATCTTGCTTGCAGAGGGAACCCGTATTCTGCGCGCATTGGGCGTTCGCATGTAAAACCCGACTTACCCTTATCCTGGACGAGATTGGTGTCGAGTTCGAGGAGCCGGAAGCCGACAAGCTGGACAGCATCATAGAGAAGTTCGGCATGACCTTCCCCAAGACGGCCGAGTTTTCCGATCTGGCCCGCCTCACCCTGCCCGAGGTGCGCGCCGAGGACGACCCGGACGCGGCTTTGATCGCATGGCTGGACCATGAGGAGGCCCTATTCCGGCGGTTGGAGCGCAAGGTAGTGTCTTCGCGGGTCGAGGCGGGGTTCGTGGATGACAAAGGCACGGACGTTGACGGCTTCATAAGCTTTTCGCTGAGCGTCCAGAACCGGCGCAAATCCCGCATGGGGCATTCACTGGAGAACCATCTAGCGGCTGTTCTCAGAGTTCACGACATTCGCCACGTTCGGGGCGCGGTGACGGAACACCGGCACAAGCCGGATTTTCTGTTTCCCGATCTGGAGACCTACCAGGCAGCACCGATCGAAGGCGATTCCCGCCTGACCATGCTGGGTGCTAAACCCACGTGCAAGGATCGCTGGCGGCAAGTTCTGGCGGAGGCCGAAAAGATCAGCCACAAGCACCTTCTGACACTGGAGCCGGGTATTTCAGAACCTCAGACGGACCAGATGAAAGCATCCAGCCTTCAGCTCGTGGTCCCTGCCCCTGTTCACCGCAGCTACACCGAAGCACAACGCGGCTGGCTTTGGTCTGTAGGGGATTTTATCGGCGAGGTCAGAACGCGACAGAGGTAGCCATAGCACGCCCATAGCATTCGCGCTTCGCCCCCTGCCTGATGCTCTACTCAAATGAATTTTTTAGTAACTGAGTGTCCTGTTCATCACTCACTTTCTTGCGGATGAATACCGGGCATTAGTTCACACCAAACTTGTCGCGCCTCAAATACTCAGTTACACTTTTGAGTAAGTACACAAATGAGGCAGAGCAATGAGCATAATTTCCGTCCTGAATCCAAAAGGTGGCAGCGGCAAGACCACCATCAGCACCAATCTCGCCAGATCGCTGCACGAGCTGGGATACTCGGTTCTGATGGTGGACAGCGATCCACAAGGCAGTGCGCGTGACTGGCATGCAGCGAGTGAAGATAATCCCATCGAGCTAGTCGCGCTGGACCGTCCCAACAACGTCAAGACGCTGACCAGTATGGCAGCAAACTACGACTACGTGGTAATCGACGGTGCGGCAAAACTAGAAGACATGATCGCCGCCTGCATCAAAGTCAGCGACTTCGTTCTGATCCCCGTTCAACCATCGCCATACGACATTTGGGCCGCGTCAGACCTGGTGGATTTCATCAAGGCTCGCCAAGAGGTCACGGATGGATCGCCGCGTGCCGGGTTTGTGGTCTCCCGCGTCGTGGAAGGAACCCGGCTGGGCAGTGACGTGCGAACCGCACTGGACGACTACGCCTTGCCTGTCTGTGAGACGACCATAACACAACGCCAAGTCTATCCTCAGACGGCATCGGAAGGGCTGACCGTATTCGACGCCGACAATGCGAAGGCGAGAGCGGAGACCACAGCGCTGAGCAACGAGATACTGGCAGTGCTTACTACCGCGACACGGGAGGTCGCGTGATGGCCCTTTCCGCTAAACGTCCAAGCCGTGGCGACGAAGCCCGCAAGCGCATCCTGCACGAAGTCACCGAGACGACTGAGAAGAAGAAGCGCCTGAATGCCGAGATCGAAGAGGCACTTTATCGCAAAATCAAGATTAAGGCGGTCGAGGAGGGCCGGTCAATCTCCGACATCACCCGTGATCTTTGGTCTGAGTATTTGAGCAAATGAGTGTTTGAGTAATTACTCTACCAGCCGTTGCGACCGCGTTTCTTGAACCAGCTCTTACAGAAACCGAGGAACGCGGCGTCCGGGTTCCTCGGTGGCTCTTTCTGTCTGGCGGCGTAGGTCCGCCACTCTCCGACCAGAACCTTGATGTCCCATGTCGGAGCCAGTTCCCGCGCCCGTTCCAGTGTATCAGGCGAGAGAGGTATGACATAGCCGCCGGTCAGTCTGTCCTGTTCTGGTTTGGGCGCATAGTTCTCCAGAAATTCAGGTTTGGGCGTTACCGTGAGGATGTCTCCTTCCATTCGGAAGGCATAGTCCGGCATGTGGTTATGTTCCTCGTCAGCCTTACAGATTGCTTTGACGAGCCGCCGAAATTCCTTATCGGAAGACGTGGAGCCGGTCCGGTCCTTCAGCTTGTCCAGACCGCATTTCCATTCCGGTTGCGTCCCGCATTGCTTGCGTGCCAACTCATACAGACGGCGTTCCAGAGGCTTACGAAGCTGGAAGTAGCGACGATTGAGCGTGAGAACGTCATCCCCGGCAATGGCGTTAAAGACCCAATCGGAAAGGGTAACTTCTAGATCGAGCATCCGGCCATCGCGGGTTTCGCGAACAATGCGATAGCGGTCTATCAGGCTAAAGCCGTCAATCTGTTCAACACCGCCCGTTGTGATGTTCGTCTCGATCTGCGTCCCTTGGAGACGTTCGAGCGCGGCTTTCAGACCACTGTAACCGGTTCCTGCAACTGGGCGGTTTGTCGCGACAAGTAGGTCGTACGCCTTGAACCGAAGGGTTCTGTGGACCTGTTTTCCGTCATTCAGAGCCGCCATTACTTGGGAAATACAGTAGATCAGCACGTCACGGTCGTGGACAGTTGCCAGGCCGATCATGTTGGGCCTAATTTCAACGTAGCTCTTTCCATCGGTAGCCACATAGCGTCGTTTTTTGGTGTCAGGCTTGGTCGAGAGGGTGAAGATTGGATGCGCCATCGACGCCATGTCACCCTTGGGCGCTGCGTCGAAGATATCGCAAACGAAAAAATCCCCCTGTGCGTGTCGCAAAGGGAGAAGAGGCGTCCGATCCGGTTTCGTAATTTCACCCACCATGCCACTACTATTCGTAATTTCACACACCAAGACAAGGGGTTCGTAGTATCACCCACCACGCAGACTTTCGTAAGATCACACACCACCTTTCGTAAGATCACACACCCTTTATCGTAATATCACCCACCGGAAGCTCAAAATAGGCCAGATTAAAGCATGTTTTTCAATAACATAGGTGGGTGCGCGATTCGCGTAACACAGACTCTAACACATATATAACACCCAGCTTCTCAATCAGAACTGACCACCGTAAGCACATCACCGCTCACCTCTGATAGAACACGCACGCATCGACACCAGTGGTTGTCGTGGTCCAGGATGCTCCGAGGACAGCGCATGTGGAGGCGTTGCTGGCCAAGAAACGAGGAAGCGTCACCGTCAGCACCAGGGCCACAACCAATGCACCCAGACCAAACCAGGGCAGGCGGCTTTTGAGACGATCCGCTTTCTGTTCCCGTTCGAACACCGCTCGATAGGCTGTGGACCTGTCATCTTCCGATTTGGCCAAGGCCCCGATGGTCTTGTCCGTCTGGACGCCAAGGCGTCTGACAATCTCTGTCATTGCGTCTGCGGTTGCGCCCAGGTGGCTATCGAGTGTCTGGCCAAGAAGATCCCCGTATTTTTTCGGGTTGGTCTGGTCCCGTGCCGCGAAGGCCGCGATCCGCGCTTCCGTCGCAACCTTGATCTGCTTGTCCGCCACGGCGGTCAGATCGTCGATTCTGTCGGACATGCTGGCGACAGCTGTGGCCATGAGATCGAGCGTTTCGCGCAGATCATCCTCGGAGAGGGCAGGGAGGTCGGGTTGGTCTGGCATCAGGAGGCGTCCTTCGGATTACTGGTCCTGCGGGACGAACAGCCCCTTGAACTCGGGATCGACGTAGTAGCGCAGCTTTTGCGCTACGGCGGTGGCTTGCCCCTGCACGCGCAAGAGCTGGTTTTCCGGGCGGAGCTGCATGATTTCATCGGGGGTGAGCAGATCGCGGCCCGTCAGGTTGTTGCTTAAGCTGGGGCCGTCACCGGGCTTGAAGCTGTCGGTTTGGAATCCGGCTGTTTCCTGACCGATCATCTGGCTCAGCCACTTGGCCGTCTCGAAATCATTCAC
>TARA_R100000541_G_scaffold2171_3_pt1 | contig 16243 bp, 18 predicted proteins | sample TARA_R100000541 | Tara Oceans TARA_R100000541 (sample SAMEA2621416) | marine metagenome | biome: marine biome (ENVO:00000447); feature: surface water layer (ENVO:00002042); material: "saline water (ENVO:00002010), including plankton (ENVO:xxxxxxxx)" | depth 5 m | reverse complement strand
CCGGCAGGTCGAGCCCGCTGACCATCTCACGGTGAATCTGCGACTCGCTGGTACGTGCACCGATCGCCGCCCAGCCAAGCAGGTCATCAAAATAGCCCGCCGCCAGGGGCTGCAACAATTCGGACGCGATCGGCAGCCCACACGCCAGGATATCCAGCATCAACCGCCGCGACAGGTGCAGCCCTTCGGCCATGTCACCGCTGCCATCGAGCTGCGGATCGTAAACCAGCCCCTTCCAGCCGACGGTAGTTCGCGGTTTCTCGACATAGGCGCGCATTACTAGCAGCAGCTGATCGCTGACCTGTGGGGCCAGTTCCGCCAGCCGCTCGGCGTATTCCAGTGCGGACGCCGGATCATGCAATGAGCAAGGGCCAACCACCACCAGCAGGCGCGGGTCATCGCCGTTAAGCACGGCGCGAATGGCCTTTCGATCATCTCGGACGCGCTCGTCAAGCGATGCGCTGAGGGGCAGCCGTTGCCGCAGTAAAGCGGGACTCGGTAACGGAAGAGCGCTACGTCTGGCTGGGGTGGAGGAAGTGTTGCAGCTAAGGGCTGAGGCGTTGATTGGTGCATTCATGACTGGCGGTCCTTTGGCCGACGCGGCATCTGTGCCGCGTCGGCGCTAGCGAAGTGTTCGGTCTGGGTGTGTGAGTGCTGCGGCCGTGAAGCGGCTAAATCGCCAGTCATAGCGGTAGGTGCGGTAAGCGTTGGTGTTGTGATACATGGTGCTGTCCTCGGTATGTAAGGCCTTCTCAGGCCAGAAAAAACAAAACCCCCGGTCGGGTGGCCGACCGGGGGTTCGAAAACTGTCTGGTGGCGACCCGGGTTGCTAGGGCGCCTGTGGGGTATCAGGCGCGCCGATGGCTAAACCAATACCCAAAATAGTAACCGTCAGCCGCAATCGCCTGCCCACGCAGCGACACCGTGCGCACGGCGCCGGTGGTCGCAAGGATCGAGGGAATCAGATTGAGCAGCATGCTGTTCTCCAAAGGATGCCCGAACCATACTCCAGCGCGCCGACTGGTTTCAACCGGCAGTGCAGTAAGAATCAGCCCCCGCTGCTCTGCTGGGCAGGCTTAAGCGCGCTGTCACGAGATTGTCTGGGGCTGTGAGCTGAAGACGCGTCTGTTCGGCTGAGCATCAGAGCCGCCGTCCCGATGCAGGTTGAGTGGAGGCAACCTCGCAGGGTAGGCACCTCTCTCGTGTCAGATCCTACCGTTCAGATGAACCGTTGTGCCTGACGCTCCGCTTGCTGCTTTCCACGAAGAATGCAGACACCGCGCGGCCGGCCACCACATATCACCGGCCCCAGAAAAACGAAACCCCGCAATAAGCGGGGTTCGGTCTCAACTAGCCCGGCGCCAGGCCGGGCTCGTCCGCGCAGGGCTGTAATCAGGCCTTGATGCGGGACTTGTACTCGCCGGTGCGCGTGTCGATTTCGATCGAGTCGCCGATTTCGCAAAAAGCGGAAACCTGCAGCTCAGCGCCATTCTTCAGGCGCGCAGTCTTCATTACCTTGCCGGAAGTGTCGCCTCGAACGGACGGCTCGGTGTAGACGATTTCACGAACGATAGTGTTCGGCAGATCGACCGAAATCACCTTGTCGTTGTAGAAAGTGGCTTCGCAGACGTCAGTCATGCCGTCTTCGATGAAGGTCATCACGCCTTCAAGGTCGTCTTTTTCGATTTCGTACTGGTTGAACTCTTCGTCCATGAATACGTAGAGCGGGTCAGCGAAGTAGGAATAGGTCACTTCCTTGCGCTCGAGAATGACCGGTTCCAGCTTGTCATCAGCCTTGTAAACGGTCTCGGTCGCCGAACCATTGAGCAGGTTCTTCAGCTTCATCTTGACCACGGCACTGTTACGACCGGACTTGTTGAACTCGGCTTTCTGGATGATCCAGGGCGCGCCGTTGATAACGGCCACTTGGCCGGCACGGAACTCTTGTGCGGTTTTCATACGAATATCCGAATGGAATTAGAGACATAAAATCAGGCCGCGTATCATAGGGTCTGTTCCTGTTTCGTCGCAAGCCGCGTTACTGCGACGCATCGCCCCTTTGCTGCCCCATATTGGCAGGCTTACCGAACGGTCAAGCCGGAGCAGCCGGGTGTTGCGCCGGAGCAGGCCCTAACCAGTCCGCATAAAACAGCATCAGTTTTCCGGCCAGGTCTCCGTTGGCGACCTGTTTGTGTGTCCAGCGGTCCGCATGCGCCTGCAGCTCCGCCTCGTGCTCGAGCATCGCGGTCCAGGCAATGCCGCTGCCTATGCCCTCGTTCCAGGCACGCCAGAACTCACGTAGCGCTCCCGCAGCCGGTGGTGAGAGGTCGCGGACATACAGATCCAGATATGCGTTGAGCTTGTCCCAGTGCGCATTCTCATCTTGAGGATAGATGTGCCAGACCAATGGCCGCCCTGCCCACTGCGCCCGGATGAAGGATTCCTCGCCGCGCACGGCATTGAAATCGCAACACCACAGCAGCATGTCGTACTGGTTCTGGGTCATGAACGGCAGCACTGCAACCTGCAGCGCACCACGGGCGTGACGATCACCAGCTCGCAGCTTTTCGAGCCCCAGCCAGGCCGCTACGTCACCCAAGACCCGACCCTCAGGCACCAGTAGCTGTGATGGACGTTCATCAACAGCCAGCGCATCGAGCCATCCGGCAACGGCGCGATTTTCATAGGCGAACAGCGAGAGCAAGCGCGCGTTGGCCGGCACGGTCAGATCGAAGCTCTGCAGAAAGGCTTCACGTAGCACCGGGTTGGCTTGAAACGCCTCCCGGCGGGCCAGCAGATCGCCCTCGCGAATCAGACCGCCGGTGCCCTGCTCGAATCCCGGAAAGAAAAAATACTTCTGCAAGCCATCGGGCTGCATAGAAGGCAGCGCATGGCAGCCCACCACCCAGTCTTCTGCACTGAGGTACTCGAGGTTGAGCCAGAGGCTGCGGCGCCCACTGCAAGCCATTGCCTTTATATAGGCGTCGGGAAGCTGGCAGGCAAAAGCCTCGATCACCACCTCGGCCGGCTCTGCGCCGGGCCACTCAGGTGCCCAATGACGCACCTCGACACCTTCGTGCCATTGCTGAGCGGAGGTGATGCTGGCGCCCGGGCAAAGCCGAGCGAAGGTATCGAGGTCATCGACCCATAACCGCACGCACTGGCCGTACTCGGCCACCAACTGCCGCGCCAGTCGCCAGGTCACGCCAATGTCACCGTAGTTGTCGACGACAACGCAAAAGATGTCCCAGCTTGTTTTAACTGACAAACGAAAACCCCTCGAATGTGCCGTTTCAGGCCAGTTGACCTGCAGGATGTCAGCAGAAGAATCCCGACTACGGCGCTCCAACCACATTTCCAGCCGGACACATGGCCAGCAATGCCAAGCGCGCTCGACTGGCTAGCTGTAGGCGCTTGAGTACTTTCGAGCACTGCAGTCTGAAGATGTCGCCTCATCTCGATAAATGGGCGTGAGCATTCGCTCGGACTCGCAGGGAGCCGATGCTTGGCAATCGAAGGAGGGAATATAGATCGTCATGGAGGTGAACCCTACCAGCCACACCCCGGCACACAATGTCACCGCTGCGGCTGCTCCCTTCCGGGCCTGACCGGGTTCACGGCTGATCGTTGCGGAGGGACCGGCAGGGCCCACCATGACAAACCCGCCTGGCGGCGAGCGGCGCCATTGTACCGGCTTATCAGCAACTTACAACCACTGCCTGCGAACGCCAGTTTCACTGGCGCATAGCCTACTCCACCGACCAGCATGACCGCCGGTCAGCAACCCCGAAAACGGCGAGACCGTTTAGTCCATTGCGTCAAAACCCTCTAGCCAAACACGAGCGTCTGTCCGAGGATGGGGAGGCTAAACGCTATCGAACACTTGTCATGAAATCATGCCGCAACCAATCGTTTGTGCGGCTGATGACACAGCACTCGAGGTAATCATGAGCAAGGCTCCAATCGCCATCATCGGTACCGGAATCGCGGGTTTGTCCGCGGCCCGTACACTTCACGATGCCGGGCAGCCCGTACACCTGTTCGACAAAAGCCGCGGCAGTGGTGGTCGGATGGCCAGTAAACGCAGCGATGCGGGTTCGCTCGATCTGGGCGCGCAGTACTTTACCGCGCGGGACCGCCGCTTCACCGAGGCCCTGCGCCAGTGGCACGCCGAGGGTTGGGTCGACCAGTGGGCGCCGAACCTGTACCAGGCTCGCGACGGACAGCTGACCCCCTCTGCCGACGAGCAAGTGCGCTGGGTTGGCACGCCGACCATGAGCGCGATCACCCGCGGCCTGCTGGGCGATATCCCGGTCACCTTCAGTTGCCGCATCACCGAGGTGTTTCGCGGCGAGCAGTTCTGGACATTGGTAGACGCCTCAGGCGCCAGCCATGGCCCCTTCAGCCAGGTAGTGGTTGCGGTTCCGGCGCCTCAGGCCGCAGCGTTGCTACCCAGTGCTCCCAAGCTTGCCGCCGTTGCAGCAAGCGTCGCGATGGAACCGACATGGGCGGTTGCGCTGGGTTTTGCCACACCGCTGAGCACTCAGGTGGAAGGCTGTTTCGTTCAGGACGATGCCCTTGACTGGGTAGCTCGCAATCGCAGCAAACCAGGGCGAGACGGCGGGCTAGACACCTGGGTGCTGCACGGCACCAGCAACTGGAGCCGCCAGCATCTCGATCTATCAAAGGAAGCGGTGATCGAGCGCCTGCATGGCGCGTTCGCCGAGCTGATCGATTGTGTAGTGCCGGCGCCGGAATTCACGTTGGCGCATCGCTGGTTATATGCCCGACCGGCCCAGGCCCATGAATGGACGGCACTGGCCGATGCCAGACTGGGCCTGTACGCATGTGGCGACTGGTGCCTGTCCGGCCGAGTCGAAGGCGCCTGGCTCAGCGGCCAGGAAGCCGCCCGCCGGCTGCTGGAAAACCTCTAAGCAGAGTCACGGCCTCCTTCGCGCAGTGCTGCATGACTGCGGAACGCGGGGCCGCTCAGCACCACACAGCTGTATTCAACCCAGCGCCGTGTCTAGAAACATCATCACAGCGAAGCCCAGCATCAGCCCGAGCGTGGCCGGCGTCTGGTGGCCGTTGCGGTGCGTTTCTGGAATGACTTCATGGGACACCACGAAGATCATGGCGCCCGCCGCCAACCCGAGGCTGACCGGGTAAGCAATGGCAAAGCCGCTGGACATGCCTATGCCGACCAGCGCCCCGATGGGTTCCATCAGCCCGGAAGCTGCCGCAATCAGCACGGACGTCCGCGCAGACAAACCGGTGGTGCGCAGTGCGAGCGCGACCGCCAGCCCTTCAGGGATGTCCTGTATCGATATCGCGGTGGTCAGCGGCAACCCGACACTCAAGTCGCCAGTGGCGAAACTCACGCCGATAGCCATCCCTTCGGGAATGTTGTGCAGTGCGATAGCCAGGACAAACAGCCACACCCGATTGAGCCGCGCGAATTCGGGGCCGCGGGGTCCGGTGCTCTGGTGCTCATGCGGTGTGAAGTGGTCCAACCCGAGCATCAGCAAAACGCCGAGGCCGAGCCCGACCACGACGGTCAATGCTGCAGCGGGCCCGTTGCCAAACAGCTCACGGCCGGCTTCCAGTCCCGGCAGGATCAATGAGAATGCGCTAGCTGCCAGCATCATCCCCGCCGCGAACCCGAGCATGCTGTCCTGGGAGCGAGTGGATATATCGCGCAAGCCGATGGCCAGAAACGCGCCAACAGCCGTCGCAACGAAACCGGCGCTCCCCCCGAGCAGGGCGTAGCGAACGTTACTGGACTCGTTATTGAACGCGTTGACGCCACCGGCCACGAGCAGTAGCAGGACAACCACTGCCGCTGCGGCAAGGCTGAGGGTAATCCAAGGACTGGCTTGGGCCTGAGCGAGCCAGACGGCGCGCAAAGTGGCAGCGGGGCTTTGAGCGGTTGACGCCATGATCAGCAAATCCTGAAAGCGGGAACGTTGATTGTACGCAGCCCCTTCTAAGGGCGAGGCTATCGCTGCGATAGTCCCGTACCACGAAGGGGCTCACTCTTTGAGCCCAAGAGCCTGCCGATGATTCAACGCAGTTGGGTATCTCCGCCGAGGGATACCCGCGCTGTACCAATAGCGGGTGATTATCCGTAAGCTTGTGCGTCCGATGGTCGTCATGTGTCGCACAGGGAGTGGTCCGTTTGCCTGCCGCCAAATCAATCCGCCGCGCGTTCCTGTTCCTCATTGTGCTGCTGTTGATTGCAGGCTGGCTGGGCTGGCGTCAGCTGCAAGGGCCGGAGTTGCCAGGTTACCGGTTGGAAACACGACCATTGGTGCAACGCGTGGTCGCCAGTGGCGAAGTGGACACCCAGTCGCTGGCCCAGGTCGGCAGCGAGATCACCGGCGTGATTGCCGCGCGGCATGTGCGTGAAGGCGACGCGGTAAAAGCCGGTGATCTGCTGCTGGAGCTGCGCGATGACGAACAGCGTGCCCGCTTGCGCGAAGCCGAAGCGGCCCTGCAGCAACTGATCGATTCCGCTCGCCCACAGGCAGAGGCGACGGCGCGCGAGGCCCAGCACAATCTCGAGCAGGCAAGCCGCGAGCTGAAGCGCCGGAAAGCACTGTTCGACCGCAAGTTGCTGGCTTCTGAGCCGCTCGAACAGGCGCGCCGCGCGGAACTGACGGCACGCGCTGTGCGTGATCGCGCACGCTTCGCCGCTGCAGCGTTGGCCGAGGGCGGCAGTGAAGAGCGGGTGCAGCAACAGCGCCTGGAAGCGGCACGCGCGGCACTGGCCAAAACCCGTATTCACGCGCAGGTGGATGGCATCGTCCAGACACGCGACGTCGAACCCGGCGACCTGGTGCAGCCGGGCCGCACACTGCTGACTATCGCGCGCTCCGGCAGCAGCGAAATACTCCTCCCACTGGACGAGAAGAACCTGGCACCGGTCGAGCTCGGCCAGGCCGCCAAAGTGATCGCCGACGCCTATCCCGAGCGGGTGCTGCAAGCTCGGGTCAGCTTCATCGCGCCGAGTGTCGATACCGCGCGCGGCACCATCGATGTCCACCTCGACCTGCTGGAGCCAGCCGATTTCTTGCGTCAGGGCATGACGGTATCGGTGAACATCGAGACCGGCCGCCGTGAACAGGCGCTGGTGCTACCCAACGATGCCCTGCTCGCCCGCAACGGCACTCGCGCTCAGGTGCTACGGATAAATGAGGGCGTCGTCGAGCGCGTCGAGGTTCGCCTGGGTCTGCTAGGCACCGCACTGAGCGAAGTGATAGAGGGCCTGACCGCTGGCGACTTGGTGCTGGCTGCCGAAGCCGATGCCGGTCAGCGCGTGCGGGTTAGCGAACAGCCGATGCCCCACGGCATCCGGGATTGACCGCGGTGCGCCTGGCCGACTCTCTTTGGACGGAGTGGCTGATTGCCCTGCGCTTCCTGCTGGACAACCGCATGCAATCCCTGTTGATCATCTTTGGCATCGCTGTCGGTTCCGCGGTCATCGTGTTCATCACAGCGCTGATCACCGGCCTACAGGCCAACGTCATCGAACGGACCTTGGGCACACAGGCGCATATTCGTATCCTTCCGCCCGATGAGGTCAACCGTGTTCTGCCCGCCGATGATGGCAGCTGGTCGCTGGTGCTGGAGAGTCCGCGAGCGCAGCGCCTGCGCTCGATCATCAACTGGCAGGACATCCGCGACGTGCTTGATGAAGATCGGCAGGTACTTGCCGTTTCACCGGTCATTAGCGGTCCGGCTATCGCTCGGCGCGGTGTGGCGCGTGCATCCGTCGCGCTGCTCGGCATCGATCCGGTGCGCTATCAACAGATCATTCCACTGGCCAAGGATCTGATAGCCGGCCAATTCACCGTCGGCGCCGGTCATGCCGTGATCGGCAAGGAACTCGCCCGCCACCTGGGCCTTGGCATCGGCGACAAGCTAAGGTTGGACGCCGGCGAAGGCCGCGAGGCCGTGGTCGACATCGCCGGTATCTTCGAGCTGGGGGTGCGCGAGCTGGATGCGCGCTATGTCTACCTCGACCTGAAGCAGGCTCAGACCCTGCTCGACCTGGCCGGAGGCGTCACCGTGATCGATACCACGGTCGGCAAAATATTCGAAGCCGATCGCATCGCCGAACGGCTGGCCCGCCTGACCGGACTGCGCGCCGAAAGCTGGATGGAAACCAACGGTCAACTGCTCAACGCCCTCAGTTCGCAAAGCATGACCACTGAGATGATCCGTGTGTTCGTCGGGGTCTCGGTGGCCTTCGGCATCGCCAGCGTGCTGGCGGTAAGCGTAGTCCAACGCACCCGCGAGATCGGCATCCTGCGGGCCATGGGCAGCCCGCGCGGACAGATACTCCGAGTGTTCCTGCTGCAAGGTGGGTTGCTCGGTTTGCTTGGCTCGGCCTGCGGCGGCGCTGTCGGCTGGGGCTTGGTTCAGGTCTTCAACCTGGCCGGGCCACGCCTGTTCTTCATACCGGTCGACCCGACGCTGGTACCACTGGCGATGCTGGTCGCAACGGTTACCGGCGTGTTGGCCGCCGCCATGCCGGCACGCCGCGCAGCGCGCTACGACCCTGCCGTGGCGATCCGCTATGTCTGAGTCAACTGCCAGCCCCAACGTCGAAGAGGTTCTGCGTCTCGAGCAGGTACGTAAAGCGTTCAACCTCGGCACCCCGCTGGAAACGGAAGTGCTGCATGGCATCGACTTGCAGCTGTGCTGCGGTGAACTGACGGCGCTCATCGGGCCATCCGGTTCCGGCAAAAGCACCCTGCTCAACCTGATCGGTCTGCTCGATGCGCCCAGTTCGGGCGAGCTGTACCTGCTCGGCCAGCCCACCCGCAACAGCGATGATGAAACCCGCACCCGGCTGCGCAACCAGGCCATCGGTTTCGTGTTTCAGTTTCACCATCTGATTTCGGCGTTCAGCGTACTGGAGAATGTGCTGATGCCATTGATGATTCGCCACGGCAAGCCGTCGAGTGCGGATATCGAGCTGGCTCGCAGCTTGTTAGACGAAGTCGGGCTAGGCGCGTTTGCCGACAAGAAACCCACGCAAATATCCGGCGGTCAGCAACAACGTGTCGCCATTGCCCGCGCACTGGTCACCCGCCCTCCACTGCTGCTGGCCGACGAGCCAACCGGCAATCTCGACACTCGCACCGCGCAAAGCGTCTTCGAGCTGTTCCACCGTATCAATGCGCAGTTCGGCTGCGCGGTACTGGTGGTGACCCATGATCCGCGGCTGGCTGCCGACTGCGCACGAACCATACAACTGGTTGACGGCCGTATTGTCAGTGACCAATCCGGAACCAAGACACGCTGACCCTTCACCGGCAAACCGCCCGACGCTCTCCCCTGCCACCCCAGCTTCGCCTTGAAACACCAGCAGAATTGGTTCGCACCCGTTAATAACTATTAAGTCTAAGCATATAACCGTATCTAGCGCTAAGATCCTTGCAGGCATACCCCCACCCGTATCTAGCCAAGCAAAGGAGCAAGCCATGAATGCCCGCGTTGAAGCGTTCTTCGATCCCGCGACCTTTACTTACAGTTATGTTGTCAGCGACCCGGAAACGCGTCAGTGCGCGTTGATCGACTCGGTGCTGGATTACGATCCGGCGTCGGGCCGTACGTCACATGCTGGGGCTGAGCGCCTGGTCGACTATGTCCGCGAGCACGACCTCAAGGTGCAATGGCTGCTCGAAACCCATGTGCACGCCGACCACCTGAGCGCCGCGCCGTACCTGAAACAGCGGCTGGGCGGGACGCTGGCGATCGGCGACCAGATCACCGTCGTACAGAACACTTTTGGCACCCTGTTCAATGCGGGCAGCGAATTCGCCACGGATGGCCGTCAGTTCGATCGTCTGTTTCACGACGGTGATGTCTTTCAGGTTGGCCACATCCAGGCGCGGGCGATTCATACGCCAGGCCACACGCCGGCGTGCATGACCTATGTGATCGGCGACGCCGCATTCGTCGGCGATACCCTGTTCATGCCCGATTACGGCACCGCACGCTGCGACTTCCCCGGCGGAAATGCACGGACGCTGTACCAGTCGATCCAGAAACTGTTCACGCTACCAGCCGAAACCCGCGTGTTCATGTGCCACGACTACAAGGCACCGGGCCGCGAAGAGTTTCGCTATGAGACGAGCATCGCAGCCGAACAAGAGCGCAACATCCACGTGCACAGTGGCATCAGCGAGGACGACTTCGTCGCCATGCGCACCGCGCGCGACGCCACCCTGGCGATGCCCACGCTAATCCTACCGTCAGTGCAGATCAACATGCGTGGCGGTGAGCTGCCAGCGCCTGAAAGCAACGGCACCCGCTATTTGAAGATTCCTTTGGACGCGCTGTAACTGCCTGTGTGGAGGACGTCATATGCAAGCCTTAAAACGCCTGACACCCTTCATCTCGGTGGCCGGCCAGCTAGATCCGGCCGATATGGCCCTGCTGGCGGGAAGCGGCTTTCGCTGCGTCATCAACAACCGCCCGGACAACGAGGGCGAAGGCCAGCCTTCCAGTGAGGCTATACGCGTCGCGGCCGAGGAGTCGGGGCTCGAATACCATCACCTTCCGGTAGTGTCGGGGCAGATCAGCGATAGCGATGTCGCCGCCTTTCGCGCGCTTCTGGAGCGGATCAAAGGTCCTGTGCTGGCGTTCTGCCGGACCGGCACCCGTTCAGCATCGCTCTGGGCGTTGGCCGAGGCTCATCATCTGGACCCACACGAGCTCATCCAAACGGCTCGACAGGCCGATTACGATTTGACCGCCCTGCGACCGCGCCTGAACCAGTATTGGCAATCTGCAGCGGAGGGTCCGCTGAGCCCTGCACCCACGTTCGCTGCCACGCCACGTTATGACGTGCTGGTTATCGGCGGCGGCGCGGCTGGCTGCGCCGTGACGGCCAGTTTGCTAAAGCGCGACCCGGATCTACGCATCGCAATCATCGAGCCACGCGAACAGCATTACTATCAGCCAGGCTGGACGCTGGTCGGTGCCGGGGTGTTCGATCGCGCTAACACCGAGCGGCCCATGAGCCGTTGTATCCCGACAAGGGCGCAGTGGATTCGCGCGGCTGTGGAGGCCTTCGATCCGGAGCATCAACAGGTGGTGCTTGAAGACGGCAGCCGCATCGGTTACCGCACGCTGGTGGTCTGTCCGGGCCTGAGCCTCGATTGGGACGCCATCGAAGGCGTGCGCGACAGCCTCGGAAAATATGGCGTGACATCCAATTACGCCTTCGAGCTGGCACCTTATACATGGCAGCTGGTACAGCACCTGCGCCACGGCAAAGCCCTGTTCACCCAACCACCCATGCCCATCAAGTGTGCCGGCGCGCCGCAGAAGGCCATGTACCTTTCCTGCGACCACTGGCTCAAGAAAGGCGCACTGAAAGACATTCAAGTGGACTTCTGCTCAGCTGGAGCGGTGCTGTTCGGCGTCGCCGAGTTCGTTCCCGGCCTGATGCGCTACGTTGAACGTTACGGCGCTACGCTCAACTTCAATAACAACCTGATCGCAGTCGATGGTCCGGCGCAAAAAGCCTGGTTCAAAGTGTCCGACGGAACCGGCCAGAGCAGCACGGTCGAACGTGAATTCGACCTGCTGCACGTCGTACCGCCCCAGCATGCACCGGATTTCATTCGCCAGAGCGCACTGAGTAACGCCGACGGCTGGTTCGAAGCCGAGCATGAAACTCTCCGCCACCCCCGCTTCGGCAATATTTTCAGTCTCGGTGATGTTTGCTCTGCACCAAACGCGAAGACTGCTGCAGCGGTGCGCAAGCAAGCACCGGTGGTAGCGGAGAACGTATTAACCGTGCTCAGCGGTAAGGGACCGCAGGCCATCTATGACGGCTATGGTTCCTGCCCCTTAACTGTCGAATTCGGCAAAGTGATCCTCGCTGAGTTTGGCTACGGCGGCAAACTGTTGCCGACTTTCCCGCTCGACCCCAGGGTGCCTCGGCGCCTGGCCTGGAAGCTGAAAACCCGGTGGATGCCCTCAATCTACTTCGACATGATGCTCAAGGGCCATGAATGGCTGGCCGAACCGAAACATCTGGACTTCGAGCCGCGGCCGGCCGAGGCGCTCAACGCCTGTGATTTTACTCAGGAGAAGAAGGGATGATGCAGCGGCTCGCCCGCCACCTACCGTGCCTGGAATGGGGGAAACAGTACAACAAGGCTGCTGCGGCCAAGGACAGTCTGGCCGCTGTGATCGTAACGCTCATGCTGATCCCGCAGAGCCTGGCCTATGCGATGCTTGCCGGCCTGCCACCGGTAGCGGGCCTCTACGCCAGTATCCTGCCGTTGCTCGCTTACACGCTTTTCGGCACCAGCCGCACTTTGGCGGTCGGCCCCGTCGCCGTGGTATCGCTGATGACGGCTGCCGCCCTCGGCCCTTTGTTCGCTTCCGGCAGCGCCGCGTATGCAGGCGCAGCGCTGCTGCTGGCAATGATGTCGGGCGCGATCCTGCTGGCCATGGCGGTTCTGCGGCTGGGTTTCCTGGCCAATTTCCTCAGTCATCCGGTGATTTCAGGGTTCATCAGCGCCTCGGGCATTCTTATCGCCATCGGTCAACTCAAGCACATCCTTGGTATCTCAGTCACCGGTGACAACGCTGCTCAGCTGCTGCGGGGGTTGATCCAAGGCTTGCCAGAAACGCACCTGCCCACACTCGCCATCGGAACCACCAGCCTGATTTTCCTGTTTCTGGTCCGCAGCCGCCTTGGCCGCTGGCTGCAAGGGCTGGGCATGGCGCCTCGCACAGCCGGCACGCTCACTAAAGTCGGCCCGGTCGTGGCCCTGCTCTTGGCAATAGCGGCAGTCAGCGGCTTTCAGCTCGCCGCTGCAGGCGTGCGAGTGGTTGGCGAAGTGCCCAAGGGCCTTCCTTCTTTGAGCCTGCCCCCACCGGACCTCGCGCTAATCATTCAACTCCTGCCTGCAGCAGTTCTGATCAGCCTGGTGGGCTTCGTCGAATCAGTTTCGGTAGCGCAGACCTTGGCGGCCAAACGTCGTGAACGCATCGAACCCAATCAGGAGCTGGTCGCCCTGGGCGGCGCCAATATCGCCGCTGCCCTGAGTGGAGGTTTCCCGGTCACCGGCGGTTTCGCCCGCTCGGTGGTCAACTTCGATGCTGGCGCCCAGACGCCGCTGGCTGGCGCACTCACAGCTGCCGGCATAGGCCTGACGGTGTTGTTCTTTACACCGCTGTTTCACAACCTGCCACACGCTGTGTTGGCCGCGACCATCATCGTCGCGGTACTCAGCCTGGTCGACCTTACCGCGCTCACGCGCACCTGGCGTTATTCCCGCCAGGACGCCGCCGCCATGGCTGCCACCATGCTCGGTGTGCTGCTGATTGGCGTCGAGACCGGCATCATCATGGGGGTGGGGTTATCGCTGTTGCTGTTTCTCTGGAGAACCAGCCAACCGCATATTGCGGTGGTAGGACAGCTACCTGGCAGCGAGCACTTTCGCAATATCGAGCGTTTCGCCGTGGTACAGAGCCCCAGGGTACTTTCGGTGCGCGTCGATGAAAGCCTCTATTTTCCCAATGCACGCTTTCTCGAGGACCGCATTGCCGAACTGTTGGGCCAATACCCGCACGCCGAGCATCTGGTGCTGATGTGCCCTGGAGTCAATCTGATAGATGCCAGCGCACTGGAAAGTCTCGAAGCCATCTCCGCTCGTCTTCACACGGCAGGCGTTCAGCTTCACCTCTCCGAAGTGAAGGGGCCGGTGATGGACCGGCTACGCCGCACCGATTTCCTCGAACATTTTGGCGGACAAGTGTTCATCAGCCAGTACGAAGCGCTGCTCGCCCTGGATTCGCAGACCACTCGACACGCACTTGAACGCCAGCGTTGCAACGGAACCAGCATGGGAGACTGCAAATGAAAAACGCACATGACCTCGTCGAACAGGCCCGAACCCGCATCCAGGAAATACCACTTGGCGATGCCGAAGCGGCAATCCAGGCCGCGGATGTGGTGATCGATGTACGCGAAGCCGATGAGTTTCACGAAGGCCATATAAAGGGTGCCACGAACATTCCGCGCGGCCTGTTGGAGTTCAAGCTAAGCGGTACGCCCGAGCTAGGCGCACGGGATATGAACATCGTGCTCTACTGCAAAACCAGTGGCCGCGCAGCGCTGTCAGCTGCATCGCTACAGGACATGGGCTATCTGCACGTTAAATCGATCGCCGGCGGTTTCGATGCCTGGACCGAAGCGGGCAAGCCGGTAGCAAAACCGAGCCTGCCGAGCTTTGAGTAACCGCGCAAGATCAGCATATCCATAATGCGGAAAACCGACGTCGCCGTCGGTCTTCTGCCGGGTGGTCCCGCCTCTGCTTCCCAGATCAGGGCTTGGGACTGCATGCCTTGCACGTCTTGATGCCGAGCAGCGTATAAGCCGGGCAGAAGCGGAAAACGCCGGTGGCGAGCGGTACTAGCCCGATCCATCCCCACACGCCGATTACTCCGGCCAGTGACAGGCCGATGAGTGTGAGGCCGATGACGATCCGCAGTGTGCGGTCGATGGTTCCAACGTTGGTTTTCATAATGACCTCCCGGTCAGCAAACGCGCCGGCGTTCCAGCGCGGAGAACAGCAGCATCCCGCCAAGCATGGCAAGGACAAACAAGAGCACCTGCCAGTGTCCACTGAGCAACACGGCTATCGCCGGGCCCGGACAAATACCGGCAATGCCCCAGCCAATACCGAATAGCAGACTGCCGCCAATCAGGCGCCTGTCGACCTCGCGGTTGCTGGGCAATTGCATCGGGGCGTCGAGCAATGAGCGCCGGCGCGCCTTGGCCAAACTGAAAGGCACCAGCGCCGTACCGATCGCACCAGCCATGACCAGCGCCAGCGATGGATCCCAGGCACCGAACAGATCGAGGAACCCGATGACCTTGGCAGGGTTGGCCATACCCGAAAGCAACAACCCCAGCCCGAACAACAGGCCGGCGGCAAACGAACTCAGCTTGCGCATATTCAGGCCCCAAGAAGATGACGAAGGACAAAGACTGTGGCGAAACCGGCAGCCATGAATGTCAGCGTCGCCACGATCGAGCGAGGTGAAAGCCGGGAAATGCCGCACACTCCGTGGCCACTGGTGCAACCGGCGCCGTAGCGCGTGCCGATACCAACCAACAGTCCGGCCGCCAGTAGTCCAAGCCAACCCGACTGAAATTCCAGGACTGGCAAAGCAGTAAACGAGACCCACAACAATGGCGCCAGCAATACGCCAAGAATGAACACCAACTTCTCCCCTCGCCCTTCGGCATCGCGCTCCAGCAGGCTGGCGAGCAGGCCGCTAATGCCAGCGATACGGCCATTGAGGAGTGCGAACAGCCCAGCCGCGGCGCCAATCAGCACGCCGCCCGCCAGCGAGGTCCAAGGAGTGAAGCTGCCCCAATCGATCGTCATAGCTAGTTCCGAAACAAGAGACAGTGGGACGTAATCTCGACCACCCCGCCGAATCCGGCTCTTCGACGGGGCTGTTCGCTCTAACGCCTAACGCCGAAGAATGCCGGCAACAGCTTTAAGGCATGTGAGATCCGCCAGCGCCGATGGCTATAGTTAATCTCATTACAATATATTTATCAATATATTGTCAGAGTTGGTGGATCGAAAGAAGTTGGCCGTATGCAGTGGCATCGCTAGCATGCAGCGATGGGTATGCCAGGCTGACAAATGCTGGTGACCGAGCTTGTCAGCAGACGCCCTTTCCGTGACGCCAGGTATCAGCATGAATGACCAGATAACCCCCGCCGAAGCCCTACAGCTACAGGAACAACAGCAGGCCATGTTGAAACGGCTCGCGAGGGTGGAGGGACAGGTGCGAGGCATCCAGGCAATGATCAAGCGTGGCGAGGATTGCGAAGCGATAGCACAGCAGTTCTCTGCTGCTCGCAGCGCGCTGGATAAAGCCTATCGGCTGATGCTGACTTGCCTGATCGAAGAGGCCATGCACGATCAGACTCAGGACACTGGCGAGACGCTGGCGCGTGTGCGCAGCATTTTTACCAAGTACACCTGACAGTAAGGTGCTCACAGGCCGGGCCTGTGTATGGCCCAATGTCTCGAGCGCCAGGAGGCGTCAGTAGGCGAACCCCTGACAATCCAGATTTCTTCAGAGGCTATGGACAATCGGCTGATTGATTTGCAGAAACGAAAAAAGCGACCCTAAGGTCGCTTCTTCGCGCTTCGATATCTTCTAAGAAGACTCGAAGCTAATT
>TARA_R100000541_G_scaffold49279_1_pt1 | contig 16370 bp, 7 predicted proteins | sample TARA_R100000541 | Tara Oceans TARA_R100000541 (sample SAMEA2621416) | marine metagenome | biome: marine biome (ENVO:00000447); feature: surface water layer (ENVO:00002042); material: "saline water (ENVO:00002010), including plankton (ENVO:xxxxxxxx)" | depth 5 m | reverse complement strand
GAGGAGACAGTTGAACAACCTGTAGCTGAAGAGCAAACAGACGTAACCAATGAGACTCCAACAGAACCAACCGATGATAGTTTAATTGAGGTTGAGGAAGCTATAGAAGAAGAAGATAACATCTCTGACAGTGAGTACGAGCAAATGTTATTCAGTACCGTAGGCGAAATGCTCGGTATGGAAGACATGAGCAAGGAGAGCTTATTAGAGAGACTAAATACAGAGCAGACAGCTGCACCTGTAGAACTTGACCCAAGTGTTCAAGCTATTGCCGATTTCGTCTCTGAGACGGGTCGTAGTGTAGAAGAGTGGTTCGCTTATCAAAACCTTAACCCATCTGAAATGGATGATGTAAGTGTGATGAAGAACAACCTACTATCGCAATACCCTGACTTGTCTGATTCAGACGCTGAGTTGCTACTTGAAAATAAGTACAAAACAGACTCTGACATGCACACGGAACAAGATGCCCGTTTAGGCGCTCTACAGTTGAAGATGGATGCAAGTACAGCTCGTAAGGAATTAGAGACTACAAGATCAAAATACTTAGCCCCTGTGAAGGAAGAAGTTGCTGCTCCTGTTGATCCTATCCAAGAAGAGTTAGAATCACCTATAACCGCTGAGTGGGTTTCTCAGATGAGTAAAGTGGCTGATGATATGGAGGCACTAGAATTTAATGTAGGGAAAGACCAAACATTTGCTTTCGGAGTATCAGACAATTACAAATCAGAACTCAAGCAGTCTAACGCTAAGATGGACGATTACTTCGATCAATACGTTAGCGAACAGGGAGATTGGAACTTTGAGAAATTGAATGTTCACCGCACAATACTCGACAATATCGAGAACATAGTTGATGCTGCGTTTAAACAAGGTTTAAGCCAAGGCACATCTAATGTAGTTAAGCAGGCAGTGAATCCTTCTAATGTTAATCCTAACACCTCAAGCACACCAACAGCTTCCTCTTCACAGGATATGGTGACGAAACAAATATTGAACGCCTTGCAGGGTGGCGATGATACTCTGCGAATGAAATTTTAATGTTTAATAGCTAAAAAAAAACAAAATGGCTTTAACTACTCCGAGCGACTTTAACCCCGCTCTAATTAAGAACTTGGATATGTCCAAGTACGTTGACCTCGGATCTTATATCAATGAGGTGAACAAAGAAGATAACCGCGAAGCGCTTATCAAAACTTACGGTGGACAGGGAATCACAGGATTTCTTTCTATGGTGGGTGCTATCAAAGCTCAAGCTGTAGCTGACGAAGTTACTTATTGGGAAGAAGCTCGTCTTCACCAAAAGCAAGTTGGTACTGCTTCTTCTGATTTGACTGTAACTGCTGCTAACGCTGCTTCTGTAGTTGTTCGTGTAGGTGATGTAGTTCTTTCAGGTTCTGATCGTTTCTATGTTTCTGCTATCGCTGCTGCTGCTATCACTCTTATCGCTCTTGACGGTTCTGCTGTCTTAGCTGACGGAGCTGTTGCACTTCCAGTTATCGGTAACTTATATACTCAAGGTTCTGACCAACCAAACGGTGGTTTCGAATCTAACGTTGTTAAGCGTACTAACCCTTTCATGATTATGAAGGAAGCGTACAAGGTAAACGGATCTCAAGCTACCAACATCGGTTGGATCAACTTGGGTGGTGGAGATTACCGTTGGTACATGAAGTCTGAAGCTGATACGCGTCAGAGATTTATGGACAAGCGTGAGATGATGTTATTGTTAGGAGAGAAGACTTCTGCTGTTACAGGTATTAGTGGTTCTGAAGGTTACTTCGCTGCTATCGAGGACAGAGGAATTGTTGCTTCAGGTACTGATGCTGATTTCGCTTCTCTTGCTGACGTTGATTCAATCATCGTTGAATTAGACAAACAAGGTGGTGCTGCTGAGTACGCTATGTATGTTGATCGTTCAACTGATCTTGCTCTTGACGATATGATCGCAGGTGGTGGTGCTTCTTTGAGCGCAGCTACTAGTGGTGTTGCTGGTCAGTTCGGTGCATTTAACAATGACAAGGACATGGCTGTAGAATTAGGTTTCCGTACATTCGGACGTGGAGGTTATACTTTCCACAAGCATGACTTCAAATTGTTGAACGACCCTACTCTATTGAGTGGTGCTGACTTCGCTGGTGTTATGATCCCTATGGCTAAAGTAGCTGATGCTAAGACTGGTGAGAAAGCTCCTGCTCTTGAAATCAATTACAAGGCTGCTAACGGATACTCTCGTGAGATGGAGCACTGGTTGACAGGATCTATCTTAGGTGCATCTAATGCAACTGAGGATAGCGTTCAGTTCAATTACCGTTCTGAGTGTAACTTGATTACTCGTGCCGCTAACCGTCACGTATTGTTGAAGAAGTAATTCTCTAACATATATTAACTAAGTGAGCCTCTTCTTCGGAAGGGGCTTTCTTTTTTACAATAAGTTTTGTATATTTGCACTATATATTTATTTAATTCTATTTTATTATGTCAAAAGAAACAGTAAAGCGCTCACCCGCTAAAAAGCCAACAGCACCTATCGCGGCCAAGAAAGCCCCATCTAAGCGTCCTGTCAAGGTAAAGAAGCCCGAAGCAACAGTATTCACAATCACTAAAGGTGGTGGAATCTATTACAAGATCCGTCAGAAATCCGTATTGGTGTTTGATGAAGTTGAGGGATTCAACAGAGAAATCCGTTATGCTCGTGGCGAGCGTTCTATCTTTACAGATGAGCAGAGTGCCTCAGCAAGACGTGAGACTATCGTATTCAGAGATAAAAACTTATTGGTTAACCCAAACCAACCTGAGCTGTTAATGTACTTACGTGCTCACCCAGATAATGCTGCTAATGGCGGTAAAGTATTTCATGAGGTTAATAATGCGTCAACAGCTGAAGAAGATATTGAGAATGAGTTCTTGATACACGATGCTGTTAGTTTGATCCGTTCTTCTAGCGCAGAAGAGTTAATGCCTATGGTATTGTCTTACGGTATTGATAGCACTATGTCTTCTATGGAGATGAAGAAAGAGTTATTGAAGTTCGCTAAAGGAAACCCTAAGAACTTTATGGAGTTATTTGACAGCCCTGTAGTACAGATTAAAGCTGACGTATTGACTGCAATTGATTTTGCTATCTTGAAGTCTAAGGCTGATGGTATGTACTGGGGAGACACAAACGCATTGATTTGTCCTACTCCTATGGGTCAGAACTCTGTAGAGGTGTTCACACGCTTCCTAATGACTGATCGTGGTAACACGGTACGTGATGAGCTACAGCGTCAGATAGACTCTCTATAGACCCTAAACACTTAAACGATTATTACGAGGAGCTGCCCATTGGGTGGCTCTTCTTTTTTTTCGTATATTTGCATAACAATAATACATACATCATGGCTTCAGTTTACGAGGTATACAACATAGTTAAAGATTTAACCAACAAGGACGAGCGTGGAATGATTACTCCTGCTCAGTTTAACTCTTTCGCGAGCGTTGCACAGACTAAGGTATACAATACACTATTCGCAGAGTTTCAGGACAATAAGCGCTTTGCTATACGTCAGGTGTCTGCAGGTCGTGATAAGAACCGTGTTAAGCAATTGCAAGAAGATCTATCTGTATTCTCTAAGAGTTTAACATTATCTTCACCTTCAACTGATTTAGGTACATTTACTAAACCTGATGATTTAGCACGTATTATTTCATTAACTACAAAGGGTGATTGGTTCTTGGATCAAACTACATCTAGTAGAATACAGCTGGTATACGATGAAGAGAAGATCGACATGATACTTCAATCATCTTTATCAGTACCCTCAGAGGATAACCCTGTAGCACTTGTGTCAAACAAGATAGAGGTATTCCCTACGAGTATACGTAAGATTAAAATACGCTATTACAAGCAGCCTGAAGGGGTAACACCTGCGGGAGTAAAGACAGCATCATTACCTAAGTTTGGTTACACTGTTGATTCTAACGGAGCTGAAGTATGGGATAGCGCTACTACAATAGACTTTGAATTACCTGAGCACTATGTTGCTGACTTGGTTATGGAGATAGCTAAGATGACAGGAATTAATATGCGCCAAGCTGATGTTTATCAGTACGCTGTGGCAGAACAAAATAAAGACCTTAAATAATGGCACGTAATAACGTAACAGTATCCGAGGTAGTTAACGACTTCCTTCTGACATTATCAGAGGATGACTATGTATCTAACGTACAGGACTACCACGTACATCAACTTGCTCTTCGCGGTATCCGTGAGATGGGCTTTGACGTGATGAAAAGAGTTAAGTCTCTTTCTATCCCTGTATCTGATAACAATACTGTATCTCTACCTGATGACTTCGTTGACTTCTTAAGAGTTGGCGTTGCAGGATCCAATGGTGCAGTACACGTACTTAAGGAGAATAAGAACATAAACATCGCACAAGAGTTAATAACAGATGCATTTGGCAACACACTTGATCATGATGGTGACGGAATAGCTGATGTACAGAACAGATCTACTCAAGGGACTAACACAGGTTCTACTAGCACTAACTCTCCGTTCTTATACGAGTCTTCTACAGGTAGACAATATGGCGCAGGTGGTGGAAAAGGTGCTGGTTACTTCCGTATGAATTACGAACAAAACCGTATCGAGTTAAACTCTGAGGTTGGTGTTAGTGATCTTATCATTGAATACATAGCTGACGAAGCCCGTAGCAACAATCCTAGCGTACATCTCTACGCAGAGGAGGCATTACGTCAATACATATATTATAAGCTCGTACAACGCAAGTCTAACGTTCCCGCTTCTGAGAAGCAAATGGCACGTACAAACTACTACAACGAATTAAGAATAGCTAAAGCTCGCATGAACTCATTCAGCAAAGAAGAAGCCCTGAATGTAATCCGCAAGAACTTTAAGCAATCTCCTAAATACTAGACACTATGGGCATCAACACCCTTACACCTCGTTACCTTAATTTAGATAACGATAGTCGCATTGTCGCTCCACAGGAGATGATTGACGCTTTAAACATACGTGTTTCTGCTGACGCTAGCGGAGATCAGGGTGTTGTAAAGAATATCAAGGGTAGCTCTTCAGTTCCTTATGATACTACTCCATTCACAGGAGAGAATCAAGTAATAGGAACATATGAGCACGAAGGCACTAACAGACTATTTGTTTTTGTTTGGAACTCTAACGGACACCACTCTATCTATCAGATGGTTCAAGGTGGCACTCAATTCACTCTGGCAGTAAGATCCCAGCATATAACATTGACTAACAGTCCGTTGCATATATCTGCTATGGTAGTTAGTGGAGATGTATTTTTGTACTTTACAGATGGCCAAAGCGAGCCACAGAAGGTAAACGTAGATTCAGGTATAGCAATCAACTCTTACCCAACTGATGGTGAGAGCAATGTAATGAAGCTGTCTCCGAAAGCTCCGTTGGTGAGATACCTCAACGACACAACAAGAACAACCAATGATCTTCTAGGTAAGTCTTTTCAATTCGCACTACAATATGTGTTCAGAGATGGAGAGGTTTCAGCTATTGGAGAATACTCATCTAATACAGTATCATACAACACACTTAACGATATATACAGTAACGCAGAATACGACCTAGGGTTTAACCAAATCAAGGTACAAATTGACGGCGTTGTTGGAATAGGTCTAGGCACTACAATTCCTAAGCTAAGATTACACTACAGAGATGTACAGGATAACACCATGTTCTACGTAGGTGAATATACTTACGCAGAGTTGTTTGCTGAGGTAGACTTCTTTAATGATGGTTCTTACTCAGTGGTTAGCGATGCTGAATACAACAAGCTACAAGATGCTGTGCCTACTGTTGCACAATCTATGACTATATCGGCTAACAGACTGATGTTCGGTAACTACAAGGAAGGTTTTGACAAGGAGACTATTGACGCTACTTTAGCGCCTACTTACTCTAGCGAGGCTGTAGACTTCAGAATGGTTGAGACAGCGGACTCAGGTCAGATAACTAAGAACGTAGTATTAAATACTGATGAGATAGCTAGTAGCCTTGCAGGTGACGATGTTAACTTCATACTAGATTACGCAACTGACGAGTATACCTATACTAAATCAGCAGCTGAGTCTATTACTATTAAGAACGTAGCAGAGACTACAACCTTGTTCACCACAGTGGCGGGTAACGTAAAGTTTAAAGTACCTAGAACTAGGTTCCTAAAGGCTACTACAATAGCAGCCCCGACTAGTCAGGCCGATTACAATACTAAATTAGCAGCAGCCCTAGATGGTCTTGTTGTAACTAATAATATAACGAACACAGCGATAGTCAATCAGTTTTGGGCGGTCTATCCTAACTACAATATTAACTGGAACGGTACAGTATCTCAGAAGATAGATGCAGCCGTAGTTGGTAACACAGTGGTTCTTACACAGAAGGTTATTAGCTTTAGCTTATTCACTACGACTATCCAGAAGGATTCAGGTTCGGGTATGGTTGATCTTAACGGATCAGCAAGAGTAAGCGATAGTGCTTTCTCAGGTGTTGCAGGCACTGTGTCAGGTTTCCATATACATAGAGGAGCTAGTACAGCTTTCTTACAACAAGCTATAAGAACGTTTAAGACTGGTGAGACACACTCGATAGGGTTAGTGTTAGAAGATCGCTTAGGACGTACGTCAGGAGTTTATGAGCTAGGTTCTGTAGCTGTAGCACCACTGGGTGATAGAGTAATAGGGGAGAGAGGCGTTGCAGCAATAACAGTAACACCTACTACTACCATAGCTAACTCAGCATTTACTAACTACTTCTACGTATACAGTGGTGGTAATACTAAGTCTGACTTTATTCAGTACGGAGTTGCAGAAGCGCTTAAAGCAGATGCAGCAGCAACTGACCTAGACATTCTTAACTCAAATAACATATATGTATCCCTAAGAGGTTTACAGGGTCAGAAACAATCTTACTCTGAGACTAAGGACTTTAAGTATGAGTTCTCTGAAGGTGATAAGATGAGAGTTATCTCTTACCTAGATGCTAATGGCGTAAGACAATATCCTAGTAATATAACATGGGATGTCAACAGCATAGCAACTATAGATACTGCAGCTCAACTAGATGGAGGGAATGCTAGTATTGAAACAGGTGAGTTTTTAGTCCTAGACAATAACGAAGATCTAGATGGATTCGGGCTTAGCGACATAGGCGCTTCCTCTAACTTGTGGGAAAACGATGTTATCTTTGAGATATACTCTAGAAAAAAAGTACAGACTACAAAGATATACAGAGCAATGTCTCCTAAGTATGCTATCGCTGAGATAAACAATGCTAAGGTTTTAACTGATGGTAATGCTTGGTATAAGCAACGTCAGATAAACTTCTCTAGCGCAAGCAATACTGCAGGTCTATCACCTAAAGTTCACTACGTTGAGTCTAAGCAGTTTAGCGATACAGACTCTACTACTAATGCAGAGCTTGGTGGGAAGCCTTATGCTGTTATTAACAGTGAGAAAGAGCAACATAGAATATCTTCTGTAACATACTCTGACCCTCAGTTAGCTGATTCTTCTCAGAATAACTTATCGTCTTTCAATAACTCTCTAGCCAACTTCAATGACTACGAGATGAACTACGGTGGTATCTTTGGAATGGTTGACAGTGGTGATGCAATAACTTTACTTCAGTCTGACAAGGTGTCTAGAATACCAGTTAGCCGTCAAATACTTTCTACAGGATCAGGGTCTACCATGATTACCCAGTCTACTGACATCCTAGGTTTGCAACAACATTACCCTATCAACACAGGTATCAATGAAGATCGTACAGCTTTCTTAAAGGCAGACGGTGTTGTTTATATCGTTGATGTTACCAGAGCTAAGCTCGTAGGGTTCTCAGGATCAGGGCTTAAGGTTCTTTCTGACAACGGTATATCTTCTTACATCGAGACTACTTGTTCTTCAATGTTGGCTGATGCTGATGGTTATTTCGTTTCTATTGGTCAAGATAGATTGAATAATGAAATCATATTCTCTTTACAGAATAAACCGTTTACTTTTACTAAATCAATAATACTCTCAATAGGACTAGATAAATTTACTTCTTTTGTTAGTTATACTAGTAACTATTACGCTACGCTAGGGATGAGAACTTTCGGGTTCAGAGCAGCAGATGGTGCTGAAGATGTGCCAACAGGACAAGAGCTAGGTGTTAATGCTGTACATAGTAACTTCTATGGAACTCAGTATGATGCTACAATTACTTCTGTATTTAACTCTAACCCTACTTCAAGAAAGGTATTCAACAGCATAGGCGTAGACGCTACTGCAAACCCTTCTGCTACACTCTCAACTATAGACCAAGAGGTTTCTATGACTGAGGGATCGTTTAGCGCTAAGGAAGGTGTTTTCTACAGCAATGTACCAAGAGAAGAAGGAACGTCTCAGTTCATCATGCTAGGTGAAGTATTACTTGAGTCTGACCCTAACATCAGTTTCGCACACAAGGTTAACAGACTACCGTTTAGATTAGGTGGTGATGTATACAAACTAAGTGGTGGAGTCATGGTGGCAATGGCTGGAGTAACAGCTTTATCACTAGTTGATGCTAGAACTATCAACATGAATGGTAACGCAGGATCTGTAGTTGCAGGAGATATTCTAGGAGTTAAAGGAGCATCTGTAGACGGAGATCCTATGAGAGGTGCTTATGGCGAAATCAAGATAACATTCAACGACACCACAGCTCTTGAGTTGTTTAGTCTAAGTGCTCACACTTCAGAGAGTGGGTTACACAACAATAGTCAACAATAATTCGTATATTTGCATAAGCTATGAATATCAAGAATAAACAAGGCAAGGTTAAGGAGTTCGCTATAGGTGGTCTAATTGGTGGTGGTGTACAAGCTGTCGCAGGTATTGGGCAAACTATCTATGGCATGCAGCAACTTAAGCAAGCTAACGCTAACATGGATGAACTTCTAGCAGGAGCTCCTAAGTTAGGTTTACCTTCAGCATACAAAGAGTACGCTGCTAAGGCTCTAGATCAATCTGCACTTCGCATGCAAACGGAAGGAATCAATAGACGTTTAGCAACTTCTACAAACGCCCTTTCTAATGCAGGTGGACGTGCTTTACTAGGTGGTCTTCAGGGTCAGGTAGCTCAAGCTAACAATGCTCAAACTGTAGCGCAAAACGCTCAGCAGGCAAGAGAAATGCAAGGACTTCAAGTACTAGGAGCTGCACAAACGCAGAACCAAGGAATGAAAGAGAACAGATTCCGTATGCAGTATGGAGCAGCTGACGCAGCTAAGAACGCAGCCATTGCTAACATAGGTGGTGGTTTAAGTTCTACAGCAGGTGGAGCTATGCAAGCTGGTCTTGAATATGAAAAAGGTATGTTCGGTAAGAACGGACTAAAGCTCAAAGGTGAGTTCTCGCATGAGAGTAACCCTATAACAATGACGAACAAACAAGGAGAGGTAGTAGGTGAGGCCACAGGGTCAGAATACATCATCAACCCTAAACAAGCAGCAGCAATTTCTAAGGAGTCTAAGTACTTCAAGAATCTGTTAAAGCAAAAACGATTTAAGTAATGGCTAACGGTACAGCAGGTTTAGGACAGGGATCACAGGTATTCGACTTTAGTAATCTAGGTCAACAAGGTTTGGCGTATGATGCTCGTAATCTAGCTAAGAAGGAAGTTTTCCAGAAGGATAACGCATCTCTATATGCTGGAATAGATAACAGTGGTATCCGTGATGTTGATTCTGCATTTATAAACACTGAGATAGAGGCCGCTATGGAAGCCGCTGCAACCGCTCAGAAGTCTATGAACCCTGCTGATGCTCAGAAAGCTAAGCTAATGATGCAGACCGCATCTAAGCATGCCGCTACATCTGTCGCTGCACAACAAGCGGAATACAAAACACAAGAAGTACTAAGACAAACACCTGAGTATGCTCGTAACATGGAGTTGTACAACAGTGATTTGAACACACATAGAACCCAAACTGCAATGAACGCTGGTAACGGTGGTGAAGTAGGTCAGGGTATCATATATCAATCTCCTGTTATATATGACTCAGAGAAGTCAGTAGCAGAATTTGCATCAGTTGATTCTGAAAAAGTATTACGTGCGTCTCTAGAGAAGATGGGTAGCTCAGTAACTAATGCTGACGGTACTAGTAAGTCTTACTCTATTGCTGAGGTTGATCCTGAGATTAAGAGTGAGGTTATAAACAGCATGTATATGTCTCAGATGGAATCTAACAAAGAGTTTAGACTATCTGTAGAAGCACAGTACATGGCTAAGATATTCGGTAAAGAAGATTTACTAGACCGTGATGTAGCTCAGTTCAATCAGTTACGTCAATACGGTGAAGAAATAAGAGGTCAGTTTACAACAGCTGATCAAATAGCTGAAGACCCACAGTTTGCTAACAATCCATTCAAGAGAGATAGAGCACTGAAGGCATTCAACATGGAGAACGATTTAGCAGAGTATGGCCGTCAGGTTTATACTGAGGCAGTTGACCCACGTGCTATGAAAGGTAAGTCTGTTCAGTCTGCTAAGTCTGATGCAGCGAAAGCTACTGGTGGTGATGGTTTATCTTCTGATGATCTAGCTACATCTAACGGTATAAACATCAATGACGTTTTAGGTAACGTTAAGATATCAGGTTCATTCCCTAACAGACAGGGCCAGAAACTAGGATACTCATCTGCTCCAAAGCTAAAGTCTTTTGGTAGTGGTTCAGGTACAGAGCGCATCGCATTCGGTGGTGTAGTAGCTCAAAGAGTTGGTAAAGAGGTTCAGTACTTCGCAGTAGAATATAAGCCGTCTGAGGACATCATGGCTCGTATCGCTGACATGGAGGCTGCAGGTTCTAGTGAGGAAGCTATCAGTGCTCTACTACAGAAGACAGATGCTACTTTAGTCAACTTACCAAGCGGTGGTGGTTATTCTCGTGCTACTCAAGGAGACTTGAAGACCATGAAAAGAGAGGCTCTTAAGCAAGCAGGTTTTGTTAATCTAGATCAAGATGCTCCGCAAGAAGAAGCTCCTGTAACGGAAGGCATTGGCGGTAAATATAACTAGGATTACAGCTTGAAATTCTCATAGTTTTTTTGTATATTTGTACTATCACATAAACAGTGGTAGACATTATGAACGATCAGGCCCTAAAGGACTCATACCAACAATTCACAGACACAGGTTACTCAGGTAGCTTGGAAGACTTTAAGACTCTTATCTCCTCTAACGAGGACGCTCGTAATGATGCACACAAACTTTTCACCTCGACAGGGTACGATGGTTCTATAGAGGACTTCGGAACGCTAGTCGGAATCAACTCTCCTAAAAAAAAAGATTCTACGGATTTGTCTTCGGACGATTCAGCTTGGGACTCTCTATCAATTGATACTGAGCCTGTTGGGTTCGCTCAAGGTTCAGGTGAGATCAATGAAGGTACGGTAGATGCACAGCGTAATCAAGCAGCTGAAGGAGATATCACAGTAAACAAAGGTCGTAAGACACAGGCTTTAGGTCAGGCTCTAGGCGAGATGGCTAAAGAAGAAGAAGATGCAGTAGGTCGTTGGGCTAGATACCAAGATGGCTTAGATGTTGACGCTCCTAGTACTCAATCCACAACCAACCTTTCACCATTCGCTGCTACATTAGCTCGTACAGATGAGAATGCTACTGAGAAGGAAATCAAAGACGCTAATACCGTTGATGAGGTTCGTGCTGCAGTTCGTAAGAGTAACGCTGAAAAGGTAAACGTTGCTTACGATGATGCTATGTCTGACAACGACAAGGCTACTAATACAGATTCAGAATTTACAGAAGACGGTAAGAAAACCAAAGGTGGTCTTATTGAAACTGATGAAGAAGGTAATACTATATTCAACGAAAAGAACTTAGGTTTGACTCTAATGGATATGGATGCTGTTGCAACCAAAGAAGCTGCTAGTGTAGCTCGTGAGGCAGCAAGAGTAGAAGGTAGTAGTGTATTGGGCTTAGTTGCTCATGACATGGCTACAGGTATCATGGACATCACTAACTCGGTACAAGGTGTGTACGATAGAGAGGGAGCTCAAGATGACATGTACGAAAACACATTCAGAACACAAGCATCTTACAAAGAGTACGGATTAACAGAAGAGGAAATAGGTAAGGGTGTTTCAGAAAACTTAGCAGAGGGTAATATCTCAGCAGCATCTAAGGTGTTCGCTGTTCAGGCTGCACAGACAGTACCTCAGTTATTATCACAAGTTGCTATTGCATATGCTACAGGTGGTCTAGGAGCTAGCGCTTCTGCATCTATGTGGGCATCTTCAGGGTTCATGGGAGCTACTACATTCGGACGTACTTGGGCTGATACCTATGGACAGATGGATAACAGCAAAGCATTCATGTTAGCTCTAGGAGACGCAGCAGCAGAGACTTTATCAGAGAGATTGTTTACCAGTGATGTTAAAGCACTTAGTGGTGTTGGAGCTGTTGCAGGTAAGACTCGTAATGAGATCAAGGACATGTTGTTTGCTAAAGGTCTTCTATCTAAGGAGTTCGGTAACTTCGGAATCACTGCAGTCAAAGGTGCTGTAATGGGTGGTGCTGAGGAAGGTCTAGAAGAGATCATCGCTACAGTAGGTTCAGGTATTGTTCATGCAGCTGTCAATGACGAAGAGATAAACCTTTATGAGGTTATGGATTCAGCTATCATTGGTTTCGGTATGGGTATGGGGTCTAACGTTGCAGGAGCTGCCTTCAAAGGTAAAGGTCTATTAACTGCAGGTGTTTCTGCTTTGGGTTACGGTGGTCTTCGTTCTGAGTTGGTTAAGATCAAGTCAAACAAAACTAAGCTAGCTAAAGAGTTAACAGAGACTTCTGATGCTGCTAGAAAAGAAGTGCTTATCGGGAAGATTAAAGCTCTTGAAGGATTAGAGATGCAAATTGCTAAAGATACAGAAGCTGCTTATGATAGTTATTCTGATAGTGATGCTAAGACTACAATAGAAGCTAATCAAAAGTTAAGTAATATATTATATAAATTAAGAAACAATACAAATAATTTAACTAAGGAAGAAAAGATATCTCTAACAAAGCAGGCGCAAGAGCAGTTTGGGATAATTAACAGCGTTGAGGCAAAGTATGAAGGTGAGGTTGCTGCAATTAAAACACAACAAGCAGAGAATACAGAGTTCTTAAACGGAATGGAAAGTAGTGTTGAGGTATCTGAAACAACAGAACTTCCTAACACACCATTGATGAGAGGTATCAAGAACGTTGCTAAAGCATTAGCTAACAAGGGTACTAAGGTATTTATTCACAGAAATCTAGACGATGCTGCTGAGGTTTCAGGAGCTGATAAGCTAGATCTTGCAGGGTCTAATGGATTCTACAAAGCAGAAGATGGTACTATTCACATTATGGCTAGTTTGGCACAGAATAATACAGCTTACCATGAGGGATTCCACGATATACTACGTGATGTTTCTCCTGATTATGCTAAGAGATTTGTTGATGCTGCACTAAGAGGAATGGATTCAGATACAGCTGCTAAGTATAAAGCTATCTATGCTTCTAACATGAAGTCTGGTGGACAGAAACTAGCAGTAGAAGAAGTATTCGCTGAGATCCAAGCTGACATAGCTGTAGGAGCTATCAGTGAGACAGGAGCTGGGACATCAGTTGTTCGTGCTGCAATGGAGTCTGTTAAGAAGAGTTTAAACGCTCTAGGTATTCCTGTAAAGCCAACAGCTTCTTTCAAGGAGTTCGTTAACTTCGTAGGATCTGTAAACAAAGACTTCACAACAGGTACTACGGCAACGGCTTCTAAGGGTAAGTTTGGTAGCAACGAGATTACTACAGAGAACTTCATGCAGATGAGTGCTAAGGCAGTTGATGCATTGAAGACAGCAACAGAGGCTCAGTTCACAGTAGCTAAAGGAAAGAAACTTAATGGATCATTTATAAACTCTAACACTACCTTCACCAACTTGGCTGAGGTTGTAGAGACATTCAAGAAAGAAAACGGACGTGCTCCAAAGGTATTGTTCTGGATGGGTGACCAATCGGCAAGAGGAGCTTATGCTACTTCTGATGGTACTAACATCGACTTAGAGGGTGGTATATCTTTCTCTCAAGATCCTGCTAACACTGACAACGGTGTAGTATGGGCAACTAACAAGAACAACAACGAAGTACAAGGTCTAGTTAAAGATGCTGACATCGTAGCTATTGTATCGGGTAAGCCTGAAACAGGACACAGATTCTACAAAGGAACTTCTGTTGTTATCGGTACTGAGTTGATGGAGGCGTTTAACAGAAACAAAGGTCAGTCTATCGAGTACCCACAACGTGGTGGTGCATTCAACTTTGAAATACCTACTGAGGGTTTCACTGATCCTTTACAGGCTATGCAGTTCTTCTACTCTACTCTATCAGAGAAGGGCTTAGACTTTGTTGCAGCACAGGAGTTTATCGAGAACTCAAAAGGATTCGCTACACAAGCTGAGTATTTAGCTCAGTCTAAGGGTGATCGTATGGGTGCTTTGAATTACTTCTTAGAGCCTAGCATAACTGCTGATGCATTCTTCTCTAACTTGGGAATGAAGCCAATGGCAGACGTACAGACTGAAATGCGTGATGGTTACTTAGTAGAGAATGAGTTCACTACAGGAGACATCTATGCGTTCTACCAGTTCACTAGAGATGCTGACGGTAAAGTAGAAACTGCTGACGGTAATCACTCTACTTACTCAACAGATATAAAAGGTAAAGCATTAGGTATTGCTAACCGTAGAGATAACATCTATCAGGTTGCTGACTTAGGTGCATCTACTACTTCAGAAAATAAACTATCAGGTTCTTCTAAATTAGAATTACTTAAGGAAGAAGGATACGTAACACAAGCTCAGATTGACGAGGTTAACAGCCTAGAACAAGCAGAGCAAGGTAAAGCTAAGAACGCATTAATCAGAAAAGCCTCTGTAGAGGTTAAGAAGGATGGTAACGAGCTGTTGACTAGTAGGTTAACTAACAAGGGTGGTTACATTTCAGCTGAGACTGCAGGTGATAAGTCACTTAAGAGAATTGTATCTGATGCAGGTACTGCTTATGATGGTCAGACTTTACTAGAATCATTAATTGCAGGTCAAACTGCTGATGGCCGTCAAGAGGCATTGAACAAGGCTGCGGCTGAGTTGGTTGCTGAAGGTAAGGCTAAAGAAGTTGAGTTCAAGAAAGGTAAGAACAAGTTCACAGAGAGCTCACTACCTGTAGGTCTAGTACTTGAGAGAGCTGCTAGAAACGAAGATGTATCTTTTGACTCTATGGCTACCTCTGTTAATGCAGAGACTAAGCGTAAAGCATCTATACTACACCAAGCTACTATCATCATTGAGATAGCAGAGAGAATATTATTAGGTGAAAAGAAAGCCGCTATAGTTGCTAGCTTGCGTGCTAAGGGCATGAGTTCTGCTGATGCTAACTTAGTATACGCTAAGTCTGCTCAGTACGCTAAAGGAGCTAAGAAAGGCTGGACTGAAGGAACTAGAGAGCGTAGTGCTCAACATGCTGCCAAGCGTAAAGCTGAGCGTAAGCAAGAGAGTGCCAAGGCTAAAGACTTCCGTAAGAAAGCTGCAGCAATACTTAACCAAGAGAAGAAAACAGGTGATGTTATACTACGTGAGATAGCTAACCTAATCAAAGAAGCAGGTGTCGAGATTAAAGCATCTCAGGTGAATACGTTAATCCGTATCGCTAAGAAGGTTGCTAGAGTTAAAGGACGTTCTGTATTAGATACTGAAGCAAGATATGAGCTACTTAACTCTATCACAGACAAAGTAGTTAAGATTATAGATAAGCAAATTACTGCTAAGGAATTAGACGAGTACACTAACAGACTAAGAAAGGTAGAATCTGAGCAAAGAAAGCTAAGAGATAGGTTAACCAAACTTAAGAACAATAGTAGAAGTCCTCTAATTAGTTACGCAGATCAGATACTAGACATGACCAGCCTTAACGCTGCTATGTTATCTCCTGAGAGTTTAATACTCCTTGAGGCTAGTATAAAAGACTTACAAATTAGCACCAAGTCTGTATCAGTTACGGGTCAGAAGTTAGGAAAGCCTTACATATTTGTTGAGGGCCTAGGTAACGTTGACGCAAGAAGAGCTAAGTTATACTTCAATGAGATTTACGAAAACCTTAAGGTTGAGGAAGTTGCATTACAGGAGAAGACACTTGTTGAGAAAGCAACAGACTTAGCATTTGAGAATGATACTGACTGGGTAGCTGAGTATAATAACCTAATCAAGCAGATAAGCGAGAAGGATCTGAAAGGTGTTCAGAAGAAGTTGGCTGACATAGCTGAGGACTT
>TARA_R100000541_G_scaffold59358_1_pt1 | contig 16415 bp, 25 predicted proteins | sample TARA_R100000541 | Tara Oceans TARA_R100000541 (sample SAMEA2621416) | marine metagenome | biome: marine biome (ENVO:00000447); feature: surface water layer (ENVO:00002042); material: "saline water (ENVO:00002010), including plankton (ENVO:xxxxxxxx)" | depth 5 m | reverse complement strand
AGTATATAAATTGGAAATTAAGTAATAATAAATAAATAAAAAAAATGGAAATTAAAGGAACAATTAAAAAAAAGTTAAAGCTACAAAGTGGAACAAGTAAAGCTGGTAATGAATGGCAAAAGCTAGATGTTATAATAACTCAATTAGATGAGTATTCAAAAGAAGTATGCATTACAGCATTTGGAGATAAAGCTATTGATTCAGTAAAAAGATTTAACGTAGGAGATAGTGTTGAAGTATCTGTAAACGTAGAAAGTAGAGAATTTAATGGCAAATACTACACAAACGTAACCGGCTGGAAGTGGGCTAATGGTATTCAAGAAGTAGCACAAGAAGAAGAATCTGAAGGTTTACCATTTTAAGATGACTGAAGAAACTAACTTTAAAGCTATATGCAATCTCACTACTAGAGTAATGGGGTTATCTCTTGGCTCTTTGTCTTTTAAAAATAGAACAAGAAAGCTACAAGTATCAAGAGCTGTTGCAGGTTATATTGGTTTAACTGAAGAAAATATTAATAGAAAAATAATTGCTAAAGTTTTAAATAGAGATAGAGCTGTTACATATCACTATCAAAATAAGCACGATAAAAACTTTAAACACTGTGCAGTTTATAGAGAAGCTTTTACAAAAATTTACAAAGAGTATAAAAATATAGATGGTAAAAAAGATATATTTATTAGTAATCGACAAATGAAAAGCCATTTAAAACTAAATAAAGTTATTGAATCTGACAACTCTGATGTAAAAATAGAAGTAAAAAGTGGCAAAGCAATTTGTATTATAAAAACTTCTTACTTTGATTTTTCTAATCAAATAGAAAATGTTAAACTTGCATTAAAAGATTATCACTTTACAATCAAGATTATATAATGACTAAACCTAACTATTACGCAATTATACCTGCTGAAGTAAGATATAGTAAAAAGCTAACACCTAACGCTAAATTACTTTATGCAGAAATAACTGCTTTATGTAATATGAATGGAAAGTGTACAGCATCTACTCAATACTTTTGCAGACTTTATGAAGTAAGCAGAGGTTCAGTACAAAATTGGCTTAAAATGCTAGATGATAATGGTTATATAAAAAGAACTGTTATATTTAAACAAGGTACTAAAGAAATAATGCATAGGTACATTAATTTAATAGACACCCCTAGTTTAAAAAAATGTACAGATAATATTAATACTAAAGTATATAATAATATTAATCTTACAGATAGTAATAAAAAAGCTTTTTTTAAAAAACCTAAGTTAGATGATGTTTTAAATTATTGTAAGGAAAGAAATAATAATATAGATGCAGAAGCTTTTATTGATTTTTATGAAAGTAAAGGTTGGCAAATCGGTAAAGAGATAATGAAATCCTGGAAAGCTTGTGTTAGAACTTGGGAAAAAAGAGAAGAAAAGAAACCAAAAACAATGAGTAAGATACACCAGCACTTACAAAAGAATTTAAATGTAAAAGAAAAACTAAAACAACAATTAAAAAATGAAATTAATTAAAACAATGTCAAAGGAAGATTTACTTATGTTTTCAGTAGACTTAATAAGTAAAACCTATATAGAATTAGGACAAAACAATGTAGAAGAAGATACTATAATGATAATGTCAAAGAGTTTGTCAGCAGATTTATCAAGAATGTTTAAAAACTTTTATTTTGAAGATGCACAAAATGCCTTTAACTTAGGAGTAAGAAGTCCTATCACAAGTGATTTTATACATTTAACTGTTCCTATTTATATGAGATGGTTAAGAAAACATAAAGATTTAATATGGGAAGCAAGATCAAGATTTGAAAGAGGAGATAATATTAAATCAATACCACATTATAGACCTGAACCAAAATTATTAAAATAAAAATATGAGATTACTAATATATATAATAATAGTTTTAATTTTTTGCAGTTGTAGTACAATTAAAAAAACAGACGATACTTACCATAAATGGAAAGGAGATAATAATATAATATTTTACGAATAATGAAATTAACAGATTACGAATTAGAAGATGTAAAATCTTGGGATTACCCAAACTTTTGCGATGCTTATATAAGTTATGCAGAAGATGAAAATGGAAAAGAAATGACTGAACAGCAGATAGAAAAATGGACTGAAAATAATGAAGATGAGTTCTATGAAATGGTATTAGATTCTTTAAGATGATAGGGTGGGTACTAATAACAGCTATTGGAATGTGGCTAATAAGACAACTAAAATGAATACAAAAGATACTATAAGAAAGATTCTATTACAAAAACCTCATTTACGAGATAATGATAATAAATTAATTTCTTCTTATTGGTATCGTGAATTGTCTAGTAAAAATATAGATGCAGAAAATATTACTGCTTTAGACTTTTTACATAAGTATGCAGACAATGAACTAACTAATGCAGAAACAATTAGAAGAATGAGAGCAAAGCTCCAGGAAGACGAACCAAGTTTAAGAGGTAAAGCTTATGCTATAAGAAAAGGTAAGATACAAGAACAATGGAGAAAAGACTTAGGATATGAAAACAATCAGCAAACTTAAGAAAGAACTTGATAAGTGGTTTAGTCTTTACATTAGACTTAAAGACGCTACATTAGAAGGAATGGTACAATGTATAACTTGTGGATCTGTTAAATATTATAAACAAGGTATGCAAAACGGACATTTTCAAAGTCGTTCTTTTTTAGCAACTAGATTTGATGAGCAAAATTGTCAACCTCAGTGCGTAGCTTGTAATATGTTTAAACAAGGAGAACAGTATAAATTTTCTTTAGCATTAGATTCAAAGTATGGAGAAGGAACTGCACAAGAATTAGAATATAAAGCAAGGCAAATAAATAAAATATCAAGAGTAGAATATGAAGAAAAGATAACTTATTACAAATCAGCTGTTAAAAACTTAAAAGAAGAAAAAGGTATTGAGTAATATTTTATTATATATTTGAAAAATGATTGACCCTATTTATTCAAGTCAAGAACACAAATTAACGCTAGATGTTTATATTAATATGTGTAAACAGTTTGCAAAAGACGTCAGCAGCAACACAAAATATAATAATTATCTAGACGTAATATCAATTATATTTGAATATCATAATGGATATGGGCAAGGCAATAAAGAAAATGGTAGCTTTTATGATTGGCTAATGATTATACCAATAAATTTATCAGTAGCAACAAATGGATTCTTTGCTGGAATAGAAACAAAACGAAACTCTATTATAATTCGTTCGTATAAGGTTGTCTTAGATCAAATGCTACAAGAGGTAGTAGATAGAATAGACTTACTAGAACCTACTAATGAATAAGATATACACAGAAATAGCTAAGCTTACAGATAAGTTTAGAACTATGTCATATAGGTTAACGACAGATGAAAACAAAATAAATGAAGCAGTGCAAGAGTTAATGTTATATTTTCTTACGCAAATGAATAAAACAACACTTAAGTCAATTTATGATAAAGACGGAATAGATGGTTTAACAAAATACGGAGCAGTAGCTTTACGTAGGTCTTTAACAAGTAAAAGAAGTAGCTTTTATTATAAATTTGATAAATACTATACTCATATTGATAACTTTACAAGCACAGTAACTTATGACATTACAGAAACAGGAGAAATAATACCTAGTAAACACCTTTATAATTTACCTAATGAAGAAGTAGATAATTCACAATTACATACATTAGAAATTATAGACGTAGAACTAGATAAGTTAAATTGGTATGATAGAGAATTATTTAAATTATATTATTATGAAGGTAATACATTAGACTCACTAGCCTTTAAGACTAAGATAAGTAGGAATAGCTTATTTACAACAATAGACAAAGTAAGAACAATACTAAAAAATGAATTAAATGAAGATGTATGATCCTGTAAAGAATGATAGTTTTGTAATGATGTTTGGTTTTAGACATCCTGATTGGTGAAAGAAATGAAAATAACAAACGAAGATAATATGGAGTTAATGTCTAGGTATAAAGATAATCATTTTGACCTTGCTATAGTTGACCCTCCTTATGGGATAGACATAGCTAAATGGGATAAAAAAGAATTGAAACCAACTAAAGAATATTTCAAAGAATTATTTAGAGTTAGTAAAAATCAGATAATATGGGGAGGGAATTATTTTACAAATAATTTAATAGAGACAAGGTCTTGGCTAGTCTGGGATAAATATTTTGTAAAAACTGGTTTTTCAAAAAATATAGATGAATTTGAATTAGCTTGGACATCTTTTAACAATAAAGCTAAAATATTAAGATATACAAGTGTTGGCAATACAAGTGGTTTTGATAAAAATATAAAGGTAGATTATAATTACAAAGGGAAAATACATCCAACACAGAAGCCAGTTAAATTATACGAATGGCTATTAATGAACTATGCAAAAGAAGGAGATAAAATTTTAGATACTCACTTAGGTTCAGGAAGTATTGCAATTGCTTGTTATAACTTAGGTTACGACTTAACAGCTTGTGAACTTGACAAAGAATACTATAATGCAGCTATAAAAAGATTAGATCAACACACATCTCAATTAAGGATAATATGAATAAGTTTTTTGTTCCTAACGAAGTCTATGAAGATAGAATAGCTATTTGCAAAGGTTGTGTTTATTATTTTAAACCAACAGGAACTTGTAAAGACTGTGGTTGCTTTATGAAAATCAAAGCAAGATTAGCATTTATGGCTTGTCCTCAAAAGAAATGGAACAAAACAACTAACATAGAAGCACCTGATGATTTACCACAAGAAATAATAAACGAGATATTAGATATGTGGGCAGACCTTAAAACAGGAAGAGCAAAAAACCAAGAAGCAAAAAAAAAGATGATAGAAACATACAACGTAATTTATAGTACTAACTATTCAACAGGTACTAATTGCGGTTCTTGTATATCTACTTGCTTTGATGCAATTAAAAAACTATATAAAAAATACAGCGAATGAGTTATTTAACACACCTTAAAAGAAACAAGATGCACTATTCAAGCAGATGGGTAGTAAAATATAATGAAGAGCTAGTAAAAGAAGTAAAGCTTATATATGCTCCTGATGAATATAGAAAATTTAATGATGCTAGACCTTTACATACACAAGACGGACTAATTAAAATATTAGAAAATGACAAAGAAAGAAGAACTGATAAATCCTAAAATGTTAATGAGCAAAGAAGAATTAGGAATACCTGACTACTATGTTGGTAAAGTCTATGGCTATGAAGCTAGAAAAGTAGTAGAAGATTTTGATTTAAGTTATAACCTGGCTACTGCTTGTTCTTATTTATTAAGAGCTAAAAATAAACATAGTGATGGCGGTGTACAAGATATAAGAAAAGCTATAAATCATTTACATTTTGAATTAGATAAATTACATAATGGCACTTTATAAATGCGAATGTGGTAAAGAAGAAAAAGAAATAAGTAAAGCTACAATAGTTTATAGAGATGGTAAGTGGGTAGCAAAGGAAGCTGAATGTAGTTGTGGTCTTTATATGGATAGTGAACCAGCAGAAGGTATGCCAACAATTAAACGCACAGAACCATCTCTAACTAAGAGAAGGAATAAACTATGGGAAGGTGCTAAAGAAAAGCTTATAGGAGAAAGAGGTATCAATGAATCATTTGATTAATGAAGTACGTCATAAACAATAGTGAAGACAAGCAAAAGTTATTTGACTATCTAAAAGAATTAGGTAATGACTATATTGTAGACGTTAAGAAACAAAAAAACAATAGAAGCAAAATGCAGAACAATTACTATTGGGCGTGTATAGTACAACCATTAGCATCAGAGCTAGGTTACTTTCCTGATGAAATGCACGATACACTTAAAGTAAAGTTTGCTAGTGAATGGCAAAGTATAGATATAAACGAAAGACAAATAGGATTACAAGTAGTAAATAGTACAGCTACACTAAACACTAAAGAGTTTGAAGTATATGCAGATCAAATAAGAATATGGGCTTTGTATGAACTAGGTGTAAGACTAATGCTGCCAAACGAATACGAGTAATTTCTATTATATTAAAGATTAGATAACTAAATTAAACTGATTAAAATGGACGGACGAAGAAACAATAAAGGAACTAAAGGAAACAAAGGAGGTAGACCGAGTAGGTCAGAAGAACAAAAGTTAATAGAGCATTTAACACCTATGAATGGATTAGCTTTAGAGTCATTAGAAAAAGGATTAGAAAAGAAAGAACAATGGGCAGTTAAGTTATTCTTTGAATACTTCTATGGTAAACCTCAACAAAGAGTAGATGTAACTACTAATGAAGAAAGTCTTAATATGCCAATTATTAACTTTGTAGAAACTGAACCTGTTATAAAATTATCAGGAATTGATACTGAATAAGAAATACCAGGAACTTTTTTCATCAAAAGCTAGATACTACATTATAACAGGTGGTAGAGGTTCAGGTAAGTCTTTTGCTGTTACAGTCTTTCTTACACTTCTTACAATGACTGAAGGCATTAGAGTATTGTTTACACGTTATACAATGACATCAGCGCACTTATCAATTATACCTGAATTTTTAGAAAAGATTATATTATTAGGATATGAAAATACATTTAGTGTAAATAAAGCTGAGGTAGTTAATTTAAAGAATAAGTCAGATATTCTATTTAGAGGTTTAAAAACTTCAGCAGGTAATCAAACAGGTAATTTGAAATCTTTAACTAATGTATCAAATTGGGTTTTAGATGAAGCAGAAGAATTAGTAGACGAAGATATATTCGATACAATAGATTTAAGCATTAGAGAAAGAGATATACAAAATAGAATTATACTTATTTTAAATCCGGTTACTAAGGAACACTGGATATACAAAAGGTTTTTTGAAGACAAAGGAGTTGAAGCTGGTTTTAATGGTTTTAAAGACAATGTATGCTATATACATAGTACATACCTAGACAATGAAGAAAACCTATCAGAAAGCTTCTTAGAGCGTATTAAGACTATAAAACATAATAACTTTAAAAAGTATCAGCATAGAATACTTGGCTCTTGGTTAGACAGAGCAGATGGAGTAGTATTTGATAATTGGAGTATAGGAGAATTTAATCCTGATAATTTACAGACTTCTTGTGGTATGGACTTTGGATTTAGTATTGATCCTGATTCATTGACTGAAGTAGCAATAGATAAAAAGAAACAAAGAATATATCTTAAAGAGCATATTTATAAAAATGGTTTAAAATCACAAGATTTAGCACAAATAGTATTAGACAAAATAGGTCAAAAACTTATTATAGCAGATTCAGCAGAACCTAGACTAATAGCAGATTTAAAGCATTTAGGAGTAAACATCAAACCTGTTAAGAAAGGAACTATTGAAAGCGGTATAACAAGAATGCAAAATTATCACTTAGTCATAACACCTGAATCTACTAATATAGCTAAAGAGCTTAACAACTATGTATACGCAGATAAGGGCAGTAAGCTTTATGTAGACAATTACAATCACGCAATAGATGGAATTAGATATAATATAATTTATAATTTAGATAATCCTAATGCTGGAAGGTATTATGTACAATAAAAAAGAGGAGCAACAACACTCCTCTAATTTATAACTAAAACTAAGCAAAGATAACATTTTAAACTAAATAACAACTATTTCTATTATATAGTATATGAAGATTAAAATTAAAAAGCAAGATAAAGTAAAAGAATTTAATTTAATCAGTAAGTGGGAAGATGTAACATTAGAAAAATGGTTAGCACTAATTGATTTTCATAAGCTTAATAAAAGTAAAGAAGCAGAAGAAACAATAGCAGCATTATCTAACATTCCTAAAAAGTTAATAAAGGAATTAGAGTTAAAAGATGTAGCTGTTATAATGAGTAAAATATCAGAGTTACAACAGAAGCAAGATAGTTCTTTAAAAAGAGTAATTGAAATAGAAGGTAAAAGATATGGCTTCCACCCTGACTTAGATTCTATTACGTTAGGAGAATGGTCAGACTTAGAAACTATGATAAAGAATAACGTAGAAAAACATTTACCTGAAGTAATGGCTATATTATACAGACCTATAATAGAAGAGCAAAACGATATATATACTATTAAAGCTTATGATGGTAATATATCAATACGAGCTGAACAAATGAAAAAGATGGCAGCAGAGCAAGTGCAAAGTGCGCTAGTTTTTTTTTATCATTTAGGCAAAGAATCGTTACTGATTTTGCCATCATTTTTGACGGAACGGCTGAAGGTAATGAAGGAGCAGTTGCAACAGAATCATTTGCTCAAAGATGGGGTTACTTTGGTATAATGTATAGATTATGTAATGCAGATATATCAAAACTAGAACAAATAACAAAGCTGAACCTGTTAGAAGCTTTTACCTGGTTAAGTTATGAAACAGATTTAGAATCACAAAATAAAGTTAAAAGAAATGGTAAGCAATAAGACATACAATAACGTAATAGATACTTTGTGTAGACTAGGACAGTATCACAAACAAATTTCTACTGTATCAGTTGGAGATATTTTTGATATAAACTTAAAGAAGATGGAGAAGTTTCCTTTACTGCATATTAATCCAACGTCAGTACAAACAGGAGATAGTGAACTTATTTATAACTTTCAAATTTTTATTTGTGATCTAGTATCAGAGAAAAAAGATTGGAAAACATTTCAAGCTAAAGAGCTTACTAAATTATTAGATACTAAGAATAACGAGCAGCAAGTATGGAATCAAACCTTAGAAATATGTACAGACTTTATAGGTATGCTTAGACATAGTTCAAGACAATCACTAGAGGGTGTAAATGATATTAACGAACCTTTATACTTTACACAAGATCAGTTTTCAATAGAACCATTCCAGGAAAGATTTGATAATTTGTTATGCGGTTGGACTTTTACAATAGGAATTAAAGTAATGAACGACTTTAGTACTTGTGTTATACCTGTAACGGATTTAGGAGCAGGTTACTAGTGTTTAAATTTAAGATATGGAAAATAGAAATACAATTAATACCACCAAAAATAACAATTAAAATATAAAAAAAATGGCAGACTTAGTAACAACAATATCAGAACAAGTAACCTTAAACGGTTCTCTTAGAGGTTCTACAAATTCAGTAACAACAACAGGAATTAATAATGTATATGAGCGAATCGTAACTTGTACTATTGCACAAGCAACTTTTTTAGCAGCTTTTGATTCTAATTCTTATGGATCAGCAGTTCAAATAGATAAAGAAGATGTCAGATATATTAGAATTACAAATTTAGATATAACTAATACTTTAGAGTTAGCAGTTGTAGGTGCTACTAATTATCAAGTATTATTAAAAGCAGGAGAATCACATATTTTATGTGCTGCTGAAAATGTTATGCTAGCTGAAGCAGATGCAAGTCCTAGTTTTGGAGATATGGCAGACTTAACTAGTATACAAGTAAAACCCGCTGCTACTTTAGATGTGCAAATATTTGTTGCTAGCGTATAATGAAAACTGACAATATAGAAAGGTACTTAAATAGTTTTGGAAAATATGTAGTCAAGCAGTCTAGAACTAATTTAACTAAGGGTAAAAAGAATGTAAGCAAAGAGCTTTATAATTCTATTAGTTTTAAAGTAGTAACTGATGCTGATGGGTTTTCAGTACAATTTTATATGGCAGATTACGGAACTTTTATAGATAAAGGAGTTTCAGGAAATAAACAACAAAGAAGTTATAAAGACTATACAGGTAAAACAGAAACTAGTCCTTATAAATATACTACTAAACAACCACCTAGTAGATTATTAGATAAGTGGATAGTTAAAAAAGGTATAGCTCCAAGAGATGAAAAAGGTAAATTTATGTCTAGAAAAAGTATATCATTTTTAATAGCTAGAAGTATTAAAATAAAAGGAATAAAAAGTACAAGTTTTTTTCAGCGACCTTTAGAACTTGCATTAAAAGATTTTAGTAAAGATTTATTAGGTAGTATAAAAGAAGATATAATAGAAGGATTAACAACAGTAAAATAATGTCAACACAAATAACACAAACACCCTTATATGGAGGACCTAATAATGGAGCATTACCTGTCGGACAAAATATAATATTTACAGTTTTTAATAATTTTGCTGTTACTAATAAATTTAATGTAAAATACAAAGCCGAAGTACATATAGGAAACGCACCAATTAATTTAAGTATAGCAGAACAATTAATAGCTACTTTTAAAACTACACCTAACAATGTAGGAAGGGGTATATATGATTTACAATCTTTATTAGAGGGTTATATAAGTTCTGATAATTTAGGTTCAGCACCACAAAATAGTTATACAGGTAGTCAATACAAAGGAGTTTCATTTACTAACCAAACCCCACACCCTATACATTTAATAGATAAATTTGCAAGAAATACTAATGCAGTTAGATATTTTGCTATTCAATTTAGTGTAGAAGGTTCTGATACACCTACAAGTTTTATTTCTAACATAGCTAATAGTACAATAGATTCAGTACAATTTATTATGTTTAATGGAGTTTTACAGCATTATAATTACCTTACTTATCAAAATAATAATTATGGATATAATTTAAGTGAAAATTTATTATATACTGCAAATTCTGATGCTGCTGCTAAATTTTTAACTAATGCTCCAACTACTTTATATGCTAATGATAATGACTATGGTACATTAGGAATGCTTTGTTTTTTACCAACATCAACTGATAAAATTGATAATATTCTTTTATCATATTATGATAGTTCAGGAGGTAATTTAGGAGATGAGTCTGTAAGTCAAGAAAATGCAACAGGAGGATCAAGCGTAGTAGGTACAGTTACGAATCATAGATTATTATATTTTGGTGCTTACCCTGCAAATCTAAGAGGTTGGTCAACTACATTTAGAGGGTTAGTTAGTGCTAATACAATACAGGGTGGTTATTATACTGTGCAAGCAGTTAATACTGCTGGAGAAGCACAGCAATTATATACAATAAATGTAAATTGTCCTAATACTAAAGGTTTTGAAAGTGTACGACTTACTTGGTTAAACCAATGGGGGGTTTGGGACTATTATACTTTTACTATGAAATCAACTAGGTCTCTTTCTACTAATAGAACTACTTACACTCAAACAAGTGGTACCTGGAATGAAGGTTTATATAAAATTAACGGATTTAAAGGAGGTAAAAAGAATTTCAGAGTTAATACAACAGAAAGCTTTTCTGTAAATACTGACTTTATAAATGAAGCAGAAGCTGTATGGTTTGAAGAATTAATAGGAAGTCAAGAAGTATATATTTTAAACGGATTTGATAAAGACGAAGTACCACCTTATGATACTATTACAAATAAATATGTAGAACCAGTTTTAATAACGTCATCTAATTATATTCGTAAAACTATTGCCAATGATAAATTAATACAATACACTTTTGAAATGGAAAGGAACAAAACTCAATTAACACAAACCTCATAATGAGCGTACAACTAATATTATATTCACAAGCAAATACTTTAAGTGAAGTTCTAGTAAATGGTAATGATTTTACTGCTGTTAATAGTGCAGCTAATTACGACACTGCTAATACTACTAATTTTCACTTAGACATTCAAAACAACGCTCCTGCTACCATTCCTAACACTTGGTTTAGATTTAGAAACACCCCTAATACAACTCCTTCACTAGCAATATCAATAAGCGGTGTGTTAAATTTAGATACATCAGCTTCAACACCATTTTCAGGTTGTGGTATATATCAACAATTATCAGGATTAGTAGCAGGTCAAAGTTATACTGTAACAGTTAATTTAACATCAACAGTAGGAGCAATTATAATAGCTAGATATAGTGGACAAATTGGAGCAACTTTTGTAGCAACTTCAGCTAACACTAGTGTAATAACAGGGAGTTTTACAGCTTTATCAACAAATGATACTATTTTTATATCTTTGTCATCTAATTTAAATTCACTTGCATTAATTTCTCAAATATCTATAACAGGTCAGCAATTAGAAGAATTTGAAGGTCAGTTAATATGTGACTTATACGAAGACGAAGAAATACCTTTAAGTTTAAGTGTAGATAATTTTAAGAACGTAGCAGAAAAAATACAGTCTTATTCTAAAGATTTTAATTTACCTGCAACTAAAAGAAATAATAAAATATTTGGTAATATATTTGAAATAACTAGAACAGTTGCTAATCCTTACGACTTTAATCCTTATGTACAAACTAGAGCAGTACTTAAGCAAGATGGTCTTATTTTATTTGAAGGTTCATTAAAACTAATAGACATACAAGATAGAGAAGGAGAAATAAGCTATAATGTTAATTTATATGCTCAGACAATAGCTTTAGCTGATATACTAAAAGAAAGAACTTTTGATTTTATAAACTTTGATGAATTACAGCATACTTATGACAAAGAAATAATAAAGGGTAGTTGGTTTGCAAATGGTTTAACTTTGACTAATTTTTTACAAGCAGGTTCTTTTGCAGGTGCAGCTAATACAAAAGTTACTGACGTTTTAAAATATCCTTTTGTAGATTGGACACATCAAATGTTATATGCTAATGGATCAACAGGAAATAACGCTACTTTAGGAGCACCTGAATTAACTTCTTTAGAACAAGCATTTAGACCTTGGATTAAAATTAAGTATTTAATAGATAGAATTTTTAGTGATGCTGGTTATACTTATTCATCATCAATATTTAGCAGTATAGCGTTTGGAAAACTTTTTATGGACTTTAATTGGGGTGGTGATACTATGCCTTCAGTTATTGGAGATACTAGCTATACAGGTACTTATGACTATGTTAATTCAGGTATAATATTTGAAAATAATACTGCAACTTTTGAACCTTTACCTTTATTATCTAATAGTGTAACAGGAGGTTTATCTACTTCAGAAGTTCCGCCTGATTATCAAACTTCAGGAGTAGACATTTATAAAATAGTTTCAACAGGAGATAATCAACAATATAATATAGATTATAATTGGAGACTACAACATCAAGGTGCAACAAGTACACTTAATGCAAGGTGGCAATTTTATGATGCTAATACGACTTTAACACAAGAAATAAATTTTGCTACTTCAAGTATATCAGGTGCTTTTCATACTAATTATACAGGTAATATACAAGTAGCTTTAAATACAGGGGATAAACTATGGGCAGAATATAACAATACAAATACAACTAGCGGATCATACAGGTTAGCTTTAACTTCTTTATCAGGAAACGTAACTTTTAATTTAAGTAGTTCATTAGTTGATTCATCTACATTAAATTCTTTAAGAGGAGAAATTAATCAATGGGATTTTTTAAAAGGTATTATGACTATGTTTAACTTAGTTACATTACAAGATAAATCTGATCCTGCTAATATTATTATAGAAACTTATTCAGATGTTTTTATAAAAACGACAGCAGGAATTACCTTAAAAGAAAGAAACATACAAGCAGATTGGACTAATAAAATAGATTTAAAAGATATAAAATTAACATCATTAAACGATTTAAAAAAGAAAACAACTTTTAAGTACGAACAAGACGATGACGATTATGTTTTTAATTTGTATAAAAAATCTACTTCAGGTTTTTTGTATGGTAGTAAAGTTTTTAGTGCTGAAGGTTTAACTTTATTAGAAGGAGTAGAAGAAATAGTAGCAAGCCCTTTTGCTGCAACAGTTTCAAAACCTTTATGGGACCAATTACCTGAATTTATAACACCTTCTATTTATGCAGTTGATGAAGATGGTTCTTCTAGTGGATTTGAAAACAAACCTAGAATATTATTTCAAATGAATTTAGCTCCAATAACTATGAGTTCTACTTTTTTTATACCTCAACAAAATGGTAAAGCAAGCGAAAATAGCAGTCAATTATTTACATTTTCACATTTAACGGCATATAATCCTACAATAGCTAGTACTACTGATGACTATAATTTTGGAGAATGTCAACTATTTAACCCAATAGGTAATGCTGTAACAAGTAATTTATTTAATAATTATTGGCTACCTTATTACAATCAGTTATACAATCCTGATACTAAAACTATGAATATTAAAGTTAATTTAACAGCAGGAGATATAGCACAGTTTTCTTTCACAGATTATATTATGATTAAAAATAGAGCTTATAGAGTTAATAGAATAGACTACAAACCAAAAGATTTATCAACTGTTGAATTTATACTTATAAACTAATGGAATTTAGAACAGGATTAGCAGTAAAACCTAAAGAGGTATTAAGAAGTGGACTAGTTGTCTTTACAAACGGAACAACGGACGTTACACCTAATCAAATTGACTGTGAAGCATACGGATATACTTACAATCATATAACACAAACTTGTGAAGCTTATAGTTATACTATGAGAATACAACAAACTTTAAGTAATGAAACAAATACTATAAAGGGTTCTACTAACTCAACAGAATTAGGTACAGCTAATACTTATGTAATTGGAGATAGTAATGTAGTAAAAGGAGAAGCAAGAAATAATATTATAGTTGGTAGTAATAACGAAATAGCAAATGATGTAAATAATGTAGGTGTATTTGGAACTTTTGGACAATCTACTGCAAGTAATTCTATTGTACTAGGAGGTAATGCTGGAGCAGATACTTTAGGAGAACGACAAAGTATACAATTAATGTATGGAACACAAACAACAGCAGGAGCAACAGTAGATAGTTATTTAAATAATATAACAGATAGTTTTTTTATAATTCCTACTGATACTATAATGTATTTTCACGCTGATGTTATAGCAGTAAGAGTAGCTGGAACTAATACAGGAAGTAGAGGGGATTTTGCATCATTTGTAGAAAGAGGAGTAGTTATAAATAAAAGCGGCACACTTACGATTAGTAGGGAAAGAGAAGCGGTTAAAAGTAGCGGAACAGTTACAGATTGGCGACCTACTGCTAGTGTATCAGGAATTAAGTTTATAATGCAAGTAAGAGGAGAAACAGATGTAACTGTAGAATGGTGTAGCAATATAACATTTACACAAATTAAAACAGGAGTAGCACTTTAAAAAATAAAGATATGGCAACAGAAGAAGTTTTAAAATTTGAAGTAAAATCAAACGTAGCAAGTATATCTAAAGATATGAAAAAACTTAGCGAAAATACTGAAGAAGCTACTAAAGAGCAAAAAGCATTAAACTCTAGTACAAGTATTGCAGCAGTCGGTTTTAAAAGACTAAGAGGAATGGTGGCTGCTCTTGGTACTGCTTTAAAAGCTTTAGGTATTGGTTTATTAATATCTGCTTTTGTAGCGCTGCAAGAAGCGTTAGGAAGAAATCAAAAAATAATGGATCAAGTCAATACAATAATGACAACTGTATCTATTACGTTTAATCAAATAGTAAACAGTTTAATAAACACTTTTAATTGGATTACTAAAACCTCAGATAGATTTAATGGATTAAGCAAAGTAATTCAGGGTTTGTTAAAAATTGCTATATACCCTTTAAAATTAAGTTTTTTTCAAATTAAATTAGCAGTACAAGCAGCTCAGTTAGCTTGGGAAGATAGTTTTTTAGGTGGAGGAGACGCAGAAAAAATATCTGAACTAAGGCAAGGAATAACAGAAACTACTAAAGATATTACAAATTTAACAAAAGAAACAATAAAAGCAGGTTCAGATGTAGTTACTAATTTTGCAGATGCTGTTTCTGAAGTAGGAGCAATATATACAGTTACAGCAGAAAGTCTATCAAAAATAAGCATTAAAGGTAATAAAGAATTAGCAGAATCAACTACTGCTGCACAAAATAGTTCAAAATTAGCAGAAGCTCAAATACAAGGTTTAATAGAAAAAAATGATTTACTAGCTGAAAAACAAAGGCAAATAAGAGATGACGAAACTAAAACTTTTGCAGAAAGAATAGCTGCTAATGAAGAATTAGGTAAAGTATTAGATGATCAAGAAGTAGAAATGTTAAAGTTAGCAGACAAAAGAGTTGCAGCAGCAGCATTAGAATTATCAGCAAACAAAAAAAATATAGATTTACAAGTAGCTTATCAACAAACTTTAAATGATAGAGCTGGAGTTGAAGCGCAAGTTGCAGGATTTAGAAGTGAGCAATTAACAAATGAAGTTTCTTTAAATAAAGAACAATTAGAAATCCAAAACGAATTAAGAGCAGAAGGTTTGTCAGGTATTGAAAGGGAATTAGAAGAGCTAGAAAATGCTTATAATCTTAAGTTAGATATGGCTAGAAAGTCAGGAGATGATATAACTGCAATTACTGAACAATATGAAAAACAAAAAGAAGCAGTAGTACAGTCAGGAGTTAATGCACAATTAAGTGCATATTCAGCTCTTACAGGTGCTTTAGGTAAGTTAGCAGGAGAAAATAAACAATTTGCTTTAGCCCAAGCTATTATAGACACTTATGCAGCAGCTAATTCAGTCT
>TARA_R100000541_G_scaffold13610_1_pt1 | contig 16430 bp, 17 predicted proteins | sample TARA_R100000541 | Tara Oceans TARA_R100000541 (sample SAMEA2621416) | marine metagenome | biome: marine biome (ENVO:00000447); feature: surface water layer (ENVO:00002042); material: "saline water (ENVO:00002010), including plankton (ENVO:xxxxxxxx)" | depth 5 m | reverse complement strand
CCCGCTCCGCCGCGTGGCGGGTTCTGCCGCGACAGCCGTAGGGCGGGCTTCAGCCCTCCAGCAGTTGGTGTGACGCAGAGCAAGCGGTGGGCTGAAGCCCACCCTACAGGCAGCAAAAGCCCAGCCCGCACCATTAAACCAAGAGTTTGACGAACTCCTCAGGCGGCACTGGCCGGCTGATCAGGTAACCCTGCATCTCGTCACAGCCGTGAGCCTTGAGGAAATCCGCCTGTGCCTGGGTTTCGACACCCTCGGCGACAACCTTCAGTTCCAGGCTGTGGACCATGGCGATGATGGCTCGAACGATGGCCGAATCCTCGCCGACCTGATCCAGTTCGGAAATGAAAGACCGGTCTATCTTCACGTAGTCCACCGGGAAGCGCTTGAGGTAACTCAGCGAGGAATAGCCGGTACCGAAGTCGTCGATGGCCAGCTTCACGCCCAGCGCGCGCAACTGGCGGCTGATGTTGATGGCATTGTCGATGTCATCGAGCAGCTGGCTTTCGGTCAGTTCCAGCTCGAGCCGGTCGGCTGGCAGCCCGGTCTCCTCCAGCACCTGGCGCACCAAGCTGACGAAATTACCCTGGCGCAACTGCTTGACCGACAGGTTCACCGAGACCCGAATCGCGGCCAGCCCGTCGAGTTGCCATTGACGCGCCTGCCGGCAGGCCTCGCGCAGCACGAACTCGCCGAGCGGGATGATCAGCCCGGTTTCCTCGGCCAGTGGAATGAAAAAGCCCGGTGCAATCAGGCCTTTCTGCGGATGCCGCCAGCGCACCAGCGCTTCGGCCGCATCCAGGCTGTCTTCCTTCACGCTCAACCGCGGTTGATAGAAGACCTCCAGCTGGCCTTCCTCGACGGCGCGACGCAGCTGGTTTTCCAGCTTGAGATTTTCCAGGCTCGACACCTGCAAGCGCTCGGTGAAGAACTGCAAGGTGTTGCCGCCCAGATGTTTGGCATGCTGCATGGCCATGTTTGCCTGCAACAGCAGCGAGGTCGCCTCCCGTGAGTTGTCAGGCATGAGGCTGACACCAATGGATGCACTGATGACCAGCTCCTGATCGTCGATCTGAATGGGTTTGCTGATGCGCGACAGCAGACGGCTACCGCTGTGCGCCAGGCTGGCCAGGCTGCCGTACCCTTCGAGCACCACCACGAACTCATCACCGGACAAACGGGCAATGGTGTCGGCGTCTGACAGGGTGTGGGACAGACGGCGCGAGACTTCACGCAACAGCTGATCAGCCGCCTCGTGCCCCAGGCTTTCATTCAGCGTCTTGAAACGATCGAGATCGATATAGAGCACCGCGAGCCCACGGTTACTGCAGCGACTTCGCTCACAGGCACTGTGCAGACGTTCCTTGAGCAAGCTGCGATTGGCCAGCCCGGTCAGCTCGTCGAAGTGGGTCAAATAACGCAGACGCTCCTCGACCTGGCGCCTGACGCTGAGGTCGGAAACAAATGCGACCACGTTGCAAACGTTGCCTTGCCGGTCGTGCACCACGCGCATCTGCGCCCATTGCGGGTAGACCTCGCCGTTTTTGCGGGTTTCGATCAGCTCGCCTTGCCAGCTGCCGTGCTGCGCCAGGCTTTCGCGAATCACCGCATATTGCTGGCGACTGTCCTCGGAGCTGGCCAGCAGGGCGACGCTTCTGCCGATCAGTTCGGCTCGGCTGAAACCGGACAGGTCGCAGCAAGCCTGATTAACCGCCAGCAGATTGAACTCGGGGTCCATGATCGCCATGCCCTCACCCGCCGCCTCGAACACCGTCGCGGCCAACCGCAATTGCTCGGCCTGACGATGGCTCTCGCTGATGTCTCGCCGGGTGCCGATCATGCGCAAGGCACGGCCACTGGCATCGCGCTCGGTGACGCGACCACGGTCTTCGATCCATACGAAGCTACCGTCGCTCAGCATCGCCCGGTATTGCACGGCATAGCTGTCGGTCTTGCCCTTCAAGTGATCGATCATGTCCTGCCGGACACGCGGGCCATCTTCCGGATGCACCTCAGGACGCTGCTGGTCGACCAGCAGCAGTCGGTCACTCAGGCCTACACCAAAAACCACGTCCATTCTCGAATGGAGGACCTCGCCATTGGCCATGTCCCAATCCCACATGCCCAGCTCGCTGGCTTCCAGCGCAAGGCTCAGGCGTGCCTCGCTTTCATGCAGCGCAGCAGTGCGCTCGATTACGCGCCGCTCCAGCCCATCGAAAGCCTCCCGTAGCCGGCCCTCGGCATGACGGCGTTGCTCGATTTCCCGGCCCAGTTCGCCGTTCAGCTCGATGGCTTGCCCGCGCATGTTTTCCAGCCGCCGGATCAGCAACTGATTGTGCAGACGCTGGGCCAGGCTGGCCGTAACCACTCGGTTCATTTGCCAGGCGATCATACTCAGCGTGAGCAACACGATCGCCGCCAGCACACCCCATCCCTGCAGTTGGGGCTCACCGCTGCCCAGAAGCACAACCGCTGCGGGAAGCAGCCCTGGGATGGCAAACGCACTGAACGCCCGGAGCGACACGCCGCAGGCCACGCACCCGGCAAAGAACACCGAGGCAAGCGAGCCGAGCAGTATCGTCTGCTGTAAAAACGGCCCGTCCAGCGCCAGCTCGATGATGGCGTAGTCCAGCGTCACCGCACTGGCGACACTGGCTAGTAGAAAGGTTCGATACCAGCGAGGATGCTGCTGCTCCTCTGCGCTGGCTTTGGCAAAGCGGCGCGTCTGCTGCAGCCGCAGCAGGGCGAGCGCAAAAGTCACACCCGACCAGATCGCCGTTTGCAGCTTCGGCCCTTCCGCCCAGAGCACGACGGGAAACACCAGGCTGGTGATGATCATCAGCAGCAGCGCGAGTCGTGAGCCCTCATAGAGCAGCCGCGTGCGCTCGGCCCGCTGGTCGCTCTCTGCAAGATTGAAAGCGGCGTGGTCCTCCATGGCCATTGACGCCGACGGATTAGCTTGTGCGGAATCGATCATCGGGCTGTTCTTGTAATGGATGTCTGGAGCATTAAGCGTGCCTTGAGGTACGCCCCGATAATGGCACGATGCTAGCGCCCGGTCATCGTCTGTCCGACCAAAGACCATATTGACGATACGCAGGTATGGATCAGCTGGATATTTACAGGCTCTGTGATCCAGGGCCGGCCCGGCGCATGGCGCTGTCTCGGCTGCAACAGACAAGCCCGCACTCTGCCGTTGACCCTCTAGCACCCCATCCGTTGCACGAGCGGGTCAGTCGGATTTCCGGCTAGAATGGCGCCCATGCATGACGATCTCTCTCTTCTCCTGAACTCCCTCAACGATGCCCAGCGCCAGGCCGTAGCCGCGCCGCTGGGTCGTCAATTGGTCCTCGCCGGTGCCGGCTCGGGCAAGACCCGCGTGCTGGTGCACCGTATCGCCTGGCTGCACCAGGTCGAGCGCGCATCTTTGCACTCGATTCTTTCAGTAACCTTTACCAACAAGGCCGCCGCCGAGATGCGCCAGCGCATCGAGCAGCTGATGAAGGTCAACCCGCAAGGCATGTGGGTCGGGACCTTCCACGGCCTGGCCCACCGCCTGCTGCGCGCGCACTGGCAGGAAGCCAAGCTGGCGCAGAACTTCCAGATCCTCGACTCCGACGATCAGCAACGGCTGGTCAAGCGGGTGATCCGCGAACTCGGCCTCGATGAGCAGCGCTGGCCGGCGCGCCAGGCCCAATGGTGGATCAACGGACAGAAGGACGAAGGCCTGCGACCCAAAAACATCCAGCCCAGCGGCGACCTATTCCTGGCAACAATGCTGAGCATCTACCAGGCCTACGAAGAAGCCTGTGCCCGCGCCGGGGTCATCGACTTTTCCGAGTTATTGCTGCGCGCGCTGGACCTCTGGCGCGATAACCCAGGCCTGCTGGATCACTACCAGCGCCGCTTCCGGCACATCCTGGTGGACGAGTTCCAGGACACCAACGCCGTGCAGTACGCTTGGTTGCGCCTGCTGGCCAAAGGCGGCGACAGTTTGATGGTGGTGGGCGACGACGACCAGTCGATCTACGGCTGGCGCGGCGCTCGGGTGGAGAACCTCCACCAGTTCAGCGAAGACTTCCAAGACGCCGTAACCATCCGCCTCGAGCAGAACTACCGCTCCACCGCTTGCATCCTCAAGGCCGCCAACGCCCTGATCGCCAACAACCAGGGCCGCCTGGGTAAGGAACTGTGGACCGAAGGCTGCGAGGGCGAGCCGATCAGCCTCTACGCCGCCTTTAATGAACACGACGAAGCGCGCTACGTCGTCGAGAGCATCGAGAAAGCCATCCGCGAGGGCATGAGCCGCAGCGAGATCGCCATCCTCTATCGCTCCAACGCCCAGTCGCGGGTTCTCGAAGAAGCCCTGCTGCGCGAACGCATCCCCTACCGAATCTACGGTGGCCAGCGCTTCTTCGAACGTGCCGAGATCAAGAACGCCATGGCCTACCTGCGCCTGATCCAGGCACGGGACAACGACGCGGCACTGGAACGGGTAATCAACGTGCCAGCACGCGGAATCGGCGAGAAAACCGTCGAAGCCCTGCGCCAGCTGGCCCGCCAGCAGGAAACCTCGATGTGGGCCGCGCTACACCAGGCAGTCGGCACCAAGGTGGTTTCGGGCCGTGCCGCCAGCGCGCTTAACGGCTTTGTCGAGTTGATCGACGGCCTCGCCCTGAAAGTCGAGGGCATGCAGCTGCACAACATGGCGCAGCTGGTCATCGAGCAGTCCGGACTGCTGGCCTACCATCGTGACGAAAAAGGCGAGAAGGCTCAGGCACGGGTGGAGAACCTCGAAGAACTGGTCTCCGCTGCGCGTGCTTTCGACAATTACAGCGAAGATCAGGAAGACGAGCAGACCCCGCTCGCAGCCTTCCTTGATCACGCCTCGCTGGAGGCCGGCGAGCAGCAGGCAGGCGACCACGAAGACAGCGTGCAGCTGATGACCTTGCACAGCGCCAAGGGTCTGGAGTTTCCGCTGGTGTTCCTGGTCGGCATGGAAGAAGGCCTGTTCCCGCACAAGATGAGCCTGGAAGAACCCGGCCGCCTTGAGGAAGAACGCCGCCTGGCCTATGTCGGCATCACCCGCGCCATGCAGCAGCTGATCGTCACCTATGCCGAAACCCGTCGGCTGTATGGCAGCGAGACCTACAACAAGATCTCGCGCTTCATTCGCGAACTGCCGCCCGCACTGATCAGCGAAGTGCGCTTGAGCAATACCGTCAGCCGCAGCTTCAATACCCGCGGCATGAGTGGCGGCTCGCTGTTCGATGGCGCCAATGTGCCGGATACCCCGTTCAACCTTGGTCAGCGCGTGCGTCATTCGCTGTTCGGCGAGGGCACCATCCTCAACTTCGAAGGCTCCGGGGCGCAGGCCCGGGTGCAGGTGAATTTCGAAGACGAAGGAAGCAAGTGGTTGATGCTCAGTTATGCCAAACTGGAAGCGCTATGACGTTTACGTCAACCTGTACCGATACTAATAAAATTCGCCAAAGGAAATAGCCATTCATGAAACGCCGTCACTTGTTTGGTGTTGCCGCTGCCCTGCTTGCCTCCCTCAGCCTTGCAGGCTGCAACGACGAAAAGAAAGTCGAACCCACCGCCGAGCCCAAGGCTGCCGCCAGCGAAGCGCCCGAGACTTATAACTGGAAGATGGTCACCGCCTGGCCGAAGAACTACCCGGGTCTGGGTACTGCCGCCCAGCGCCTGGCCGATCGGGTCGAGGCCATGAGTGATGGCCGCCTGACCATCAAGGTCTACGCCGCCGGTGAGCTGGTCCCCGCCCTGGAAGTGTTCGACGCCGTTTCCCGTGGCACCGCCGAACTCGGCCATGGCGCGGCCTACTACTGGAAAGGCAAGGTGCCGACCGCGCAGTTCTTCACCTCGGTGCCGTTCGGTCTGTCGACCAGCGAGATGAACGCCTGGCTGACCCGCGGCGGCGGCCAGGAATTCTGGGACGAAGCCTATGCGCCCTACGGTGTGAAGCCGATGGTAGTGGGCAACACCGGCATGCAGATGGGCGGCTGGTTCAACAAGGAAATCAATTCACTGCAGGACCTGCAGGGCCTGAAGATCCGGACCCCCGGCCTGGGCGGCGAAGTGCTGACCCGTCTCGGCGCGACCACTGTCAACATGCCCGGCGGCGAAGTGTTTACCGCCCTGCAGACCGGGGCCATCGACGCCACCGACTGGGTCAGCCCGTACAACGACCTGGCCTTTGGTCTGCACAAGGCCGCCAAGTACTACTACTACCCCGGCTGGCAGGAGCCTCAGGCCGTGCTCGAGCTGTTGGTCAACCAGAAGGCCCTCGACAGCCTGCCGGACGACCTGCGCGCCATCCTCACCGAGGCTGCCGGCGCCGCCAGCCGCGACATGATCGACGACTATGTCTATAACAACGCTATGGCACTCGATCAGCTCAAGCAACAAGGCGCGCAACTCAAGCGCTTCCCTGACGAAGTATTGAGCGCCATGCGTGAGCAGTCTGATGTCGTTCTAGGCGAACTGGCCGCACAAAGCGAGCTGAACGGCCGTATCTGGGCGTCGATGAAGGCGTTCCAGGCGCAGGTCAAGCCGATGCAAGAGATCTCCGAGAAAGAACTGTACAACTGGCGCTGAGTCAGATCAGCCGCTGTGCTTGCCTGACCCGGTAAGCGCAGCGGAGCAAAAGCCCGAAACACTCTGCAACTGGCGCGCCCGCACTGGGGCGTGCACCATCCGCTTCGTATCTTCGTCCAATCCAGGAATACCAAATGCAACGTGTGCTCAGCATTTTCATGGCGCTGTGTATCGGCCTGACCCTCAGCCTCGACGTTCATGCCAAGCGCTTCGGCGGTGGTAAGAGCTTCGGCTCGGCGCCCAGCCATCAAACGCGCCAGGCGCCGCAACAGACCCAGGCCGCGCCAAACCAGGCAGGTCGTCAGACACCTGCCGCTGCCAGTGGCGCCTCGCGCTGGTTGGGCCCGCTGGCCGGCCTCGCCGCCGGTGGCCTGCTGGCATCCATGTTCATGGGTGACGGCTTCGAAGGCATCCAGTTCATGGACATCCTGATCTTCGGCGGCATCGCCTTCCTGCTGTTCCGCTTCCTTGCCGCGCGCCGTCGCCAGCAGCAACCGGCCATGGCCGGACACGGGAATGCACCAATGCAGCGCGAAATGCCTGCACAGCAGTCGATCTTCGGCGGCAGCAGCGCCGCTCGTCCGGCGGCTACTCCAGTGATCAACGCCCCAGCCTGGTTTAACGAGCAGAGCTTCGTGACGGCCGCGCGCGAACACTTCCTCTCGCTGCAGCAGCATTGGGACGCCAACGAGATGGACAAGATCAGTGAGTTCGTCACGCCGCAACTGTTCGAGTTCCTCAAGCGTGAGCGCGCCGAGATCGGCGATGCGTACCAGTCCACCTACGTCGACGACTTGCAGATTCAGCTTGATGGCGTAGACGACCAGGCCGACAAGACCGTTGCCACGCTGACCTTCGTCGGCGTGTCGAAGAACTCACGCTTCGATCAGGGCGAACCGTTCAGCGAAAGCTGGCGCATGGAGCGCGCCCAGGGCGAGAACCAGCCTTGGCTGGTGGCCGGTATTCGCCAGAACGCCTGAGCCGCTACCTGAGACGACTCCGCTCTGTTCGGAGTCGCTCGCAAAAGCCTCGCCGCATGGCGGGGCTTTTTTGTTTCTACACCCCCGCTGTTTCCCGAGCGCAACGAACGGGCCGCGCCGTAACGTTGAACGGACTCGACCGCCCTGCTCGACTGCACCAATGGCCCAATAACCCAGCCCTAAGGCAGCAACTTGCACGCCCATCCGCACCATCGCGAATGCCTCTATCCTGTGCCCAACGTGGCAAACATCGGCTGAACCCTGCTCGCAAATGGGCGTCTATGCTGTTCGGATAACAGTAATAGTCCAGAGGTCCTGCGTGTCAGGCAGCATCGAAACAAGGAATGGAGCCGCCGCTGCGCTCGTTCAGGGCGACCTGCCCACTGCACGCCAATCCACGATGACCAGCGTTCGCCTGCCTTCTATCGACAAGCTGCTGCGCGCGCCCGCCTGCGCCCCGCTGCAGCAGCGTTATGGCCGCAACGTTCTGCTCGACACGCTGCGCGACCTGCTCGACGAGCTGCGGGAGCCGGCTCGCCACGGTCAGCTGGCCGCGCTTGAGCTGTCCGAAGCCGTGCTAGCCGGCCGCGCCGGTGAACGTCTCGCCAACCAACACCGCAGCCGCGTGCGCCGCGTGTTCAATCTAACTGGCACAGTGCTGCACACTAATCTGGGTCGCGCCCTGTTGCCGGATGAGGCCATCGAGGCGATCACCCTGGCGGCGCGCTATCCACTGAATCTGGAGTTCGACCTGGCCACCGGCAAGCGCGGCGATCGCGATGACCTCATCGAAGGGCTGATTCGCGAGCTGACCGGCGCCGAGGCCGTCACGGTGGTCAACAACAATGCAGCGGCCGTGCTGCTGGCATTGAACAGCCTTGGCGCCCGCAAGGAAGGCATCATTTCCCGTGGCGAGCTGATCGAGATCGGCGGCGCTTTCCGCATCCCCGACATCATGGCCCGCGCCGGTGTGAAGCTGCATGAGGTGGGCACCACTAACCGCACCCACGCCAAGGATTATGAAGCCGCGATCAATCCGCGCAGCGGCCTGTTGATGCGCGTACACACCAGCAATTACAGCGTGCAGGGTTTCACTGCCAGCGTCGGCACTGCCGAGCTGGCGCAGATTGCCCATGCGCACGGCTTGCCGTTGCTCGAAGACCTCGGCAGCGGCAGTCTGGTCGACCTCTCGCGCTGGGGCCTACCCAAGGAACCCACCGTGCAGGAGGCTCTGCGCGACGGCGCCGACATCGTCACTTTCAGCGGCGACAAGCTGCTCGGCGGCCCGCAATCAGGGCTGATCGTCGGCAACCGCGAGCTGATCCAGAAGATCAAGAAGAACCCGCTCAAGCGCGCCCTGCGCGTCGACAAGCTGACCCTCGCCGCGCTGGAAGCGGTACTCAACCTCTATCGCGACCCGGATCGCCTGGCCGAACGACTCACCAGCCTGCGCCTGCTCAGCCGACCGCAAGCGGATATCCGCATCCAGGCCAAACGCCTGGCACCCGCGCTGGCCGGCGCCCTTGGCGAGCCGTGGCAGGTCGCAGTCGAGGACGCCCTCGGCATGATTGGCAGTGGCGCACAACCGGTGGCGCGCCTGCCCAGCGCTGCCTTGTGCATTCGCCCGCAGCAGCCCCGGCGCCTGCGCGGCCGCAGTCTGCGCTTGCTGGAAGAGGCGCTACGCGAATTGCCGATCCCGATCCTGGGCCGGGTCGCTGACGACGCGCTCTGGCTCGACCTGCGTCAGCTGGACGATGAGCCGGCGTTGCTCGCCCAGCTTCCGCACCTGCAGCAGGCGCTGGCGTCATGATCATCGGCACCGCGGGGCACATCGACCACGGCAAAACCGCCCTGCTCCAGGCATTGACCGGACAGGCCGGCGACCGTCGGCAGGAAGAACGCTTGCGCGGCATCACCATTGATCTCGGCTACCTCTACGCCTCGCTGGGTGAGCCCGACCTGACCGGCTTCATCGATGTCCCCGGTCATGAACGCTTCGTGCACAACATGCTCGCCGGCGCCTGCGGTATCGACAGCGTGCTGCTGGTCGTCGCCGCAGACGACGGCGTGATGCCGCAGACCCGCGAGCACCTGGCCATCGTCGAGCTGTTGGGGATTCGCCGGGCTCTGGTGGCACTGACCAAGATCGACCGGGTTGAGCCATCCCGTATCGCCGAAGTCCAGCGGCAGGTAGAAGCCCTGCTGGAAGCTGGGCCGCTGTCCGGTGCGCCGATTTTTCCCGTGTCTAGCGTGTCCGGCGAAGGCATCGACGCGCTTCGCGCCCACTTGCTCGAACAGGCGACTGAAGTGCAGGCGCGCCGTGAAGACGGACATTTTCGCCTGTCCATTGACCGGGCATTCAGCGTGACCGGCGCAGGCGTGGTCGTAACCGGTACCGCCATCGCTGGCCGAACCCAGGTGGGGGACGAACTGAGCCTGGGGCCGTCCGGCCGCAAGGTTCGCGTCCGCGGGCTGCATGCGCAGAACCAGACAGCCCAGGCGGCTCAAGCGGGCCAGCGCGTCGCCCTCAACCTCAGCGGCGAGCGACTTTCAGTGGCCGATATCAGTCGCGGCGATTGGCTGGTAACGCCCGAGCTGCAGGATGGCACCCAGCGCATCGATATCGAATTCACGCTGTTAGCCAGCGAAGCCCGCGAATTGCGCCACTGGACGCCGGTGCACATCCACCTCGGCGCCCAGGATGTCACCGGCCGCATTGCCCTGCTCGAAGGCGAATGCCTAGCGCCCGGTGGCCACGTGCACGCGCAGCTGCTGCTCAATGCGCCAGCCCATGCGGTGCATGGCGACCGCGTGGTCCTGCGCGACCAGTCCGCCCAGCGCACCCTCGGCGGCGGCCGCGTACTCGACCCTTTTGCGCCGCCCCGCAACCGTCATCGTCAGGCACGCCTAGCGGTGCTACGCGCGCTCGCCGGGGACACGCTGGAAGATGTGCTGCCAGGGCTGCTACCCAGCGCCCTCAACGGCCTCGATCCGGCCTTGCTGGAACGGCAGTTCAACCGGCCCCGGAAAACCTGGCGGCTTCCAGACGAGGCGCTGGAGATCACCACGCGGCTCGGCCCGAGGCTGTTCGAACGCGGCACCTGGGACTACCTCGGCAAGAGCTTGGTGGCCGCCCTGCAGCGCTTTCATGACAGCCAGCCGGATGAGCTCGGCCCGGATCGCGACCGCCTGCGCCGGTACGCTCTGCCGTTACTGGAGCGTCCTATATTCATTGCCTTACTGGAACAGGCCCTGGCCGAGGGCAAGGTCGAAGCCAGTGGCCCCTGGCTGCACCTGCCTGGCCACCGGGTACGCCTGACCGACGAGGAAGAGGCACTGAAAGCCCGACTCTGGCCGCTGCTTGCCGCCAGCTGCTTCAACCCGCCCTGGGTGCGCGACATCGCCCGTGAGCTGGACGTCGAGGAAGAGCAGGTCCGCCAGCTGTTGCGCAAGCTGGCTCGCCTTGGCGCGCTGCAACAGGTAGTGAAAGACCTCTTCTATCCCGAGCAGACCATCCGCCTGCTGGCCAGCCAGGTTCTGGAGATGGAACGCCAGAGCGGCGTCATCCGCGCCGCAGCCTTCCGCGACCAGATCCAGCTCGGCCGCAAACGCAGCATCCAACTGCTCGAACATTTCGACCGAATCGGCTTCACCCGCCGGTTCGGCAACGAACGCAAGGTGCGACGAGACAGCGCCTTGGCCTCAGAGGATGAGGTCAGTTAGGCTGTCGCACGTTTTGTGACCAACAGGTCAACGTCATCTTGGAAGGCAATCGCACCCGGTGGTGCGGCCGGGCTTCAAATCCTCTAATTGCTTGATTGGTAAATGGTATATGTTGGCAAACGCTGGGCATCGCTATGGTTGCGCGCCTTCGTATTGGGCAATATCAGCCATTACTAGCTATAAGCTTCGACGCTTTTTCGACACCTTTCCAACTCGTGGTTTTCTTTCTATGCAAGTGATGGCATATTGATGCTCGCACTACGAGGAATTGCTAACAAATGGAATGGGTAAAAATATTGAATTCGGAAGGGCTATCTACACTAGTTCTTCTAATAACCGGAATATCAGCATTCGCCACTTACTTTTTACAAAAAAGAAACGAGGCCCGAGATGCTGCGACTATTTTGCTGAATGAAATTAGAAATGCCGAGCGCACTATAGCAACTATCCATCATACAAAAAATATTAATGACATAACCATAATACTTACCAGTAACTCATGGAATAAGTACAGCCATCTTTTTGCTCGACGCCTAGATCAAGACGAATTCAACCAAGTGACCGAGTTTTATAAGAAGTGCGAGCTAGCGGAAGGCGCCCGAAAATTCTTTCTTCAAGTAAGGAATGACGCAATATCGGCCAAAGCCCGCTACGTACAATACAGCCTAATTCAGCTCATGACAGATGCCGTAATATCAGGCAACAGCCCTGATTATCCGGAAAAAAGGCAGGCCCTTATTAACATGACTAATATAGAAGATCATTTGTTTAGCCCCGGCGAGCCTCTCAGCATCTTAATCGGACACATTACAAATATACCCCAGATAACTACTTCCTCCGCTGGGATGAAGATCAAAAAGCTCAGCGAATCTTAACGCTCAGCTGCTAACCCCTGCAATTAAACTTGATTTGAGCCCGGTCGTTTAATACTGCCGTCATTACCTTTTCTGTCCATCCTAAGCTTATAATTTAGCCACTTTCTATATCGTAGGAGCGGGCGAAACTAGGCACCAGTAGAAAAGTCGGCGGCTTCTGGCTTTTTAAAATAAAAGCACCATCGTCCATGATCGTAGTTTTCTAACAAATACTTGGCGAAAGAGCTTTGCATCTCTCCTACATTTAGAACTCTTACGCCTCCATATCTACTCCAACCTCCATTCGGCCCCAGATCGCCAGACTCATAAAGACCTCGGCATATTTTGAAAGCATACGGCATCTGCCATGCAAGAGGCTGAATTGCATTATGCACAACATAGCTACACCAGTCATAAACTCTTTTAACTAGCTCAAAGTTTAGGCTCTGGAAGTCAAAGAATTTTGGATTTTCTTTAGCGAACTCGTAATGAAAGCCATGTTTGAGCCTTGGCTCGTTACCATTCTTATCCCAAGCAGTTACTCCTACCATACGTTCAAATTTAGCTTCTAGTGCCTGACGCAACACAAACGCTGATGCTGCATGGCTTTCATTATGGTAAACCCGCAAAGGATTCTTAGGTGAGCATGTCGAATAATAAAGCGCTTGCGCGAAGCGAAACAAATTCACAGTTTCCTGATATGCGTTCTTTCCACCATCAAAAAACGTATAATCCTTATCGACTCTTTGATGAAGGAAATTAGCGAACCCTCTCAAATCGTGCAAGGTATCATGCACAAAACTAAAACCATCTTTTATCTTGACGTGCAATTCTTCTTGCGGGCTTTCTTTCATATCATTTATCAATAACTTCAGGTGCTCAGTACCTAGTTGTAGGTTAACCTTGCAATATGCGGCATACGCAGACACATCAAGCCAATTTGCCTTCGAAAATACGTTAGCGCTTATATAATCTTCACTATATTTTTTTGGTGCATGTCTAGCCACGAGCCCCTCAAGATGTTCAACAACTCCATCGAGGGAGTCTATAACTTCCTCTGGCGTGAAATCTTCGTTCAGATGCACCTTGATAAGCTCTCTTAGAGCTTGCAGAACTTGCTCAGCCATCCATGCCTCTCCCTAATTATTGATACCGTAACGATTTACGGCTTCATATGCTTCTAAAGAGTCATCTTCTATTAAGCTCAACATTAGCTTTGCAGTTCCTTCGCTCAATGCTTCCTTCTCGATAAGGGCAGAAGTCGCTTAGCCTTGATTCTTTGCCTACAACTACAATTTCTTTTTGCCGAGGCTGAATCGTAACGGCCGGCTTCGGAATAACCCGTGTAGCGGGAACGACATTGGTCGCTCCCTGAGGAGCGTAGTTCTTGTCATTGAATACGGTTTGCTTGGGCGGAGGTTCTGCCGTAACGACTTCAGGCTGCGCTGATTGCGGCTGAGGCGTTGCACCTCTTGCCGCCACTTCTTCTACTACCCTATCCCAATCCTTGGTCGCTGCTGGCTCTGCTCGCGTGATCTCGGCGACGGGGGCTGGCTTAGGTTGGATGCGCTTATCGGCGATGCCCTGGGCGGTGCCTTTGAGGAATGACGAACTCGCCATCTGTAGCGCGGCCAGCATGATCGCAGTGCCGATCAGCCCTGGTATCAGCCATGCTACGGCTCCCTTGCGCGGGCGTCTTCTGATGTAGTCCGGGGCGTCGTTCCAATCAGCCTTCATGTCGTCCTTTCCCTGTCGTTCGGGCGTACCAGCGCCTAGTCACTTCCGTTGTGATCGCTATCCCGCGTCCTGACTGGGCAAGTTTCGGTTGGCCTCGTCGTACTCCGGGCTGACTTGTCCGCACTCGGGCGCAATTTGGCCGCTGGCGATCCAAAGCGCATATTGCGGAAATAGCTTCACGACTGCGTCGATTTCGGCATCCGAAATGCGAGCCTTGTCGTTACGGATATTTCCCCAGCGATATCGGTCGATGCCGGTTTCCCTCTCGAACCAAACGCTAGTTCTTTCCTTGTTGAAAAGGCTTATAAGCCGGTCTTTTATCATTCCGAAATGATCTACTAAGTAGATTGTACTGAGTAGCAACTATGGCATACTGGCGCCGTGAGTAAATGCTACTAAGCGAAATATAGCGTCTGTTATAGACCAACATAGTGCAACAAAGGCCAAGGACATGGAAGGAAACCTACCGCCGATAGACCTCCACAACGCGCCGCCAGTGATGCCGTGGCGTCAGTTCGCGGACTGGATACGCATGGCTGACGAGCACGACGTGGTGTGGGGCTGGATTCGCAACGGCTACATCCCGTCTCACAAGGTCGGCAAATACGTGATGGTCAACGTGGTGCTCCTGACCAAGCAGCTTATGGAAAAGGAGTGGGACACATGATCCGCGCCGTCTACGGAAAGCCAGCCGAGGGGATGACGTATGAGCCTGTCGACCTATATGCGCCTGCCGCACCCCGAGAACTGCGACTGCTCTGTCTGCTGGTCCCGACGCGAAGTGGCGAAACCCGCTCGCTCCCGGTCCACACCCTGCGCCCAATGCCGCCCCGCGTCTGTGCAGCCGATTCGCACAACCCGCATGGGCAAGATCGCTGGTGTCTGGACAGTCCTCGCCTCGGAATGGGCGGTGATACCGGCCTCTACCTGCGAGAAACACACGCCACCCGACCGACCGCCGAAGTATTGGAGCGTTGTGCTCGATACCGGCAAACCAACGCCCTATGTGCCGATCCACGAACCATTCGAGCTGGAGGCCTGAGCCTTGGTTAATCAAGATCAACAGGCTGACTTCTTCTGGCGCGTCTATCTGCCCATCGCGTTGCTCGCGGTGGTGATGTTCGCCTTCCCCTGGCTGGCGATGAAGATCAGCGAGTACCGCGACGGAGCCAAGCCCGACAGCGCTCCCGCGACAACAACCGACACTGAGGCCCAACAGGTCCAGGGCCGCGCTCCCGGCTCGTCGGATCACGCTTCACCGATCCGGCGAACGGAAGCACGGGCGGAGCGCACCCTTGACCCGGCACGAACCGAAACAGCCTCCGCTCGGGAGTGTGGGGAATGCTTTTCTCCCCGCGCTCCTGAGCCCTCGGCGGCAAGAGTGGGATGACAAGGGCAAAGCCCTTGGTGTTAACCAACTAACAGGCAACCGCAACGCGAAGTTTTAACCAGTAGGCCAAGTAACAAACCAGCAGTGGCGAATTTTAAAAGTTCGTCTGCTCGGGATCGCTCGGCCTGCAGAAAGCAAAGCAGCGCAATAAAGCGCAATTAGAAAGAGGAAACACAGATGGCACGTTCGACTATGGAAGTTGCATTTCTCGGCACTCAACGCTTCGACGGTGAAGCCGGCCAGAAGTACATCAAGGTCTTCTACGGCGACGAACCAGACGGCAAGACCGAGCACGGCCTTTCCATCATCGGCATGGCAGCAGCGGACGAAGTAGCTGATGAAATCTTCGCAGCCGGTGCCCAGTTCGAGCCGCTGCAACTGGTGCGCATCCACTTCGAGATTGCCCGTGGCGGCCAGAACAAGGGCAAGAACCTAGCCCTGCAACTGGAAGCGGTGAAGCCACGTAACGGCACCGAGCCGAACCGTGCCGCTGCTCAGCCGAACCCGGCCAAGCCAGCCGATCCGGCTAAAGCCAACTAACGGGAGGGGCGGACCATGCTGATCGGTGACCGCGTTATCTGCGACTGCTGCGGCAACGACATGGGCAAGCTCATGAGCCTGCCCGCACCGCAAAGCGATCTGCTGCCCGATCTGAGGTTGCCGCCCCATTTCGCCGTCTGCCCCGACTGCGAACCCCTCGAACAAGCCGCCGACCTCCTCGAGGCCGGTGCATGAATTTCCTCGCCTGTGACGGTGACTGGCTGCAAGGCGCTGACGGTACGCCTGTCTGCTCCGGGTCGCTGGTCGCGCTCACGGTCGGGGAAATGCAGAGCCTCTACGGCGCTGCACTGTCCTGGGACCAAGTCTCCGAATTACAGGCAGAAGCCATCGTGCTCTTTGCCACTGTGTTCGGTTTTCTGGTCCTCAAAAAAGTCCTGAAACAGTGAGGTATCACCCATGCAACTGAACAAGCACTTCATCAAGAAAATCGGCGTTGGCGCGGCTGCCGCGCTTTCCACGCTGGCTGGCACCGTGTACGCAGCCGTTCCCCCTGAAGCAACCGGCGCACTGGATGAGGCTGGCACTGATGTCGGCACCATCGGCTGGGCCGTGTTCGCCGTGATCATCGCC
>TARA_R100000541_G_scaffold30082_1_pt1 | contig 16431 bp, 18 predicted proteins | sample TARA_R100000541 | Tara Oceans TARA_R100000541 (sample SAMEA2621416) | marine metagenome | biome: marine biome (ENVO:00000447); feature: surface water layer (ENVO:00002042); material: "saline water (ENVO:00002010), including plankton (ENVO:xxxxxxxx)" | depth 5 m | reverse complement strand
GATGAAACTGGCAATGTGCCATTTGACCCTGAGAAGTTTAATCCTGTTCCATCTGTGTCCAGTGAAGATGATAAAGAACATATCAAATCTCCTCCATAATCAGTACGTAGTTGCATACGTCCGTTATATGATGATAAATCAATTGGATCACTATTACTATCTTTCCATACTAGTTCAAAATCGGTAGTAGCGCCTTGTTCTATATAAAATGTATATTTGCCTGCTGCCATATAAATTCCCTTTCTTATAAATATGTAGATCTGATAGATTACACTTTTATTTTAGTGGTATCCGTTTAATAATTCTAATAGATCATCTATCGCGCTATGTCGATGGGAATCTTCTAGTACACATTTGAACACATATTTTGAATTTGCCAATTTTGCCATATCATGATAAGCAGACCAATTTTTATCTTTTAAGTCTATTTGATAAGAATCTCCACAGAATATCATTTTACTATCTTTACCCAATCTTCCAATGGCCATTGCTAATTGTCCTCTTGTTAAGTTTTGAAACTCATCTACTATGACAACTGCGTTATCAAATGTTCTACCTCTAAAATGTGCTAAAGAAACTAATTCAATAGATTCATCTTTTTCCATTTTTTCTAATATATCAGGCTTATTGTAAACTTTTCTCATATTAGATCGAATAGGCACTAACCATGGTTCCATTTTCTCTCGTTCTGATCCAGGTAGAAATCCATTATCTTCTGTTGAGATAGTAGGCCTTGTAATTATAATTTTATTGAATTGTTTCTTAAAAAATTGATCCAATGCAACTTGTACTGATAATAGTGTTTTTCCACTACCAGCTTTTCCTACAAGAAAATTATAAGGATGTTTTAAAATTTGTGTTTTTGCTTTTTTCTGCTCATCCGATAAAGAAATTGAGAATCGGACATTACCTTTAGGTGGACTTTTTGCCATATTATCTTTTGCTGCCATTAATGACTCCTTTACATGTTAACTATTTAATATAAATATCTAAGTGAGCATATATAGCCAAAAAAAGACCCTCCGAAGAGGGCCTTTTAAAAATATAAACTAAAATCTAATATTAGATTCTGTTTAATCCGTCTACTAAGACTTTACCATAAAATTCTGGTCTTACCATTTTCTTAGCGTATCTAGTCATAACACCTTTTCTTGGAGTGAAGTTGTTAGGATCATATACTAATGGAGTCATAATAAGTGGAATGTATGGAGAATAAACAGCACCTGTTTCTAGGAACTGTGATCCTCTATATCCCATTAGGATTGCATTTTCAGTCATATAAGGGTTTTTGTAAACTTGGAATCTATTATTAATAGCACCAACTTTTTGTACACCCATTGCAAACTGCATTTTGTCACCATCTGTATCAGCAGCATATCCTGGAATTGATTCTAAGATAGTTGCAACAGTTGGAGAACAAACTAGGAAGTTCGCTCCACCTCTTAATGTTAATTGGTGAATTTTATTACTTACTTTTTGGATCTGAGTTCCTAAAGTTTGGAACCAAGTACCTTGGTTGTAAGCTTGTCCTGAAGTAGCATCATCAACAAAGTTTCCTACTGCTGAATCAAACTTGAATCCAATTCTAGCCGACCAATGAGCAGTTGTTTGTGCATTACTCATTAACATGTCTAAAATTTCCATATCAATTTCTTGAGATACATACTCAGATAACATAGAAGTTAATTCAGCTTCTGCATCAATTGAGTGATATGCATTCAAGTCTTGAGCAAATTCTGGTGACCAAACTGCTTTCAACTTTCTAGTTTTAGCAACGATCGCTTCAGATCTCATTTCAAGATTAATTTCTGGAATATCCAATTGGCTTGAATCAGGTGAAAATTGATTAGGAGCTTTATTACCAGCTACATCTTCAAAATCGCCTCTATCAGTAGCAGTTGGAGCTTTATGATAAACTACAGAGAATCTATCAGCAGCAGCAACAACAACATCAGCAACAAACTGAAGGCAATCTTCTGCACCAGCTCTTTTTACTAACTTAGTAAATTCTGGATAGATTTGCTTGATTGGACTATTAGTTTCGTTATTTAAGTTAAACGCTCTAACACCTTCTAAATCTAGACCACCTAAATCCGCAACATTTACTTCTACAGTTGCAATAGTACCTGTAGCAGAACCAGTAGTTGCTAAAAATTCAGCATTGAATCCTACATCAGCAACATCTACTGAACCTGTAACAAATTTACCTGAAGTTACTACTGTACTAGCACCTGGATCAGCTTCAATACCTAATAAAGATGAAGTTACGTCATTGATAGTATAACCATATCTACCAGCACCGTAAAGACCTTCAACAGCTGTATCTGTACCATTTCCTCTTGACTTATCAGTCACACCAAATACAGAATCAAGTTGAGATGTTCTTCCAGATCCTTCTAGAAAATCGTTACCACCTGCAACATTGTCACCTGTATTACCTTTTGAACCATATTTAAAGTCTAAGTAAAATACTAGACCTGATGGTAGGTTCATTGGTTGAACTGAAACGAAGTCTTTAGCAGCAATTTCTGCAAAGATTCTTCTTACTAATGGAAGAGCTACACCCGACCATTCTTCAGCACTTCCACCAGTACCAGTTGCGTTAGCTTCTGATACTAATTGCTTAGCTTGATTCTCTAATAGAACCGCCATGCCTTTTCTTTCTACCTCGTTATTCATGCCTTCTAAAAGACCTGTCTTTTCCCACTTCTTTTCAAGTTGGATAGACACAGCATTTTGGTTAGCTTGTGAATCAGTTGGTAATAATGAATTTATGTTCATTTTCTTTTCTCCTTTAATTTTAGAGATTAGCTAACTTTTTCCATCTTGCCGCTAAATCATTTCCTTCAGAAATTACTTTCTTACTTGGAGCAGTTGAAGCGCTAGACTTTGAAGCATAGCTTTCTTTGATTGATCTTTTTGTTCTAGAAGTATTCAAGTTGAATGATTCAGATAATGTAGCAAATACTAATTTAACTTCACGTAAATTCGCCGCTCTGTCAAAGTTTTCAATTACTTTCATTTTCTGATTTTCATTCATTGAATGATTTCTAAACAATTTGTTTGAGAATAATAATTTTGCATTTAAAAGATTAACTTCGTTGATTTTGCTTCTTAGGAATTTGATAACATCATAAGCTTCTTCAAGCTCTTCTGTTACTTTTTCCTCTTTGTCATCCTCTTCAGTTACTTTTTCGTCATCACCTTCTTCTTCTCTCAATGCGCTAATGATCTCATCTAGATCGATGTTATCATCTGCTACTTTTTCGTCAGCTTCTGCAACAGTATCATCTTTATCAGACTCTTCTGCTTCATCAACTTCCTTGTCACCTCTACCTTCAGTAGCTACAGGTTCATCAGTAGTTTCAGATTCCATTTCTTCTTCAAGCTCTTTAATAATAGCTTCAAGTTCTAGATCTTCTTCTTGCATGTCGTCTCCTCTTCCTTCTTCAGAAACAGGTTCTACATCTTCTTCTTCAGATACGGTATCATCTTCTGGTGCCATTTCTTCAGAGTGCATGTCAGTTGGATCTTCATCTTCATCGTTCATTCTTGCTTCAGCAGCTACAGGAGCTTCATCTTCTACGGGAGTTTCCATTTCAGCAGCCATTTCTGGTGCCATTTCATCTTCCATATCCATTTCTTCTTCTTCAGCTAATTTAGCAGATAACATTGATTGAATTCTCGGGGTGAACGCTTCTTCTAATGCAATTTTTGCATTTGCAAGTGCTGTTTCTCTTACCGCTTTCGCGTCAGCAATTGCTTCTTTTAGCAAGTTATTTTTTGCCATAGTTGTTCTCCTCTTATTTAATTTGGAAATAAGGCTATTAAGAGCCTCAATTGGAGTACATCAAGTACTCATAGATATTTAGTTGAGTGACCGTATATTGGAATACGGTATCGTTATACTAATATATATACAAGTATACGCAAAAACCTTCTCGAGAAATGAAAATTTATTTATTCTTGGTGTAGATCAGACACCCATTGGAAATATTTAGCACGTTGCATCATCTCCCTTTTCTTTGCAGATTTTGGAATATGATACCTTCTATCTTTATATTCTTGTAGAATACCAGCTTCCTTAATTTCTTTTTTGAAAGATCTTAATGCATGTGCAATATCATATACTGTTTCTATTTTACCGGTCTTATGATTTTTCTTTTGGTAAGAAACAACTTTAACGCCTACCGCGCCTGGTAATACTGACTTTTGTCTTTTTAATCGTTTGTTCATATAACTTATTTATGTTTTATAAAGTATTAATATAAAGATTATTTTTCAACAATCCTAATTATTCTGAATCTTTTAAAGATTCTCCTATTTTATAATAACGGTTTAAAACTGTCCCCATATCTTCATATGCAGATTCTAATCTTTGTTGTAGGCCTGTCATTTCACTTGAAGTCTTTTCAAATACTTTATAAGCCTCATTCATTTGTTTCATGTGTCTAGATACTGTAACATTATCGAACCAATGTTCTGACTCTGACAAAGTCAATTTTTCAGCCTGTTCTACCACGCTTTGCAATGTTGTACTAACTTCTTGTAGTCCACCTTTAGCATATACCATCTCACCTAACTTATGAAAATTAGATACTGCTTCTAAAAATGCAGATCTTTCTTCTTTAGTCATTTTCTTATCTTCTTCCTCGCCTAAATACTTCTCGTTAAGGATATGTTTCATTAATTGATTTTCATACTTTTTCATAGTGGTCTCCTTATTGATCAAATGCCTTTATTCTTTTTGATCTGTCTAATAATTTTTGAATGCCTTCTAATTGTTTAGTAGCACCATTTATATATCTTCTTATTTGGTTGGCTGCTTGTTCTGCCTTATCTGAAACTAAACCATATACATCATCATTCTCAGCTAACCCATCTAATGTTTGAAGAAGTTCATATTCCATTTCTTCTGTAGTTTCCATTACAGCTTCAATTTGTTTTATAAAATAGTCATAATCAAATTCGCCGGTAGTATTTACATCTTCTTCTTTTATGTCTTTCTTAGCTTCAAATGCTCTTTGAACACTGTCTAATGTAGGCAATTTATCTCCGAACTTTCTATTTTCAAATCCTGGCGTACTTTCTAATAATTTTTTTAGTTTCATTATTATTTCCCTTTTGCTAACCCGTCGCCTGATTTTTCTGGTGTGCCATTATTCTCTGTTGTTTTGTATTTGCTATTAGCATTTTTATGTCCTAAGTTTGAATCTCCTTCAAATGCTAATGTATCAACAACTTTACCAGTTCCTTTTTGTCCTTTATTATTTAAAGGACCATATTGTGATTGTAAATCTTCTAATGCCATTTTTAAAACTCCGTAATAATATCAGTTATAATTCTTTCAACACCTGCAAATTTGTTTACAGCAATGTTTCCTTTTGATTCATTTACTGGAGAAAGGAAAGCTCCATGAGTTGATGGATTAGAAACAAAATCAAATGCAATCAATTCAAAGTCTGGTTGAACTTCTAATGTCTCTCCAGCTTCTCTCATTACTTCTTTTACTGATCCCATTCCTCGTGATGATATACCTAATCTAATTCCACTCTTAAAAAGTTCTTTTAATATATTACCTGCAGGTGTACTTAATACTTCTACAGTACCAACTAAATCTTTTCCTTTAAATTTCATATCTAATACATTATGAGATACGTTATTTAAGTTAACAACAGATGAATCTGGATGATCTAGTTCTCCCAATGCTCTTCTTTCTGCAATAAATGATTCTGTATATTTTTTTGCTTCACGTACTAATGTTTCCATTGGATATACTCTACCATTTTGGTTTTTTGCTTCTGCTCTTTGAAGTACACCACTTACAACTAATTTACCATTGTTTTGTGTTAATGATTCATTTACTTGTGTAGGCGAAACTTCAAATACTGTATAATCTACTAATAATTGCTTATCCATTTTTTAGTCCCTGTATAAATAATCCTGAGTTAATAAATGCCTTATGTTGTTCGACTTTTTTACGTTCGTCAGAATATTTTCTTTTTTGTTCTGTTAAGGATAAATCTTTATTATCTTTAGCCTTAATAAATTGTTGCCAAGTTCTATCTGGTATCATTGTGAAAGCTCCTTTAATCTATTAGCAATTCTAGTCATTCTTTCATTTATTTTTGCAAACCTACTACCTGTCGATTTCCAAAAATGATTTGATTGAACTCCCATTTCAGTTTTAAGTCTTAAATTGTTATTAACAATTTTTTCCATTGCACCTAACATTTTATTAACTTCATTAATTCCTCTGTTAACTTTTTGTTGGGGAGTAGATGTAGGATCTTTTTTAAATTCTCTATATGACGATTCAGATAGACCCGTCATTTGATTGATCATTTTTTTATACTGACTCTCTACTTTTTTCATATCACCTGTTTCTGCAACATCATTTTCATCTTCTTCTTCAGATTTACTAAATGCATTTGGTGTTTGATATCCAGGTACTCCTGCAGTAGATGACATTTCATCCATCCCTTCAGAACCGTTGTCTTGCAAGAATTTGTCTAAATCAAAATGTTCTGTCTTTTTTGCTACAACGCCTAATTTATTATGTAAATAAGAATCTGAATCATCTACGTCACCGTCATTATCAATATCCTTATCTTTTAAATTTTTAAACTTAGTCGCTGCTTCTTTATCATCTATATTATCTACCGCTTCTTTGTTTAAAAACTCTTTGAATTTATTTAAGTAATCCATTGCTATCTCCTATTTAAGTCTTTTAAGTGCAAATACATCGCCTGTATCAGCAACTATTTTTTGTGGAGCTATTTCATATATAGTTCCAGCTAATAAATCATTACCATCAATAGTCTCGCCGTTTATAGTATGTATTTTAGTATTTGCTGTTGCTGCTGCATTTCCTATTAGAATTGCTCCATATCCATAATCTGATCCGGTAAACATTAAGTTTGTTCCTGCTGCTACTTTCTTTGCTGCATAATATGTACCTGGAATACCTAATCTATCTTTTTCGGCTGACCCTGTTTGTGAATGGTTCAAATGATAATTTACTCCTGACATTATTTACTCCCTGCTTTTTTAAGTTCATTTACTAATTCATAATAACGTAACATTGTTAAAACATCTTTATCTTCAATTGTATGTTTTTTATTTAACTCTGATAACAAATTAGAAACTTCATGTAATTTAATTTTTATTACCTTACTTGAAATTGAAGATTTTAATGTTGATATAATATCTTTTATTTTAGTTGTTTCAGATAATATATATTTTTTTAACTTAACCGAATTAGTAACATTATTAATATATTCTTTTAACATCTTCTTTTGAGACGATCCTAAATTAGAATACTTTTCATTAAATTTATCAACTACTAATTTACTAGCTAATATACGTACATCTTTATGTTCTGAAGTAAGACTTGGGGCATCCTCTTGCTTTTTAGTAGATAATTGTACATGTTCAATTAATGAAAATTTACTTGATATATATTCTTTAGGGTCATCTGCAGAATTAAATTCAAACAACTTATAAGTTGATGCATGTAATTTGTAATTTTTAACTCTAGATTTGAAAAAATCTTCAACTATATAATTAGCTTTAAGATCTTTTATTAAATTATACTTATCACGTCTCAATTGAGATTCGTTTAATTTAACTCGTGCCTTTATAACTGCTTCAACAAATCTCTCAGCTTTTAATTCTGACGAAAATTTCTCGTCTGCAATTGTTCTATATAATTTTAATTCTTTTTGAATTTCTGACTTTGAATTGTAATGTCTTTTGATAATTCGAAGTGCCTTCGAATCTACATTGTTCATTGTGTCAGATGCAACTTGTCGTACAAGCAATTCAAATATTAGTCCGGTATTTTTTACCTTTGAATGTTTTATTCGTTTCATGAAAGTTCGCCCCGTATAATCATATTTTTTTAATAAATATGCTAGCAATTCGGAAATCCATATTAGATTATTCTTCTAATAACTGGTTCTCGTCTAGCATTGTTCCATTATCATCTAATTTGTCTTCATTCAACATCGTTTGTTGTATAACTTTAGATGTCTTTTTCATGGAGGCAATTAAATTACTCACTTCTAAATTTTCTGTACTTAGTGGTGAGCTTCCTTTATACTTATGTTGCAACGGTGAAGCATCGGTTGCAAATGTTTTTCCTATTTCTTTGCCTCCTAATGGATCTCTACCAAATGTTGAATTATGAGATTTACCATTAATCGGTCCTTGTGGTCTACCTGGACCTGCAACATGTTCTTGTTCTTGGCCTGGTAACAATCCTCCTTTGTTAGCAACATGCATTGAAGCTATATCATGAGGTGTTCCAAAACTCATATTAGTCTTTTTAGGATCATTACCTTCCGCTTTAATCTGTTCTCTTCTAAATGATTGTTTTAAATCTTGAATAACTTGTTCTTGTTCTGCAAGCCATTCATCTTGACTTAAACCAAATATATTTTCATACACCCATCTTTGAGAAAATAGATTTGATTCTATCATCGATGCAGCGAGTCCAACTTTTTCATTAAGAGTTTCAACTTTCTGCTTTTCATATATAAGAGATGGATTAGTTAAGTTTAGTTCAAAGTTAACTAAATCTTCGTCTTTAAATCCTTGAGAGAATAAATGTACAATTGCAATCTTAGTTAATTCAGAAACAAATATTTTTTGAACTCTTTCTATTGTTCTTGCAAATCTAATATCTTCTGCTGCCAATGTTGCTTTACCTTCAACTCCCTCATCATATCCTAAAAATGCTTTTGGTATTTTTAATGCCGAATGCATTTTGTTTCTTAAATATTCAATATCTTCAATTTGACCATCTGATGACATTCCTGGTAATGATTCTATTGCTGTTCCAGATTCTCCTCCTCGTACAGGTAAAAAGAAATCTTCAATCATATTTTGCATATTAAATTTAAGATTATAATCTCCTGTCTTTTCATCAATATAAGGAACCTTCTTCATTTTATTGATAATATTTTGAATATGATTATCAACTTCTGCAGGTGGTATATTTCCTACATCTATTTTAAAAATTCTTCTTTCTGGCGCTCTCATTATCCTATGGATTAACATCGCATCTTCCATAAGAGTTAATTGTTTATAAATTTTTCTTGCGCCTTCGATCATCGATTTACCATATGGCAAAAAGTTTGTATCTGATAATAATCTAAAATGTGCAATTTCATATGGTTCAAATTCTGTCGGAGATCCTCCGCCTCCACCTGTCCATTGATTATTTCCACCACCATGTGTATTTTCCATAGTAAATTTATGTGCATATGGATTTTCAGGATCAAATCCTTCATCTCGTCTAATTTCATATGCTGAAACAGGGGTTACATTTACAATACCTATTTCATCTTCAACATCTAGATGTAAATAAAAATCTCCATATTTACAAGCATTTCTAATCCATGGCCATAAATTGTAATCTATATTTAATACATCGTAAAATAAATTTCTTAATACTTTTCTTATTTCATCATTCGGAGATGAAATTGTTAATGTATCTCCATCTGCATCTTTAACAGTAGATTCGTCTGCATATATATCTAATGCTGATGATAATATAGGATCCATATCCATTGCTTCATAATCTGTAAATAATTCTATTTTAGATGTATGAAATGTCTGATTTTGATTATATGTCCCGTAACCAGGCATACCTTTATGTACTCCAGAAAATCTATCAACATACCTTTTGTTTGTTAAATTTCCTGTTGATTGTAATCGATTTGTATCGACGGCCTTAAGACGATTCTTTGCAATCCTTCTAACAACTACGTTTGTTGCAAATAATCTACCTAATCGCGCTCTTAATGATGTGTCTGCCATAATTTTCCACTTTTATATAAATATCTTGTTACTTTAAAAGCCAGGTTAAATCTTCATTGTCCTTATCACCTGATTTCCATTGCCACTCTTTTGGTTTATCTGTACCTGTCGAATATACTCCAGTTGTCTTACCAAAGCCACCTAAAGCTTTTCTTGACAAGTCAACTCCTTGTTGATGTAATCTTAATGCAGTATCTCTAACCCATAATGCAATTCCAAATGCCATCACCAAATCATCGTTATATCCTCTTTGTGCTTCTGCTCTACTACCATTCCATATAAAGACATATAATTCATCTACCAATCGTTTTGACTTTACAACTGGTGACTTTTCTCTAAAATATGTTTCTAATTTGGATATTATCAAAGGTCTTGTTTTTGATGTAGTAGAAAATCCAGGAACTTTTTGTCCTTTATTTTTTAAATCATATCCTTTTCTTAAATGTACATCTTCATCTACATATGCATCTTGTTTATAAGAATAATATAAATTTTCATATCCTTTATCAATTGCAACCTGTAACACTGCCCATCCTATATTTGCATTCTCAATAACTAATAATGCATTATTCCATTCTGTTGCTACAGATATTAACATGTTACCGTATTCCGTAGTTCCTATTTTACCTTTATATTCAGCAACTTGTTGCATTGTTTTTATATCTAATACATGAAAAGCAGAATAATCTCCTCCATCTCCTCTTGCAACATCCGCTACTACTACATAAGAATTAGCATAGTTTGGATATTCCCATATCCAATAATTACTATCAAAGCCTCTTTTTTCTTTAGGATCTTCTACATAAGTTTGTTCATACCATTGTATAATAGGACCATCAACTACTGTATGTCCGGAACTTATAAAGTCACAATCACATTCTTGTGCTGCACTTTTTTCTCCTAATAACTCTGTTTGTAAATCTCTCCATACTTGATCACGTTCTGGATGTACCGTCCAATGTAATTTAATAGGATGGAATTGTCCTCCTGCCTCTGCCTGTGACCATGTTTTATGAAATAAGTTACCAGTACCATTTGGAGTTGATAACATAATAGCTCCACCACCTGTTGCAAGTGTTTGTTGTGCTGCCGTCCATATTTCATCGATTCTATCTACAAATGCAGCTTCGTCAATTACTAGTAATGATAATGCTTCAGATCTACCAGCATCACCTTTAGATGATATTGCTTTAATTTGTGAACCATTTTTAAATCTTAATGAAAGTTTATTATCTTCCATTGTTTTACCTTTAAGCCAACTTGGTAAATTATCATGCATTACTCTAACTTTAGTAACTAAGTTTTTTGCTACATCTTGTTTTGTTGCAATAACTAGTACATTATAGTCAGATTGGAATATCATCTTCCATAATGAATATCCTGCCGATAAAGTTGATATACCTAATTGTCTTGATTTAAGAACAATATTATATCTATTATCTTTAAATTGGTTTAGTGCATCTTCTTGAAATGGATAAAGGTTGAAGTACATTTTACCTTTAGTAGGATGTTGAATAATACAATACTTACGCATGAAATGTATAGGATCTTGCGAACACCGTTTATATTCATCACGTATTATTTCTTTTATGCTCTTCTTTATTGCCATATTATACCTTAATATAAGAAATTATTTGCAGAAAAACAAATAAAAGAGAAGATTATTTTTTTCTTTTTTCGAATGACCTTCCGCCAAAATAAGCACCAATAACTGTAATAAGGACTAATTGCAATAAGTCTGTCCATTTTTCTTCAACAGTAAATTGAATTGTCCCTGCATCAATAAATATCATTAATACAGTACATACTACTAAAAATATAAGAACCAATGGCCTTACATTTTTTGATAACCAAGAATCAGAATTCATATCTGATTTCCACCTATCAGTTATATTTGCTTCCATTTGTGTTTCATAACTAGATATTAATTCTTTTATCTTTTGTTCTGCAGCAAGTTTTTCTTCTTTAGATGTATGTAAGTTATCTACAACTCCACCTATACCTTTTACTAAGTCAGCTGCTCCGCCTGAAAATATTTTTCCTAATATACTCATTTTTTTACTCCTTTATGTATCGAACGATGATAATACATCTTTTTTAAGTTGTTTGTAATCATTTTCCATTCTTTCAATAAAAGATGAAATGTCTATTTCACTTCGTTCGCCGTCTGCATTTTCCCAAGTAGTTTCTCTTACTTGTTGTTTAACAATTTCAACTTCTTTATCAGTATCTTTAAACCATGCTTCTGCATTAGATGACATAATTTCTTTTTGATATTGATCCCATGCCTCTATTCCTTGTTGTTTAATTTTTTGTTCTTCTTTAAGAACACAATCAAAACACTTACCTCGTTTAAAGTAAAATTTAAAATTTAATTTTTTTTCATGATCACGCATATTTTTACCACAGCTAGGACATTTCTCTGGTACTTTAAGCTTTTCTTGAATTTTCTTTAAAATTGAGTTTTCTGGCTGACGTGTTGTAAAGCCATCATGTTGAGTAACTCTAGTTCGAAACCCTTTATTGTCTATCTCAATCCATATTCTAGGTTTTCCATCATCAAAGGATTCTACAATTTCAGTTTCTTTTGATTTTGTTTTACCAGTATAAATTGTTTTACTTGTTTGAGTTCGGTGTTCGCCAACAAGCATCTGCTTGATAGCTTTCACATTTTGTAACTTATTGCTCATATTATTTTAAACCTTGGCGCATCTTCAACAACAATCTTTTCTTAGCACTATCTTTTAAGTTTAGTCCATTTATCATATCAATAACGAAATCAGTTTGTTGAGTTGCTGGCTTAGTTGCAAGTGTCTTTTTTAACATTTGCATTGCTTGTGTTTTTTCAACTCTATCTGATTTAGATGCTAATGCTGAACTAACTTCTGCTTCTTTAACTGGTGCAAAGTTTTCGGATGCTACTGGCGGTGTTGCTGTTTCTCCTGATAATGAATCTTTTTTCATTAACATTCTAGCTAATTGTTTTCCTACTAAATCATTATTACCAGATATAGCTTGTACCACTGAAAGCAATCCTGCTGCTTGTTGTACAGGTGATCCTTGTCCTAATGCTTTTTTTAACATTTTAACGCCGGCCATCTTTTCGATTGATCCTAATTTTGTTCCTACTTGTGCTCTAGCCATAGGAGCTTCTTTTAAAGATTCTTTGATCTGTTTTTTGATCATACTTCTTAATGTTGTTTCTTTCATTGTTTTTGTCCCTTTTTAAGTCTTTTATATAAATATGCTATGTCTTACTTATCAATACTATTTTGTAAAGCCTTTATCCATAGCAAAGTTTGCTCTACTAAATTCCATTCGGTCTACTAATTTTACGCCGTTCCCTATTCTATCAACTGCTACATATCCTTCTGGTGCCGTTACTTTTAATCCTCCGGCCCCATCATCGACAAAATGTTTTGTATTATAGACAGCATTATTATATTTTTGTACAAAAATCATTTTTGCTTCTGCTAATAATTTTGATACTATAAATATATTAATTATATCTTGTTTCTTTTGATTGAACAAATTCATTTGTTCTTCTCCAGCTGCAATTGCTCTATCTTTACCTTTTTCTGATTTGAGTTTTTCTACTTTTTTATCAACTTTCAATTGATACCATTTCTGGAACGCTTTAAATGATATAGCCGGATTATCAACGAATTGTCCGGTTCTAATCTCTGAGTTAAGATAAGTGTTTAACAATACACTTGGAATATTATCATAATCAATTTTAATTGAATCAGATTTCCTAATTAAATCTGCTACCTGTTTTGCTTCTGCTGTTGTCAATGTAACAACGCCGGTTGTATCTTTAAAGAATGCATCATCAAACCAAACTTTAGAATTCTTTTTTAGTCCACTTACATCTGCACCATATGATGCTCCACTCTGAAGTGATTCATATGATGTATGAAATACTATTCCAAATTCTGCTGCTGCAATTTGTTTTCCTAAATTAGAATCTACTTCTACTGCATAAGTAATTGTATTAGGTCTAAAAGAATAATGTGACTTACCATCTATGTTTGTAGATTTTAACATACTAGAATCAAACATAAAATCGCCTTGTAGAATACCTTTTATACCTAATGATGGTAAGTAATCTAAAGCTTTTTTTAGTTTATCTGATAATCCTGGAGCATGTCCATGATTTAATTCAACATCATCTTTTGTGTAGTTAATCTTAGGTTCTTTATTAAACACGGACTTTGTTCCTACAAAGAATTTACCGTTATCAGGATTGATTCCTACAAACATTGCAGGTGCGCCATCCCATTTAACAGATGTATTAACCTTTGCATTAGAATTACCTTTAAGATTTTTAATAAGTTCTATTAAAAATGACTTAGCTTGTTTATATCCTGCCTTGCCTTGTGTTAATACTAACTCTTCTAAATGAGTTAAATGTGTATTTGCTTTAGCCTCTGTCAATAATTCTTTAAAACTATTGCCCCACCATTCTTTTGTTAATACTTGCTCTTCTTCTTTTGGCATAATTCTAAATCTCGCTGCGGATTTTCCGTTAATTAATAGATCACCTTTTTCACTCCATTGTATTGTTTGTACAACCACTGGCTTGTTCTTGAACTTACCCATCATTACTGTATCTCCTATATTGATGGGCACATTAAAATCTTCTTTAAGGCCGGCAGGAACTCCTAATTTTTCATCTTTACTAGATTCAATTGAATCTTCTGCTCCTAAGAAATCTAAAAATTTATATCCTGCTACTGATGCTATCTTGTTAATCTGACCTTTCCACATTTTATATGCAGGACTACCTTTGTAATCTTTTACATAATCTGTTCCTCCAAAATCATCACCTTTTACTCCGGTTGGAAAATATGAAACTGTCATTACAGGTCCATTTGGAAACTTAGTATCATGTACTTCTAAAGGTGAATCTTTAATGATATAATTAAGAACTTCAAATCCTAATCGTTGTGCCATTTCAGCTGTCTTCTTTCTATAAGTAGTTTGATTTCCATAAAAATATCTAGGGCCATCATCTGCAGACGTATCTGTTATACCTGTCAAACTTCCTTCTAATAAAAATGATTCTATTGTCTCTGATTTTATTTGAGAAAATTTGGACTGTAACATATTATATATCTTAGGGTCAAAGAAACCCATAACATCTTTAAATGTTTCTGCATCTGCTGTTCCTAATACTTGTCTTAAAGTAGTTCCGGACATTTCTCCAAACCCTGGTATTTGTATATCTACATGAGGAGCTACTACTAAATATCCGTGTTTAGTAAATGGCTGTAAAGTAGATTTATTAGACTCATATTCTTGAAAATAACTAGGTTCTCCATTCTTTTTGAATCCTATTTTAAATCTAGGATTTTCTTTCATATCCTTTGCACCTACTGCAAATAATAATGCAGTTGTTTCCGGATCATATTTACTAGTCAATTCTTGTGCTTGGTAAGGGTTTTTAACTTGGACAACATTTGTCACTCCATGTTTTTTCATTACCGAATATTTTTCTTTGAAATTTAATGGAGATTTAGGTAAACCAACTTTATCCGATGTCACAACAAATGTATTTGATCTGCCGAATTTACTTGCTAATTTTTTATAAACTGCTGCATGATGTTGTCCCATTGGCTGAAACCTACCTGGATAAACTACTAGTATAGTCTTTACGGGAGATTCGTATAACATCTGTTCTATTATTTTATGTCCTAAAGTTTTCATCTATATATAAATATATGCGTTATGCATTCTCTAATGCTTTTACTCTTGCTTCTAGGTCTTGTATTTTCTGTACTGCATGAGATAATAATGCTCTTACATTGATGTCAATAGGAACCTGATTATCGCTATTTGTTTCATATCTATCTTTTGGTCCAGTACCTTTTGGAAACGCGCCTCCTTTTGGAATTATTTTACCACTTCCATTATCTTCCCACTTATCAATTTTATGTACTCTCTTTCCACTATCATCATATTTAAAATCTGGTCCATATCGTGCAAATATAGAATTAACTGCTGCAACATCTTCTGCTATAAAACCAATTTCAGCACCTGATCCATCTTTGTAATCATAACTCACCGACTTTACATTTAGTATGTCATCCGACCCCGATATTTCTACAATATTTTTCTTTATGTTTCTGGTTGAGGTTGAATATGTCATTTCACCAGTACTAGTACTGTATCTCATATCCGCATTCCCGGCAGATGAATCAATTGTATGAACGTACACTTCAGAGGCTTCGAAGTCGGCGCAAACTGATCCATTGTTACGGATTTGTACATCAGTTGATCCTCCAGATCCAAAAGTCCCTTCAATATAAGCACAAGTTGCATCTGCACCTAAATGTAATCTATTTCTTACACTGTCCCTTGCTTCAAATATTACGATTCTGCTGTCATGTCCATTGTTCTGACCGATAACCATAGCATCTTGTGCTGAACCAGATAAAATTAAACTTCCTGAAATAATTGCATCGTCGTAAACATGTAAATCATCTTGGATATAAACATCTCTTTGAACATAAAGATCGCCATCCGGATGAACTTCTAATACTGCATTGAAAGTTGTATCTACAAAGTTCGAACTAAAAAAATCAAGTTTAAAAAATGGTTTTG
>TARA_R100000541_G_scaffold301_3_pt1 | contig 16644 bp, 16 predicted proteins | sample TARA_R100000541 | Tara Oceans TARA_R100000541 (sample SAMEA2621416) | marine metagenome | biome: marine biome (ENVO:00000447); feature: surface water layer (ENVO:00002042); material: "saline water (ENVO:00002010), including plankton (ENVO:xxxxxxxx)" | depth 5 m | reverse complement strand
GCGGCTCGGCGAGCGATTGCGAGCCCCAGCCCGTGTCCCGCTGTGGTCTGCCCGGGTGCTCGAAAGAAGGGTTCGCTCAGTTGCTCGAGGTGGGCTCCGTCTACGCCAGGTCCATGGTCGCGGACACTCAGTAGTAGGTGTTGAGTGTCGCTGCTGGCTCGCAGTTCGATGGGCTTGCCTTCGGGATTGAAACGCAGGGCATTGCGTAACAGATTGTCGAGGGCGCGCTCGAGCATGTCCGGCCAGCCTTGCAACTGGGCTTCGGTTTCAACCTGACAGTCAATGCGTTGATTCGGCGAGACAATGCGGGCGTTTTCCTCAAGCTGGCCGAACATCGATTGCAAGTTAACGGGGTTCGGCGCGCCAGGGTCGGCGTCGAGTCGGGCGAGCTCCAGGATCTCGCTGATCAGCGCCTCCAGGCGATCACATTCCTTGGCCAGCCGTGGCCAGATGGCTTCGCGTTCGGCCGGCGTGGCGCGTTCTGCCAGTGCCAGTGCGATGCGCAGGCGGGCCAGCGGCGAACGCAGTTCGTGGGAAACGTCACGCAGCAATTGCCGCTGGCTGCCGATCAAGCTTTGCAGTCGAGCTCCCATGCGGTTGAAGTCCTTGGCAAGCACGCCCAGCTCGTCGCGTCGATTAGCCAGGCGCGCCAGCGAATTCTGCTGATAGGTGGTCTGCCCCAGGTCGTGCACGGCGCCGCGAAGCCGGTCGAGCGGTCGCGTGATCGAAAGGGTCAGCAGCAGGCTGAACCCGGTCAGAACGACCAAGGCGATGGCGAGCGCGCTCAGGGGCCAGAACAGGCTGCCTCGGTGCCAGGCTTGCAGCTCCTGATTCGGAATACGGTAGATAAACAGGTAGGTATTGCCGGTTTCGGGACTGGTGTAATCAGCAGTCAGCCGCCGCCAGGGCAGGCGACCGTCGCGGTGCTCCTGACGCGCCTCGAAAGCGGCCGCGCGAGCCGGAAAGGTACCGCGGATGATTGGCTGGCCGTTCTCAGCGAGAACCTGCACATCGACGCCGTAGCGGTTGCGATGCCGTTCGAGAAGAAACTGTGCAGTGATCGGCCCCTGGCGCTCGTAGACCTTGGTCCAGACTTCGGCCAGGCCATTCACGCCGGGGTGACGGTTGAGAATCCAGGTGTCCTGGTTGAGCGCATGACCGAGGAGCATGGCCAAGCCTGCTACCAGCGCAATGGCTAGCCAGAACGTCGCAAGGATGCGCCAGAACAGTGATCGCACCGGTCATGTACTCCAGAGAAAAGCCCGGCGCGCGTGGCTCAAGGTGGGGCGGGCCGGGCGGTTTTGCGGATTTGTGGATCAGTTCTTCTGATCGCGTTCGGTTTTCCACTGTTCGAATTCATCGCGGTCGGCGCGCTTGGCTGCCATCTTTTCGTGCAGCTCGTCGAACTTCTTCTGCTGTTCAGGCTTGAGCAGGTCACGCACCTGTTTCTGGGTTTTTTCCTGGTTGGCCTTTAATTCTTCCTGCATGGCTTTGCGATCGGCTTCGGGCAGCTTGTTCAGGTACCGTTGAGTGATTTCGCGATAACTTTTCATCTGCTGCCCCATCAGCTGGCGCATCTCTTTCCGCTGCTCTTTGGTCAGGTCGAGCTGCTCGAAAGGCGAGTGGTTGCCACCATGATGGCGCTGGCCATCGTCTGGCATTGCCATGGCAATGGTGGGCAGGGTGGAGGCGAAAAGTACGGCAATCAGAGTCTTGCGCATCATGAGTTTCTCCTTGATATGGAAACCGGTCACCGAGTGGGCGCCTTTCGAGGGCGCCTCAGCAGGCTTCGACCGGATGAGCTCAGTCTAGGATGCGCAAGGTCAACGGCAGTCAGTGCAGGGTAAAGGCTGGGTAAAGGCCGGTCAGGATGCGTAAAGGTAACCGCGGCTGCGCAAGGCGACTATCCGCTGGCGGCCGTCTGGATGGGGGCCGAGTTTTCGGCGCAGGTTGCTGACGTGCATGTCCAGGCTGCGGTCGTACAGGGTGAGCTTGCGACCCAGGGCCAGCTGCGCCAACGCCTGCTTTTCCATAGGTTCGCCGGGCTGGCCCAGGAGTGCTTCGAGAATGCGCCCTTCGGAAAGGGTGAGCGTGACCTCATGATCGCCAACGCTGGCGACGCCGCGTGCGGGGCTGTACCAGAGATCACCCAGCTCGAGTTGGGTCGGCGTGCTGGCCGGTTGGCTACGGCGCAAGACGGCCTTCAGGCGGGCGGTGAGTTCGCGTGGATCACAGGGTTTGGCGAGGTAGTCGTCGGCACCCAGCTCCAGGCCCAGGATGCGGTCAAGTGGCTCGCCTCGCCCGGAAAGCATCAATACTGGCAGGTCGGGATATTCGCTACGCAGCTGCTTGAGCAATTCCAACCCACTGCCGTCAGGCAGCATGACGTCGAGCACGACTGCTGAGGGTTGGTGTTCGGCCAGCGCTGCACGTGCGCTTTGGCCGTCATGGCAGGCACGGGCGACGAAGCCTTCCTGGGCCAGCCAGCTGACCAGCAGCTCGCAAAGCTCCTGGTCATCATCTATCAGCAGCAATTCGCTCATGGTTCGCTCGCGTCGATTCAGTTCAGCCATTGACGGCGGCGGCGGCCGCGGGTTGTCAGGACACCAAGCAGAAAGCCCAGCACGCCGACGCCGCCCCCAACGGCGAACCACTGTTGCTGGTCGTTGAGCAGTGGCGGCTGCACCTGCGTCTGCGCTTGTTCTTGTTCAAGCTGCAGGCGCAATCGCTGGTTTTCCTGGCGCAGTCTTAAAAGCTGGGCCTGACTCACTGCTCTGACGGCGACGTCGAGGTTTTCCTTGATCGCCTCCCGTTGCTGCTGATTGTCGCTTAAGCGGTGCTCCAGCTCGACCTGTTGTTCGGCGGGCGGCTCGATGGTGGCTTCTTCGGCCTGCAGCAAGGGTGTGGCGAGACCTAGGGCAATCAGCAGAAACAGCGGACCTTGGCGCATCGGAACTCCTTTTTCCTCAACGGTTGTTTCTCTGCAGGGCCCTGGCGAAGCGACGGCTCTGCAGCAGCGTGGCGGCGTCAGCCGATCGACTTAGGGGTAAACCTGCTTGAAAGGTTTGACGATGACATCGCCATAAACGCCTGCGGCTTTGTAGGGGTCGGCCGCAGCCCACTGTTCGGCTGCCTGCAGCGAGTCGAATTCGGCGACAACCAAGCTGCCAGTAAAGCCGGCTGCGCCTGGGTCGTTGCTGTCTACCGCCGGATGTGGGCCAGCCAACACGAGCCGGCCCTCGCTTTTGAGTTGGTCGAGACGCGCCAGGTGAGCGGGGCGCGAGGCCAGACGGTCCTGCAGGGAGTTGGGTACATCGCTGGCGATGATGGCGTAGAGCATGATGGATTCCTATGATTGTTCAGGTTCGGGTTGCATGTGGCGCACCAGATATAGGGCCTGGCCAGCCATGAACAGCAGCGTCAGGCCGAGGCTGCCAAAGACTTTGAAGTCTACCCAGATCGTGGGATATGCGAAGGCAACGAAGAGATTGGCGAAGCCGCAGACGAGAAAGAACAGAATCCACGCGACATTGAGCTGGGCCCATTGGGCTGCCGGCAAGCTGACGGCATGACCCATCATCCGCTGAATAAGCGGTTTGTCGCCGATGAAGTGGCTACCGGTGAAGGCCAGCGCGAACAGCCAGTTCAGTACGGGCGCTTTCCACTTGAGAATCGCTTCGCTGTGCAGCGCCAAGGTCAGCCCGCCGAATAACAAGCAAGCCGCCAATGTCAGCCACTGGCTTTTTTCAAGTCGTCGCTGATGGATGAACAAAACGCCGTAGATGATGACGGAGCTGACGACCAGCACCGCTGTTGCGCTGAATATGCCGCCGACGCCTAGGCTGAAACCCCCGATGTCGACCGTTGTAGGCTCGATTTTGTAGGCGATGAAGAACAGCAGCAGCGGAACGAAGTCGATGATTTGTTTCACGAGGCAAGCCAGAGGGCAGATGTGCCCGGCATAATAACAAACCGCGCTTTTAGCGGAACGCTGTCCGCTTGCCGTTTCCAAGACATTGCGCAAGCTTTGGCAAACTGGACGACGGCACGAGCGCTGGCGCTGGCGGTCACACGCTGTGAGCTGCCAAGCCCCCTGGAGAATCTGTCCCGAATGATTGTTGATCTGCATTGCCATAGCACCGCCTCTGACGGCGTGCTTGCGCCTGACGTGCTGGTGCAGCGAGCACATGCGCGTGGAATCGAACTGCTTGCGCTGACCGATCACGACACCCTCGAAGGGCTCGATGATGCTCGCGCCGCTGCTGATTTGCTGGGTGTCCGGCTGGTCAATGGCATCGAGCTGTCCTGTGTCTGGAATGGCGCCACCATCCATGTGCTGGGTTACGCGTTTCGTCGTGATGCCATTGCGCTGCAACAGGCTATTGGCGAGTTGCACGCCGGCCGCTGGCAGCGTGCCGAGACGATTGCTCAGCGCCTGGAGGCCAAGGGAATGCCTGGTGCCCTGGAGGGTGCGCGGGCAATTCAGCAGGAGCTGGGGGATAGCGGTAACGCGCCGGCTCGCCCTCATTTCGCGGATTACCTTGTGCGTGCAGGGCATGTGCGCGACCGCGCCGAGGCATTCCGCAAGTGGCTCGGTTCCGGCAAGCTGGGGGACGTCAAGCAGCATTGGCCGACGCTTGAACGAACCGTGAGTACCTTGCGCGACGCCGGCGCCTGGATCAGTTTGGCGCATCCCTGGCAGTACGATTTCACCCGCAGTAAACGACGCCGACTGGTGAGCGAATTCGCCCAGGCAGGAGGTCATGCGCTGGAAGTGGTCAATGGTATGCAACCGCTGGAGCAGGTGGGTGGCTTGTCGATCCTGGCGCGGGAGTTCGGGCTGATGGCCAGCATCGGCAGTGATTTCCATGCGCCAGGCGACTGGTCGGAGCTAGGTATGTATAGAACCCTCCCTGACGACTTGCGACCGCTGTGGAAGTCTTTTGATCATGAACCCGGCGAGTCTGTTGGCCGCTGAACAGGGAGTTCCCATGAGCCAGTTCTTTCAGATACACCCAGACAACCCCCAGGCCAGGCTGATCAAGCAGGCCGTAGAGATCATTCGCAGCGGCGGCGTGGTGGTTTACCCCACCGACTCTTCCTATGCCGTGGGTTGCTCGATGGGAAACAAAACCGGCATCGAGCGCATTCGCCGCCTGCGCCAGTTGGACGATAAACATAATTTCACCCTGGTCTGTCGCGACTTGTCCCAGCTGGGATTGTTCGCGAAGGTGGATACCGCCGCTTTCCGCCTGCTCAAGACGCATCTGCCAGGGCCTTACACCATCATTCTCAGCGCCACTCGGGAGGTGCCGCGAATGTTGTTGCATCCGAAGCGCCGTACCATTGGCCTGCGCGTGCCTGCTCAACCAATTGCGCAGGCGTTGCTTGCCGAGCTGGGTGAGCCATTGATGAGCGTCAGCCTGATCCTGCCTGGTCAAACCGAACCGATGAGCGACCCTTATGAAATGCGGGATGCGCTGGAGCATCAGGTAGACCTGATCATCGACGGCGGTTACGGTGGCGTCGAAGCGTCGACCGTCATCAGCCTGGTTGATGGCGATCCGGAAGTGGTACGGGTCGGCTGCGGCGATCCCGCGCCGTTCGCCGGCTGAACCGTTCGCTTATATCAAATCTACGAAGGAAACCCTTTTGAGCGCCATGGATTCGCAGCGACGTGTAGTCTCCGGAATGCGGCCTAATGGCCGTCTCCACCTCGGCCACTATCACGGCGTGCTGAAGAGCTGGGTCAGAATGCAGCATGAGTACCAATGCTTTTTCTGCATCGTTGACTGGCATGCACTGACCACTGATTACGCTGCAGGCGCGGATGTCGCACGCAATGTGCAGGAGATGGCAGTCGATTGGCTGGCAGCCGGTGTCAGCCCGAGCTCTGCCACGTTGTTCATTCAGTCCCAGGTGCCCGAACACGCCGAGCTGCACCTGCTGCTTTCGATGATCTGCCCGTTGGCGTGGCTGGAGCGCGTGCCGTCCTACAAGGAGCTGCAGCTCGATTCTCAGAACAAAGACCTCAGCACCTACGGTTTTCTCGGTTATCCGTTGTTGCAGGCCGCGGACATCCTCGCCTATCGCGCAGGTGTCGTGCCTGTTGGCGCCGATCAGTTGCCGCATATCGAGTTTGCTCGCGATGTCGCCAGACGCTTCAACCATCTGTACGGCAGCGAAGAGGATTTCGAGGTCAAGGCCGAAGCGGCGGTACGCAAGCTCGGCAAGAAAAGCTCCAAGCTATACGCCAGTCTTCGCAAGAGCTATCAGGAGCAAGGCGATCTCGAAGCGCTGAATACCGCCCGTGCGCTGCTCAAGGATCAGCAGACCATTACCATTGGCGATCAGGAACGCCTGTTTGGGTATCTCGAGGGGAGCGGCAGGTTGTTGTTGCCCGAACCGCAGGCGTTGCTCAGCGATATCCCCAAGGTGTCTGGGCTGGACGGCGGAAAAATGGCCAAGTCGGCCAGTAATTCCATCTTTCTGCGCGACACGCCGCCCGAGATCGAGGAAAAGATCAAGCGCATGCCAACCGATCCGGCACGCGTTCATCGCCACGACCCGGGTGAGCCGACACGTTGTCCAGTGTGGCAAATGCACCAGGCCCATTCGGTAGAAGAGGTCTGCAGTTGGGCGGAGCAGGGCTGTCGCACTGCGGGCATCGGCTGCCTGGAATGCAAAGCGCCACTTATCGATGCGATCAAGCTCGAGCTGGCACCGCTGCAAGAACGGGCTCAGGACTACGAGGCGAATGCGGATCTGGTGCGCAGCATTCTCGCTGAAGGCGCTGAGCAGGCCCGCGACGAAGCACGCGAGACCCTGGTGGTCGTGCGTCAGGCCATGGGTCTGAATTATCGCTAGAGCCTATTCGGGCGCCGGCATAAGCTGTCGCCGCTTCCAGTACTCGTTCGTTCCGGAGAGATAATGCAGGACATCCAGGCCGAGGCGACCCTCAAGGCGCCCGGCGAGCAGCTGCGGCTGGCGCTTGTGTACGGCGAGGCTTTCAACAACCTGCCGCAGGATCTCTATATCCCCCCAGATGCGCTCGAGGTCTTCCTTGAGGCATTCGAGGGACCGCTGGATTTGCTGCTCTATCTGATCCGCAAGCAGAACATCGATATTCTCGATATCCCTGTCGCGGAAATCACTCGTCAGTACATGGGCTATGTCGAGTTGATGAAGGCCGTGCGCCTGGAGCTTGCGGCCGAGTATCTGGTAATGGCGGCCATGTTGGCTGAGATCAAGTCGCGCATGCTGCTGCCTCGCTCGGCCGAGGTGGAGGAGGACGAACTCGACCCGCGTGCAGAATTGATCCGCAGGCTTCAGGAGTACGAGCGGTTCAAGGCGGCGTCGGAAGATATCGACCAGCTGCCGCGGGTAGGTCGTGACCTTCACGTGCCTAGACTCGACGCACCTGACGCTCGCGCGCGCAAGCTGCTGCCTGAGGTCAGCCTGGAGGAGCTGTTGATCTCCATGGCTGAGGTGTTGCGTCGTGCTGACATGTTCGAAAGCCATCAGGTCACGCGTGAGACGCTGTCGACCCGCGAGCGCATGAGCGACGTGCTCGAACGGCTCAAGGGCGGCGGCTTTGTACCTTTTGTTGCGCTGTTTACCGCCGAGGAAGGGCGGCTCGGTGTGGTGGTGACCTTCATGGCAGTGCTTGAGCTGATAAAGGAATCGCTGGTCGAGCTGGTGCAGAACGAGCCCTTCGCACCGATTCATGTCAGGGCCCGCAGCGATGAGTCCTCATTGCCACTGGAAGCGTCAATGGAGCCGAGCCAGTGAATCTGTCCGATCCCAAGGATCTTGCCTCGCTGCTTGAAGCCTTCTTGCTGGCCTCAGGCAAGCCGATGTCGCTTGAGCGAATGGCCGAGCTGTTCGACGAAATCGAGCGGCCGTCCCCCAGCTTGTTGCGCAAGGCACTAGAGGTGCTGGACAAGTCATGCAAGGGGCGAGCGTTCGAACTGAAAGAAGTGGCCAGTGGTTACCGCCTGCAGGTGCGCGAGCGTTTTTCTCCCTGGGTTGGCCGGCTATGGGAGGAGCGGCCACAGCGTTATTCGCGGGCCCTGTTGGAGACGCTGGTACTGATCGCGTACCGCCAGCCAATAACCCGTGGTGAGATCGAGGATATCCGCGGAGTGGCGGTCAACAGCCAGATCGTAAAGACGCTACTTGAGCGCGAGTGGGTGCGGGTGGTCGGTCATCGCGACGTGCCAGGGCGACCAGCAATGTTCGCCACTACCAAGCAATTCCTCGATCATTTCAACCTTAAGAACCTCGACGAGCTGCCCCCGCTGGCCGTGTTGCGCGAGATGGAGCCCGAACCCCAGCTGGTCGACGTCGAAGAGGCTCCGGTGCCGGCGGCGCTGCAGGCGCGCGCCGATCTCGAAGGGGAGCCGGAGACGCCGCGTGAACAAACCAGCTTCCGCAGTCTTTTGGCTGAGCTGGACAGTATGGAAACCGGATTGAAGACCGATTTTGACGACCTGCGCGGCGAGACTGACCCTGAGGAAGGTCAGTCCACCCCAGAAGAGGACCGTCGCGACTATTGATCGGTTACCTGGCGGCCGGCCAGGTAGTTTGCGTAGTTCGGGATGCTCAGTGAATGTTCCTGGTCCAGCAGCGGGCTGGAAAGCAGGTAATCGGCACTGCTTTCGTTGGCCGCCAGCGGGATGTTCCACACCGCGGCGACCCTTAGCAGCGCCTTCACGTCAGGGTCATGGGGCTGTGGCTCGAAGGGGTCCCAGAAGAACACCAGCATGTCGATCCTGCGCTCGGCAATGCGTGCGCCGATCTGCTGATCTCCTCCGAGGGGGCCGCTGATCATGCACTCCACCGGCAACTTCAAGCGCCGCTCGAGTAGCAACCCCGTGGTCCCGGTAGCCAGCAACTCATGTGGCTCCAGTTTTGATTTCTGCCGCTCAGCCCAGTCCAACAGGCGCTCCTTGCAGTGGTCGTGCGCGACCAGTGCGATACGTTTGCGGGCGGGGAGTGTTGCGCTCACAAAATCGATGCGGTTCATGTTCTTCCTTGAGGGCAGGAATGGGCTGCTGATCTTATGACGCTTCGTGAAGAGCGCGGCAAGTGTCTAGCATCCGGTTGGAAAAACCCCACTCGTTGTCATACCAGGCCATCACTTTCAGCAGGCGTCCGCTAACCTTGGTGTGGTTGGTGTCGAAAATCGACGACATCGGGTTGTGGTTGAAGTCGCAGGAAACCAGCGGCAGCGAGTTGCACGCCAGAATCGGCGAGTGCTGACTGGCGTCTAGCATCAATGCGTTGACCTCCTCGGCGGTTGTCTCGCGACCCAGTTCGAGGGTCAGGTCGACCAGCGAGACGTTGATCACCGGAACGCGTACGGCCATGCCGGTCAGCTTGCCGGCCAGCTCTGGCAGTACCAGACCCACCGCTTCGGCGGCGCCGGTCTTGGTCGGGATCATCGACTGGGTGGCCGAGCGCGCTCGGAACGGGTCGCTGTGATAGACGTCGGACAGGTTCTGGTCATTGGTGTAGGCATGGATGGTGGTCATCAGGCCGTGTTCGATGCCGTATTCGCGTGACAGGATCTGCGCTACGGGCGCCAGGCAGTTGGTCGTACAGGATGCGTTGGAAATGATCTGGTGCGACTGACGCAATGTATCGTGATTGACGCCATAGACGATGGTGGCGTCAACGCCGGAGGCCGGGGCTGAAATGATGACTTTGCCGGCACCGGCCTGCAGGTGTGCGCTGGCTTTTTCACGGGAGGTGAACAGGCCGGTACACTCGAAGACCACATCGACGTTGTGCTGGCGCCACGGCAGCTCCGCGGGATTACGAATAGCTGTCACGGCAATCGGGTCACCGTTGACCCGCAGCTGGTCGTCTGACACTTCGACTTTTGCGTCGAAATGGCCGTGGACGCTGTCGAATTGCAACAAGTGGGCGTTCATCGCCGGGCTGCCGAGGTCGTTGATGGCCACGACCTGCAGATGCTCGCGATAGCTCTGGCTGTACAGGGCACGAAGGACGTTGCGTCCGATACGACCGAAGCCGTTAATGGCGATCCGAATAGTCATAAGAGGTCCTGGGCGGAATTTGTTGTAGGAATTACAAGATTATTCCTGTCAAAATAGAAATCAAGCCCAAATCCATGTTGTTTTGTTGATAAAACTAAAGATTCATGAGCAGGAGTGATGGCATGCACCCGCGGATTCAAGAAGTGACTGAGCGATTGATCGAACGCAGCCGGCCGACCCGACAGCGCTATCTGGCGCAGATGGCCGGCGCGGCGAGTGACGGGCCTCAGCGCGGCAAGCTGCAGTGCGCCAACTTCGCTCACGGCGTTGCCGGTTGTGGATCGGCCGATGACAAGCAGCGTTTGCGACTGATGAACGAGGCGAATGTAGCCATCGTCTCGGCCTACAACGACATGCTCTCGGCGCATCAGCCGTATCAGTACTTTCCCGACCTGATAAAGGAAGCTCTGCGCGAAGTGGGGTCGATCGGGCAGTTCGCTGGTGGTGTGCCGGCAATGTGTGACGGCGTGACCCAGGGCGAGGCGGGTATGGAACTGAGCCTGGCCAGTCGCGAAGTAATCGCCATGGCCACGGCCGTCGCGTTGTCTCACAACATGTTCGACGGGGCCCTTTACCTCGGTATCTGCGACAAGATCATTCCGGGCCTGATGATCGGCGCGCTGCGCTTCGGCCACCTGCCGTCAGTGTTCGTGCCCGGTGGCCCGATGACCTCTGGCATTCCCAACAAGCAGAAAGCGGAAGTGCGCCAGCGCTACGCAGAAGGTAAGGCCAGCCGTGAGGAGCTGCTGGAATCGGAGATGGCGTCTTATCACAGCCCTGGTACCTGCACGTTCTATGGCACCGCCAACACCAACCAGGTGGTGATGGAGATCATGGGCCTGCACCTGCCGGGTTCGTCCTTCGTCAATCCCTATACGCCACTGCGTGACGAGCTCACACGTGAGGCGGCGCGGCAGATCACTCGCCTTACGCCGCAGTCGGGTAACTACGTGCCGCTGTGCAAGATCGTCGATGAAAAATCGATCATCAACTCGGTCGTAGCGCTGAATGCCACGGGCGGCTCGACCAACCACACCCTGCATATCCCGGCGTTCGCCCAGGCGGCAGGCATCCAGTTGACCTGGCAGGACATGGCCGATATTTCGGCCGTCACACCGACGCTCGCCAAGGTCTACCCGAACGGCCAGGCGGACGTTAACCATTTCCACGCCTGCGGTGGCGTTCCGTTTATGGTGCGTACGTTGCTTGAGGCCGGCTTGCTGCACGAGGACGTATACACGGTCTTGGGCAAGGGCCTCAGCCAATACACCAAGGAACCCTTCCTCGAAGACGGCAAGCTCGTCTGGCGCGAAGGCCCGGAAAACAGTCTGGACGAGGCGATCCTGCGCCCGGTCGAGCGCGCATTCTCGCCTGAGGGCGGGCTGCGTGTCCTCGAAGGGAATCTTGGGCGTGGCGTCACGAAGATCTCCGCGGTCGCGCCGGAACACCGTGTGGTGGAGGCGCCGGCGCGCGTGTTCAGTGACCAGAGCGAGCTCGCACTGGCATTCAAGAACGGTGAACTGGAAAAGGATTTCGTCGCCGTGGTGCGTTTCCAGGGGCCGAAAGCCAATGGCATGCCTGAACTGCACAAGCTGACGCCATTCCTTGGCGTGCTGCAGGATCGCGGCTACAAGGTGGCGCTGGTCACTGACGGCCGCATGTCCGGCGCTTCCGGAAAGGTACCGGCGGCTATCCACGTCTGTCCGGAAGCGCTCGACGGCGGTCCGCTGTGCCGTGTGCGCGACGGCGATGTCATTCGTGTCGATGGCGAAACGGGTGAGCTTCGAGTACTGGTTGATCAAGCCGAGTTCGATAACCGCGACGCCATCTCGGCACCGAGCGATCTGGGGATTGGCTGCGGACGCGAGCTGTTTGGCTTTCTGCGCGCGGCGTTCAGCTCGGCGGAAAAGGGCGCTAGCGTCTTCACTGAGGCGTTGGAGGCGCTCAAGTGACCGCGCTTGTAGGGGATATCGGTGGCACCAACGCGCGCTTTGCCCTGTGGCGAGACCAGCAGATCGAGTCGGTGCGGGTATTGCCGACGGTTGATTATCCGCGCCCGGAAGATGCGATTCGTGCCTACCTGCAAGGCGTTGGACTGGCTGTCGACGCGCTGCAGGCCGTGTGTCTGGCCTGTGCCGGGCCGGTTTCAGGCGATGAATTCGCTTTCACCAACAACCATTGGCGCCTCAGCCGCAAGGCGTTCAGCCAGGACCTGGGATTGAGCAACCTGTTGCTGATCAATGACTTCACCGCCATGGCGCTGGGCATGACCCGGCTGCGCGAAGGCGAACTGGTCGAGGTCTGTTCGGGGCAGTCTGAACCCGGCGCCGCACGCCTGGTGATCGGCCCCGGGACCGGCCTCGGCGTCGCGACACTGCTGCCGCTCAAGGACGGCAGTTGGCGAGCGCTGCCAGGGGAGGGTGGCCATGTCTGCCTGCCAATCGGCAGCGCACGAGAGGCTGCACTTTGGACGCGGTTGCACGATAAGTTAGGGCACGTGAATGCTGAAGCGATTCTGAGTGGCGGCGGGTTGCTGGAACTCTATCGGACCAGCTGCGCGCTGGATAACGAGCCGGTAAAACTGGCCAGCCCAGCTGAGGTGACCGCGGCAGCGCTGACCGGTGATGCCTATGCGGCAGCGGTGCTGGAACAATTCTGCGTCTGGCTGGGTCGGATCGCCGGCGATAACGTGTTGACCACGGGTGCACGAGGCGGCGTTTATATCGCGGGTGGTATCGTTCCGCGCTTCGTCGAATTCTTCAGGCGCAGCGGTTTCAGCCAGAGTTTTCGCGACAAGGGCAATATGAGTCGGTATTTTGACAATATTCCGGTCTGGGTAGTGACTGCCAAGTATCCTGGCCTGGAAGGCGCCGGCGTGGCATTGCAGCAGTTGCTGGAGGGCCTGCCCAACGGGGACTGACCCGTTTCGAAACACCCTATAAGAAGAGAAAGGACGCCAGTGAGCCAGGTTGGAAGATCGATTCTGCTGGTCGACGATGACCAGGAAATCCGCGAGCTGCTAGACACCTACCTCAGCCGATCAGGCTTTCGAGTGCGCACCGTTGCCGACGGTGCGCAGTTTCGCGAAGCCATGAGCCACGACCCTGCAGACCTCGCCATCCTCGATGTGATGCTGCCCGACGAGGACGGTTTCAGCCTTTGCCGTTGGGTGAGAGGGCATCAGCGGCTGGCACAGATGCCGATCATCATGCTGACCGCCAGTTCAGATGAGGCTGACCGAGTGATTGGTCTGGAGCTGGGTGCCGACGATTACCTCGGCAAGCCTTTCAGTCCGCGCGAGCTGCTGGCGCGGATCAAGGCGCTGTTGCGTCGGGTCAACTTTGGCCAGGAGCGCGGCAGTGACGTACAGGCCTTCGATGAATGGCGGCTGGATATGGTCAGTCACCGGTTGTTTCACCAAGACGGTGAAGAAGTGCTGCTGTCCGGCGCCGACTTTGCGTTGCTCAAGCTGTTTCTGGACCATCCGCAACAGATCCTCGACCGTGACACCATTGCCAACGCCACCCGCGGCCGCGAGGTCATGCCGCTTGAGCGGATCGTCGACATGGCGGTCAGTCGCCTGCGTCAGCGGCTGCGCGACACCGGAAAGTGCCCAAGATTGATCCGAACCGTACGGGGCAGTGGATACATGCTCGCCGCGCAGGTCGCACCGCATCATGACGCGCTCGGTTAAGCGCCGCTGGTCGCCTGTTCCACGTTCACTGCTCGGCCGCATGTTGTTCCTGACGCTGCTGGTGGTGCTGATGGCGCAGGCGCTGTCCAGCTTTATCTGGGTCTCGCAGCTTCGCGCAAGCCAGATGGAGGGGCTGCTGACCAGTGCACGCAGCCTGGCCCATTCGATGGCTGCCAGCGTCAGCTATTTCCGTTCGTTGCCGTTGGGGTATCGGCCCCTGGTGCTCGACCAGTTGCGCAGCATGGGTGGTACGCGCTTTTTCGTATCTCTGAATGACAAGCCGCTTCAGATGCGAATCCTGCCGCCAACCGAGCGCAAGCAGGCGGTCCTGGCGCAGGTGGATGAGGTGCTGCGTGAGCGTCTCGGCAGGGATGTCGACATGTCGGTCAGCTTCGTCAGCCCTGACGATCTGAGAATTTTCAACGGTGGCCTGAAGCTGGACGAGTTGCCGCGGTCGTGGGCGCATTACGCACTGAGCCTGGAGCCGCTGAACCCGCCTGTGCTGGTCACTCAGATTCAGATTGCGCCGAACGAGTGGCTGTATCTCGCCTCGCTGATGCCGGCACCCTATGTCAGCCTCGAGAACGAAGGCGTCCCCACTCAGCAGCTCTGGTTCATCTTTCTGACCAGCAGTTTTCTGCTGCTGTTCATCGGTATTCTGGTGCACTGGCAGAGCCGACCGCTCAAGCAGCTGGCCCAGGCGGCGCGCGAGATGTCGCTGGGCAGCGAAGTGGAATTGTTGCCCGAGGCGGGGGGAAGTGAGGTGGTGGAGGTCAGTCGCGCATTCAACAGCATGCGTGAGCGCATCGGGCGTTACCTCACCGAACGTAGCCAGTTGTTCAGTGCGATCTCGCATGATCTGCGTACGCCCATCACGCGTCTGCGGTTGCGAGTGGAGCTGCTGGAAGATGAAGCCTTGCAGCGCAAATTCAGTCGTGACCTGGATGAGCTGGAGCTGTTGGTCAAAGGCGCACTGCAGTGCGTCAAGGACACCGATATCCACGAAAACATCGAACCGCTGGATGTCAATCTGCTGCTCGATTGCGTCACCGAGCCGTATCTGGCGACTGGAGGCAACGGCCGCGTCACGGTTCAGGGCAGGGCGAGTGCCCCCTATGCCGGCAAGCCGCTGGCGCTCAAGCGCTGCATCGGCAACCTGCTGGACAACGCGTTGAAGTATGGCGAACGTGCCCATCTGCTTATCGAAGACGGTAACGGAACCTTCGTTCTGCATGTTGATGATGAAGGGCCTGGGGTGCCTGAAGCCTGGCTCAAGCAGGTTTTCGAACCCAACTTCCGCCTCGCCGCCAAGCAACCGGGTTACGGACTTGGTCTCGGCATCGCGCGAAACATCGCGCATGCCCATGGCGGTGAGGTCAGCCTGCGCAATCTGCCTGCCGGGGGGCTGCGGGTGACCTTGAGCCTTCCGCGGACGACCGATTGAGCCCTCCGCAAGCGTGGCACCTCAACGCGTTACAAAGTCCCGAGCTTTGTAACGAAACGGTGACCAATCACTATCCCTTCGTTACCCGGCGCGATGATTCGCGCGCCTAGAATCGGTGCAGCGCAAGCAAAGACTTGCATCGATAACAACAAGAAAAGGAACCCCAATGAACGCGATTCATCGTCTGGTTACTGCTGTTTCCCTTGTTTCCCTCGTTCCTTTCGCCCACGCCGGGGAAGTTGAAGTGCTGCACTGGTGGACCTCAGGAGGCGAAAAGCGCGCTGCTGACACCCTGCAGCGACTGGTCGAGGAAGAGGGCCACACCTGGAAGGATTTCGCCGTTGCCGGTGGCGGTGGCGAAGCAGCCATGACCGTTCTCAAGACCCGCGCCGTTTCTGGCAACGCACCTGCAGCCGCTCAGATCAAAGGCCCTGACATTCAGGAGTGGGGTGAGTTGGGCCTGCTGACTGACCTCAACGAGGTGGCGGAAAAAGCCAATTGGGACGAACTGCTGCCCAAACAGGTATCGGCTGCGATGAAGTACGACGGTGACTACGTCGCCGTGCCGGTCAACGTACACCGTGTGAACTGGCTGTGGATCAACCCGGACGTGTTCGAGAAAGCCGGCGTTGAACCGCCGAAAACACTCGACGAATTTTTCGCAGTGGCCGAGAAGCTGAAAGAAGCGGGCTTCATGCCACTGGCTCATGGTGGCCAGCCCTGGCAGGACGGAACCGTCTTCGAAGATCTGGCCCTGGCCATCCTTGGCCCGGAAGACTTCCGAAAGGCATTCGTCGAGCTCGATCGTGATGTGCTGACCGGCGACAAGATGGTCAAGACCTTCGAGGCCCTGAAGAAGCTGCGCAGCTACGTCGACAACAATGCCGCAGGCCGCGACTGGAACAGTGCGACGGCCATGGTCATGAACGGCAAGGCTGGCATGCAGATCATGGGCGACTGGGCCAAGAGCGAGTGGAGCGCAGCCAAGAAGATCGCTGGCGACGACTACAAGTGCGTGCCGTTCCCGGGCACTCAGGGCAGCTTCGCCTACAACATCGACTCACTGGCGATGTTCAAGCTGAACAACGATGACAATCGCAAGGCCCAGCAGGATCTGGCCCGGATCGTTCTGGAGCCTGAGTTCCAGCAGTTCTTCAACCAGAACAAGGGCTCGATCCCGGTCCGTCTGGATCAGGACATGAGTGAGTTCGATGCCTGCGCCCAGCAATCGATGACGGACTTCAAGCAAGCGGCTCAGGGCCCGGGTCTGGTGCCCAGCCTGGCGCATGGCATGGCGGCGTCGAGCTACGTTCAGGGCGCTGTGTTCGATGTCGTGACGAACTTCTTCAACGACTCGTCCGCCGACCCGAAAAAGGCTGCCCAGCAATTGGCAGCTGCGATTCAGGCGGTCCAGTAGCGCAACGGGGCGCGGACCCTCGCGC
>TARA_R100000541_G_scaffold26188_2_pt1 | contig 16815 bp, 14 predicted proteins | sample TARA_R100000541 | Tara Oceans TARA_R100000541 (sample SAMEA2621416) | marine metagenome | biome: marine biome (ENVO:00000447); feature: surface water layer (ENVO:00002042); material: "saline water (ENVO:00002010), including plankton (ENVO:xxxxxxxx)" | depth 5 m | reverse complement strand
TAAGGTTGCCAGCCAGGTGGCAAGGCGTTGCGTGATGCTTTGTCATTTGGCATAGATCCGGTTATCTTGCCGTCCATTGCAAACTGAGCGGTTTGGAACATAACAGCCCCACCCATAGTGTAACGACCAAGGGCTAGCTGTCGCGCACGATTGCCGTTTTTTCCTGTCAAATCTACAATAGATTTGCTAGGCATCCCTGGCACATATTCCATCGTGCGCAACACAGCATTGGTTGGGGCTGTTACAAATGGCATAATAAACCGTCCCAAAAGGGTGCGCTGCAATTTTCCTGTTACGTCCCCAAAAGCCCCCAAGTCAGATTGAAGTGTGTCAAACTTAGATTGAGCGACTAAATCATCCGCCACAGACGATGGATCTAACAACATCATTCCAGCTTCATCTAAAGCCTCTTGCTCACTCATGCCTTCGCGCAAAGAATGTTGGTAGCGCCTATTAATCTGAGTATAAAATTCTCCACGCTGAGAAATTGTTTTTGTGAACTCATCAGCCGCAAGCAACAAACGGAACGGAATCCGCATACGCTTGCCAACTTCGTCTATTGACCTACCAAAAAAACTATCGCCAGAGCTAACACTTGGGGAATATCTTTCAATGTCTAGCTTGGTAGCTCCGGCAGGCATCTCAGTGCGCCATGCAATAGATCCTGCTTTTAGCGCGTCTCTGTACGCGTCTGACCATCCTTTTACTCTTAAAAGCGCATCTTCCATGTAGGCTTGATCTTCACTTATAGGAGCGTGTACTTGGCCAAACGGTTTTTTAATTCCTCTTGCAATGCCGCCATACATACCGGCTACAACTTCTGTCGGTAGTTGAAACAGCATAAATGATGTTGTGCCAATTATGTTTTTCATTTGCGTGGCTGGTGAAGACAAAAGCCCCGCCAAGTAGGCTTGGTGAACCGCGTTTTTTGTCTTTGCGTACTTACCAACTTCAGCCACTCTGTTAATGCCAGCCAAGCCATTTTCTTTTGCAGTGCTTAAAATCGCCGCAGCCAAAGCATCTGTGCTTTGATTAGCCCCTGTTTCAGAAAGAAGTCTTTGGGCCTCTTCTCCAAATGCTTTCGCGTCCAACTCCCCGTCAACTCTAATCTGAAAAGATTGCAATGCCCGAGCTGCTTCAGTTTGCGCCCCTTTTAACTGCAATTGAATGCCGCTGTGAATCGAAAGCTGCCTGCGAAATCTTAATTTGACATCAGCCCCAGCAGTTCCTAATTTTATCTGCTCTGCAAGTTTCGTAAGCGTGTCAGCACTTTTTACAAGGATTTCTCTGGCTGCAAGAAATTCTTCTGCGTTTAAACCGCCTTCGCCAATTTGCCTGTTTAAAAGCTTTCTGGTAAAACCGATCTCATCCAAAAATATTTTTTCCGCATTTTTTATAGTGAGATCATTTGGTATTTTGCCACGGGTTCGTGCGGATGTTTCATCTTTATATCGCTCACCAACAGCAGTGATCATTGCTTTCACATCATCTGTTGTGTCAACGTAATCAAAGTTGAAATCTCCGCCATCCTGCAAAGATACAATGTTTTTATCTTTAACTTGAACTCTTGTTAAGATTTCGTCTGCGACCTCTTCGGGGATAAGAGCCGTTTCTGCGTTAAAGCCTTTTGCATCTGCCTGCATCGCTTTTTTTGCTAAATCGTTAATATCAACAGCAGAGGCTTCCGCTTCAGCGGCTTCATCCGCAAAAGCGGATTGTGCGTCTTGGATTACATCTGTTGGGGCTTCTTCGCCGATCTTCGGCGCTTTTAGACCTTGAGCCTCAAACTTTGCCACGCCTTCTGGGCTAAGAACCTGACCGGCCAATGCGCGCTTAGTTGCCGTTTCTGAAAACGCTCCCGAGTCGGGGACTAGGCCAGCCTCTTGCGGCGTTGGCATTCGGGGCGCAAGCATAGGGTCAGCCACTTCTGGAGTTAGCACCTCATCTTGTCCTGCTGTAGCCGCTTTAACCCTTGGGGGCTTAGGCGGAACTACGCCGGAATCAAGCTTATTCAGCAAATCGAATAGCCTTCCGACACCCGCAACTTGCACACCTTCCTGCTCTGGTCCTTGGGCAAACTCAGTTGGCTGACCAACCGCAGTGATGCGTTGCTTGGCCTCTTGGTCTTGTGCTACCTGGTTTGGATCAAATGCCATTTATTTATCTGGCTCCACTTTTTGCTCTTGCTTCGTCAATTCGTTTTTTGAAGAGGTTTTCAAGTTCTGCCCCATCAATATCGAGTATTCCTTGCCCGGTGTTGTCTGAGGCCGCATCTTTTCCAAGCTGTCCACTAAAGTAATTTTTGTAACCGCCACCTGTCTGATCCTCTTCCCAATTGTTGCGCAGCCTAGTTAGGTCTGCTTCCATAATATCTATTTCAGCGTCGAAATTCAACTCATCTGTAATTGCACCAAGTCTATCGTTTGCAAACTCTTGTATATAAGAAACTGCCTGGCTCTTTGTAAGAGGGCTTTCTTTTACAGCATCATCTGTAATTAAAATGCGGATTCCTGGCTTGCCGTCAACAATGATTGGCTGGTAACCGCGAAATAATCCATTTGGCTCTTCAGCGATTATTCGATCAAACAGCGTGGTTAAGCTGTCGCTATCTCTTAAATTTTCTCCTGTAGTCTCAACAATATCAATTGAAAAGTTTTTAGGATTTTTGGTCATTGCTTTAGGTGTATTGATCCAAACCTCTGTTTGCTGGAGCAAGTACCCCAAGCGCGCACCAGCTTCGATAGCTGTTTCTTTTGACGCAATCGCTTGTTGAACTGTTGACGGGTTTTGCCAAAGCTCCCAACCGCCAGTACCGTGAACAGTATTGCCAAGCGTAATACCCGTCTGTTTGTTCACAAGATCAATAGCTTCTGACGTTACTTCATCGTTAATTGCCCTTCGATCTTCTAATGGCAAGTTTCCAAAATCTTCACCAAACTTAGCCGCCCACGGAGATCCTGCCCCTGGGTCAACTTCCATAGAGATCCTTCTAGTTGTTCTGGTAAACGCATCGACAACATCGCCGCCAGTATTTGATCCTCCATACATGCCTGACAATTGCATCCAGCCAATAGCTTGTATTTCTGCCGGTTCCCAATCGCTCCGCCCCATCCAATTTTTATCGTTTAACTCTTCTGTCAATTGTTGACCAAACAGCGCCCTGCTTTCGTATTGTGGCCCTTTAATGCCACCGCCGCCAACGTCCGCAATCAAATTGTCTGGAACATCATAGCCTAGTCTTGTTAAGTGGTTTATGTAGATTTCATCGACAAGACCAGTGTCTCGCGCTGTGTGAATGTCAACAACAAATGGAGAGCCACCTTCAGCCTTATTGCCCATAATCGCTCTTACATTCTTGCCATAGCCACTATCTAGGAAATCAGAAATTTTTTGCCCTGCGCCGCCTTCAATTGTAGAATCTGTAAGAATATCAATTACAATTTTGTTTGCTGACGGCAGACCTTTACCCTTTAATTTATCTTTTGAAACGCCACGCTTGATTTGCTCATAAACAAACAAGACATCATTCAGTGTTTGTTGTGGGCTAGAGTTTTGCTGTCCAGCAAACCAAGCATCTGTAAGTTTTGCAATTTCTTCTGGGTCTCCATTAGCTTGCTTTTGAAACTCTCCAAAAACAATTTTGTACCATGATGCCGCTTTGTTGATTTCGTCTGGAGACATTGTCGCTTCAATGCGCTGCCTCCAATCATCTGGCTCAATATTTCCTACAACAATGTCAGGCAGGTCTGATCCCTCTGGTGCTGGAATAACAGTTCTTGGATTCTTGGGAGCGCCAGGGTAAGGAGATTGCCCTTCTTCCATTTTTTGCAAACGGTTTAAGTGCAAGCGTAAATTTTCGTCGCCTTTTTCTTGGACGATTGGCAACCCGCCATCTGACCTTATACCTTGTTGCTTTGTTTTAGAAACAAGTTTAGCCACTCCCGCAAGGAGCCTATCAACTCCAGGCCCAACAGGGTTGCTAAACATTGTCGAGCCTTCTTGCGCTATGCGCTGCTCGGCCTGTGCTGCTGCGCGCATTAGTGGCCCCTCTAGCCTTTTTACACCCGTTTTAAGAAGCTTGCCGACTGCATAGCCAACGCCTGTTGCCTCGGCCAAGCCTGCAAGCATAATTGTCATGCCCATTGCACGCCCTGTTAGTGATCCATCTGGACCAAAGTTCTGCTGGTACATCCGATAACCTTCTTGGATGTCCATTACGCCAGCAGTACCAAAGTCACCAATGCCGACCTCTAAAGGGTTTCCTGTGCCAAACAGCGCGTTTGAAAGCACATCTGCCTCGCTCCGCAACCTTGGCATGGCTGCTTTGATCTCTTCTTCAATAGTGCGAGGGTCTGCACCTTTCGCCTCTAATTCGCCGCGCAAGCCTTCAACTGCGGCCCCAACCGCAAAGTCTGTTACAGCCGCGCTGCCGCTCTCACGCAGAAGCGGGTCATAGTCGCCTATAAGAGATCCGCCCTCTGACACGATCTTGGCAACTTCATCCTCTGTTAAAGCCTCTGTGCGGCCACTAGGTGCAGCCTGCGCCCCCATAAGGCCAGCCGCCTCCACAACATCAGGACTGTAGCCAGCAGCTTCAAAATCTTCCATAGTTGGCATAGCGCCGGTAGATGCTTGGCGCTCTTGAGCAAACGACATAGCGCCCTCTACCGGCGCTGATTCTGTTGCCGGTGCCGCAAGCGCATCAGGAGCAGCAGACATAACCTCTGGTTGCGGCGCTGGGTAATACCTTTGAAACTCTGGCGTATCGGGGCCAAACTCCATGCCTTCGATTAAGATTGATTGCGGGGCAATCTCTTTTCCCCCACCCTCTTCGCCGATCTGCACATAACCGCCTTGGCTCATAGGCAGAAGAATTTCATGCCTTAATGTTTCAGCGTTAAAAACACTTTTTTTGTTTTTAAAAATTGCGGGATTGCCCACAGAAGCAAGAGTTTCTTCGGCTTCGTAATATTTGTCCATTTCGTAATCGGTGTCATTACCTAACAGATCGCCCATTAAAACAATCCTTTATTTGAATACTTGCGGACTTTTGATTTAGTTCTTATGTATTTATTTTCAGATTCGGCTTGCTCTGTTGCTGTCAGGCTTTCATACCAGCGATCTAAAGCTCCCATAGGGTCAGCTTGAAATTCAGAATCAAAAGAAAGTTCTGGTATGCTTCTAAGCGCAGTTTCCATATCGCTTTCAAAGTTTTCCCTTAATTGTTCTACATAAATGTCTTCATATTCTTTTATTTGTTCTTTAGCATAAGCAAGGATTTCCTTGGATGTCATAGGGTCGCCTTCGGCCTTTCTGTCAAAAAACTCTTCTTGCAAAGCTCCATCCGCAGCTTCAAAAGCAGCCTTAGAAGCTGCGGATAAGTCAGAATCGTTGTTGGCTGCTTGCTGGGCGTTATAGTTAAAACGCCTCTTTATTATATTTGTTGCTCCTGCTTTAAAAATGTTACCGCTTGTAGCAATTTTATTTCTTAGACCTATATGTTGATCCAAAGAAAGATTTGGTTTATTTGAATTTAGTTCCTCAACAGTGAGAGTTCCCTCTGTAGCCATTCCGTTTAGCATGCTATATGTTTCGCCATCACCATTTCCAGGAGTTCTAAAAACAAGATCTGTTTCAGAAGACAAAACTTCTTCCATTTTAGCTTGCTGCTCGGGACTAGCCCACATCTGCCGCGTCAACCCATCGAACAAAATGTTTTGAGCCACCGATCCTGTAAACTCGCCGACATCTTCTCCATAGGTTCGGTAGACGTTTTTCATATCAATAGGGTCTAACAGATCTCTTAATGTTTCCACTTGAACTGTGTCTTCTTTGTCTAACGATATAACAAAATTGTAAGCTCTGACGTTGGCTTTGCCTATTTCTTCTTCGCGCTCACCCTCAAGCTTTTCTTTAGCGTTAAAAAATGTAGAAGCCATTTTTATTGTATCTTGAACAACTTCTTTAGCTTTTTCTGCTGGAACGCTTTGGAGCATATTAATGACATGCGAAGGAAAACCATTGATTCCCACCATATCTTTTGGGTCAAGATCCCCCGAGTTCACCCTGTCAATTTGGTCTAAAAGGCCGGAAAGACCAACCGCAAGTCCAAGATCGTCACCCGCATAAGCTGGAATAAGATTTTCTAATGCCTTGTTTAAGATCTTTTGGCTGACATCACCCATAATCTCAGGGTTGATACCACCGGCTGCAACAGCCCGATTGTGAATGCTTGTCAGACCAGCTTGAGACATAGCAAGCTCATCGACAGTCATATCAAGATTAGGGTCTGACAAAGTGGCTATTTGCTGATCTTGCAAAGCTTTAAGAGCAGCCTGCCTGCGCTTTTCAATCTTTATATCAACAACTTCTTTTAAGCGGAACTTAATTGGGATTTCCATTTGCCGAAAGCTGTTGTCAAAATCCTGCAACGCATATTTGTTTTTGCCAACAGTAGCGCGAAGCTCATTAAAAACGCCATTTACGCCTTCGTTATATTTGTTTTCGCCATCAAAGATATTTGCAAAATCTGTGCTTTTCTCCAACGTGCTAGACAAACCCATCAAGGCTTCTTTTGCAGAAAAGATAGCTTCGTTCTTTTGCGTTTCGACAATCATCTTGTAGCGCATGTTGGCGTATTCACCAACTTGGTTTATAATTTCTGTGCCTACTGCACCCTTCTGCAACGCAGCATTTACAAAAGGCTGGGCGTTCATCCTAGCAGTAATCCGAGCGCCGGGGGCTTCGGATGTTGGCCGCAATTGCGATTTATAAACTGGTATCTGCATTATATAAACATCTCAATTATGTGAACATATTGTTGTTAGAAGCAAATTGACCCGCTCGGCCAAAGCTCTGTATTAAGCTGGTTGTGCCTTGCGCCCTTAAACCAGCGGCCTGCGCCCCGCCTTCCATGCGTGACAGTTCAGCACTTAGCTCTAAGCTTTCTTGCTGATCGTTGATCTGCATGTTTGTGACTGTATTATTAAAATCAACAATCGCTTGATCGTACTCAAACTCACGCGCGGCCTGACGCATAACTCGCATTGGCGTGCCATGTGAAATATCTATACCAGCGCCGCTGTATTGAGTGACAATCGATCCTTGAGCTTCCGCAAAGCGAAACCTATCAACACGCTCCTGCAAAACAGCATTGCGATTAATGATCTCACGTTGCTTTTCCAGTAAGCCAATGTCGCGCTCAATGAGTCCTGCGTTAAACTCGCCCACTCTTGCAGCGGCAGCGGCAGCTTTGTTTGCAGAGCTTTTTGCACTTAGCCCACCAAGTATTGTTGCACCAAGTGTTAGTATTTCAAACATACTCAATCACCTCACAAATCAAATGTGTTCATGCGTGGATATAGCGCAAGAACAGTCATTGGTAGTGGCTGTGATTGCCGCACATAGATGCGATCACCATCAACGAAACCGCCGTCAAACTCGATTTCTTTGTCTCCAGTGAATAATGGCACAGCTTCATCCATATTCATAGAGCTGTCGCGAAAAAATATTCTGTCAGCGTTTCCGCTTTCTGTGCCTACTTCGGCGCCAACTGTCTCATGGAACCTCACGGTTATGTCGTGAATCCTTTTCGGCTTGCCTTGGGAGGTGCCGTCTTGAGATCCAGACTCTAGGCGCATTGTTTGCATTTCGCTTGTGTAACCGAACCCCAGCGCCCCGCTTGTAACTGAAAAGTCTAGCGTCACACCGCCACCCGAAACCGTTTCGTCCGCGTGTGTGGCTCCGTTAGCTAAAATAGATAGGGTCTGGCCCTCAAGGTGATAGAGGCCAGAAAGTGTTGAGGTAGCAGATCCAGAGTAAGCCAAACCGCTGTCTACAAAAAACGCAGCCGTTGTGTCGCTACCAAAATTAAACGTCTTCATAACTTCAACATAGCGCTTGGTTACGCTGTTGATCGTGCGCTTTACTATCATGTAAAGCTCATCCTCACCGCTGTCTGTCGGCAAAGTAATTATGCTCTCAACTACAGCCTGACCACTTCCAAACGACCCGCCAATGATGTGCTTGTGCCAAGCAACAATTTCTTCTTCCCGCCGGTAAGTCAAACCAAGCAAAGTGCCATCAGTGCGGCGCGCCCAAACAATGCTTTCCGGCTCTTGTTGATAGGCAAACTCTTGGATGCCGCCTTCGGTTAAATGTTCTGAAAGAATGGTAATGTCTGGAGCCGCATATCCTGCGACATCTACTTCACCAATATAGCGAAACTCTCGCACTTTGCGCGCTCCGCGCTGGGCAAACAAAGTAACGTCAGCAACTTGGACAACCTCGCTGTCAATGCAGCCATAGTTAGAATACTTTCGGATCACTGTTTGCGTAGGTGTAATCGGGCCACCGTTTGCGGTTGTCAGAACATACTCGCCGCCAGATGTACCAATGTTAAGTATTCGAGTAGCAGACAAGTATCGGATCGCGTTCACTTTGTTTGAAGCAATAGTGTAGATTAGAGCGTCATTGTCACCCGTGCCGGTGTGAAAGTTTAAATAGTCAGCATTCTTTGAGAACCACAAGGTCTGTGGATTATTGTTTGTTGCCGCAAAAACTAAACGCTGTTCAAAGAAAGTAACAACGCTAGGGTAATTGTCAGAGCTAGTCAGAACTGGCGTATTGTTTTCGTTAATAGTAGGAGTCGCAAACGTCCAAGCATTGTGATCAGTGCGGGAAAGCGTGCGGATAGCGTGGCTTGGATGCACTATATACATAACATCCGCAGATTGCGCGAACCGAACATCATTAACCTGAGCAGATGTATATGGGGTTGCGACCTCATAAATCTTTGCGGTTGTTACGCCATTGTTAAAGGTTGTGAAATTTGTAGTATTAATTGCCACGCCATACAAATCTGTCAGCGTGAAAGTGTTTGTAGAGGCACCCGCCACAAGATAGTTTCTAGATTTTAGCTCGGCCATCGCGCCAGAGTTTTCTAAATATACTTCATCGCCGTTGCTGTAGCCATGAGAATTACTTGTAAGGACACCAGGGTTAGCTTTTGTAATTGCTGATATTGTTTTTGTGGCGCTAAGAACTTGCAAACCATTGCGGAAAACACGCATGTATTGGTTGCCAAACTCTAGCGCGTATGTGTCTGCGGTTTTAAACTCAAACGGAATCAGCCGCGTGACATTTGAGCTGCTCTTAACTTCGCCAAGATATTCTGTACCTGGTCGGCGCGTCACGCCGCCGTGAGGCTGCACGATCATGTTTGTTAGAATAGACAAACCTTCAAGGTACTTCTCAATCGTAGCGCGCCCTTCTAGGCGCGGTGAAATTTCCCCTGCGGTAAATGTGCTAATCGCTGGTGCTGATCGCGCCATTAGAACCTCGCTTCAATAAAGTCACTTGCCTCTATTCGTTGCGGCGCGCCTTCGGTTGCGTCAACAAATCTTGCTTGCTTTAACTTGTCTGAGTATTCAGCCGCCATCATTTGCTTAACACCATTTGATCCAGTTATTGCATAACCTATTTCGAATGCTAACGCCGCAGACAATGCGTCAATTAAATTGGCGTCATACTCTTGCGGGTCAGTTACTCTGGCAACATATTTGATCTTAACTGTACCTTCGTCACATAAAAGCTTACGGCCCTCAATAACGAAAACAGGGCCACCTGTGTTGCTTCTCATATTATCTTGAGGATAAGACATTGACCCGTTGCTAAACTCTAGCACGCGCAAACAATATGGGCTGGTGGGCAATGCGAATTGATTAGAATATCCAAAAGAGGGCGAATCAGTCTCTTTGGCAAGCTCGGCCCTGCGGATCAAGCAATTCCAAGGGTGCGCCCGAAACACACTGTCGCGCACGCTGTCAAACCTCTGATTGATTAAACGCGCCGGTTTGCTGTTTTCCTCAAAGCTTGAAATGTTATTAGCACCCAAGCTATTCAGCGCATAGTTTGCAATATCAACCGTACTGGTCATAAGCTCTCTCCATGTGAAAAGAGGGGGCGGCGAACCGCCCCACTCCTATTAGTCTACCACATACATGATAGTTAGCTCAATAGAGCCTGTCGCCGTACCCGCATTAGTCACGGTAATTGCTACGCCGTTCTCGTTTGCATCTGTCTCTGTGCCGGAGCCTAGAGCGATAGTTGCAAGAACGTCTACCTTTTGGGCAGATGTTGACGCAGCCGCTGCCTTGTAAGCTGCCGCTGCCGCAGACACAGCCGTACCGGCTGCGTTTGTGTGGGCCGCGTAGCCAACAGACAATGTTGTGCCACTACCAAGCGCGTCATATGCCAGGTTTCCTTCAACCAAGCGCGCGCCATCGGGTAAAATAAACATCTCAATTACACTAGCAGCCGCCAGTGAAGATGCTTCGTATGTGCCATAAGCTATGCGGACTCGTCCACTAAGCTCATTGGCTTGGTTCATCACTGCCGGTGTGGCGCGTGAGTTGGTGCGTTGTGCGGAATATACAGTAGCCATTTTTCAGTCTCCTTATTCGTTACAAGCGATTTCAACGACTTTGGACTCTTCCATCCTCGTCGCACCGACTGACTGACAATAGTACACCTGAGTCGCATAGGATTTGTCTGCACGTTCATCAATGCGTGCTGATGGCTCTTTGCCAATGGCGCACTTGATGCCGTCTGTTGCAAACGCAATCACTCGACGATCAGAGTTACTATCTATGCTCAAGCGGTTTGAAACGATAAAGTTAAAACCAACAAACGTGTTGATTTCGCCCATCGCTAGAGCTTTGACAGTGTTGTAGTCGCTTGAAGTTACAGTTGTGTTGTTCAACAAGTCAGAAATTTGCTTTGGAGAAACAACGATATTACGCGCAATCGAAGGATCGACGTTTCCGCTGTCAAGTTTCTCTTTAGCTTCAACCAACTTAGCAATGGTCAAACCGGCAGATCCGTGTCCGATCTTTTGGCCGTTTGGCAATGATGTTGTTGTTGAACCGTCTTTACCTGTCTGGGCTACGCCAAGAGCAGCAGAAAGGATAACATCATCCATTGCGCGGCCCATAGCTGCGGCAGCAGCACGACTGTATGTTGAAGTCGGATCAACGAGCAAACGCACTTTGTCTTGATCATCGATCAAGTCAGCGTACTCATAGTCAGACATTGTTACCATCCGGCGGCTATGTGGAGTGTCCACAATAGGCGTATCAGCGTGGCGCGAAGTTCGTAGGACAGCCGCAGCCGCACCCACTTGGTCAAAGAAAGCTTTTTCGCCATTCACGCTTTCCACATCTACCGCGTTACGCAGCAGAGAACCCATTTGCTGTGACAGCATTTGGATGTTTGCAGAAAACTGATTGACAAAAGCTGTGGTAATTTGAGAAGACATGTTGTCTCTCCTTGCTCTGTTACAGTTAAAGTTGCTGCGCCCGGTTATCCCTATTGGGGCCTTGCTACTGCTTAGGGCAGATAATCCGCTTGACACACAAGCTTGGCGGCGTGGGCCTTTCGGTTATCCACTATGACATGAATGCAAATAGTCGCTGCGCTTCCGCAACGTATGCATCATGCTCTGGATGCTTCGCATCCAAATACGGCCCGTCTTGCCGCATAACCTCTTTAAGTTGACGCTGCGCCTCATCTGGCGTCATCACCAATTCGGTAGGTTCACCTACTAGGTTATCCTCTCCGATCTGTTCTGCCAAGCGAGAAAACATTTTTATAATTTCTGGGTGATCTCCAAGCTTGCGGCCATCAGACAATTCGACGCTTTCAAACATCTGCATACCCTCTTCGCCCAGCATTGTGCGTGCAGCGCCCTGTGCCATGCCTATACGCTGCTCGTAAGCTTTTCCAAACTCTGCGCGCAGGGTTTGCTCTGACTCGTACAGAGCGGCCTCTGCGCGGCCCTGAGCCTCACCCTTGGAGCTTTCTCCGCTTTCGGTGATGAATTTTGCAAGGCGGTCTACCTGTCGGGGCTGCAATCCTGCTTCCCACATAGCTTGGCGAAGACCAGAAACAGCATCGTCGTTCATACCATCGCCTAGGTTCATCTCATAAGCATCAGCGCTATCTGGGCGACCAACAGAATTGTAAAAATCATTATACTGATCATCTGTCCAGCTCTTGCCAGGCTTGGCAATTTTGTCAGAGCCAATCATGCGTTGCGCATTAACATAGCTCTTTGCCAGGCTGGCAGGATCTGTAAACGTCCGCAATGACGGTTCGCTGCGCAGATCTTCTGGCAAACTATCTAAAAATCCAACTGGTGCAGAAATGGCACCCCCTGCGACTTCTTGAGATCCAGTATCTTGGATTGCCTCTTCGCTCATCGTTTTTCCTTTTCTTCGGTCAGCATACGGACAATCAGCAGCAACGCTGCGCGCTGACCTTCATTAAATGCAGTTTCATAAGGATTGTCCGAAAACGTAGTTACCTCGTATCCAAAACGGGATTTAATATCGCGGAGTACCTTCTCGCCGTCCTCAGTATTAAACGTGCGCCGGTAGGCTAACTTTAAATCCTCTATCTGCTTCACTGTCCACCGCCTTGCGCTGCTTTAACTAAAGGCGCAATGTTGCCGCCAGCTTCAGCCGCCATCATTTCGCGCTGCATCTGCTCTTGAACCTGAGCTTGCTCTGCTTGCTGCTTGCGAACTTGCTCAACCTCATCAGCACCTCGGATTATTCGAGCTGGCAAACCGGCTGTCTCAACCAAATACTGAACCATCTTGTCGCCGTCCAAGTAATCTGTGACAGGCGCAACCTCGCTAACTTGTAGCAAGATTTCAAACCCGCGAAGCATTGCCTGCAAGTCCGTAAGCTTCTGAGCCTTAGCAAGTGGAGAAACGTATTCAATATCAATGTTTTGGCCTTGCAATTCTTCGGGTGGCTCGGGAAGTAAGCCAGCCCGAAGAAGCAATGCAAAAGAACGATCAATCAGCGGCTGGAGAAGCTCGGCCTGAAGGCGACCCAAAACAGGGCCAAGCAAACGCATTTTCTCTTCGTTCCTCTGCAATACCTCAGTTGCAGTCATTGCAGAACCTTGCCCTAACAACAACTGATCAACATAAAACGCCTGACGAATTGCAGTCCGGCGCTGCTCTTCCATGTTTAAACCTAGCGGATTGTTTGCGCCAATGTTTAAAGGCTCCAAACGATCCCGAGTACCCGAGCGGTAAAAGTTCAAAGACCCTGGGGTAGTGCGGATAGGAAGCATAAACCCGTCATCAGGAACCATCAAAGGCGGATCAATCTGCTTTTGAGCAGCTTTGATCGTTGTTTCAGACATCTTGTTTAACATCTTAACGTCTGGCAACGCAGTCATTGCCGGTGATCGGCCATAAGTAGACACGCTATCCTTAACAAAACGTGGACACATAAACGGAAATTCGTCAAAGCCGCCCTCAGAAAGCAGCTCCCTGTTGTCAGCTAAGTAATAAACAGAAGCCACAGGCTTGTTTTTCGCCAGCTTACCTGTTGCCTCGGCTCTAGGGAAAACAGCGTGGACAACACTGTGCTCCTTATAAGGATCATCTTTTAAATCTATTTCTATCTGACGCGGCATTTTCGCATCTGGGAACTGCATGGCAATCGCCCGAGCAGTCAATTTAAACTTACGGTAAACAGTATCAACGCGGCCACTAGGATCTTCGCTTATGCAAACTTCAGCAATGTGACGGCAAGCAAAACGCAAACCACCCTCTTCAGACTCAACATAAAAAGCCCCTGTGCCAAAAACAACCAAGTCGTAATACAGCTCATGAATTTCTTGCTGGAAGTTAGAACGGTTGAAATGCTGGTACATCTGATCCATGCAGATTTCTAACCACTCATTCGCAGCGTCATCACGCTGCAAAGCAGTGTCCCGATAACGCATCGCAAACCAAGGCGTGCTTGGAGAAGTCAACATCCCATGCAGCGAAGACGCCAACAACTCAACAGCATGAATAGCCGTGCCGTCAAAAATCATCTCAGTGCGCTTGTCGCCCTGCGTCCGCTTCTTTGTAATGTCAGCCTTACGAGGCAGCATAAAATCAGCCAGCTCCTGCCAGTGAGATTCCCAATTGGATCGCTGGTTCTGTAACGTCTTATATCTTTTGTCTAAGCGTCCAACTAACGGATTTATCTCTGCCATCATTTTATCCCGTAATTTGTCATCATTGTACGCTTAGGACGCGCCTTAGGACTTTTAATTCCTGCCACCGCACCGCCTTGAGTCCGGCCAGCCATCTTTTGCTGCGCACGCTCCAAAGGATCAACAGTAGATTGACCAAGCATAGCAGCAGGCTGAGAAGAGTTGCCGCCCATAATACCAGCAATGTTGCTCGGCTTCTTTTTCCCAATAAGCATACTACCCCCCGATCAATGAACGGCGGAGGCGGGTCTTGCCATCGTCTTCGCCAGAACCAAGCAAACCGCCAGGTTTTGTAAGAATAGTTGACCGGCGACCCTTCTTCATCATCTCCAAAGCCGCGTCTTCAGCCTCGCCAACAGATGTGGCACTGGCAGCATCAAACTGAGCCTGACCGCCAGCAGCCGTGCCAACAGATGCAGTTCCAGTAGCATCGCCAGTAAAGTCACGATCATCGCCAAAAGTCTGGTCGCCAATAGTTTCAACTTCTGTTAAAGAAGTGTCAACCGTTTCACCAAGAACAGTTCCTGTGTCTGCTGTGGTAGTGGTAGTAACTGCTGTATCAACAACAGGGGCAGAAACTGCGGCAGAGTCATTATCGTCCCTTCTTATAAGCTCTTCGTTAGCGGCTGCACCCCTAGCTCGCCGTTCAGCTAAATCACGATCATAAACATCGTTTTTCTTTTTAAGGCCAGTATCCATTAAGAAATCATCAACGGCGCTGTTGGCCGGGGCGCTCATAGTTGAGCCTCTAGGCGCGCCACCGCCGCCGCCAGTAGGATCTCTATCCGGCTTACTACCACCAAAACAACCGCCCATTACAAAACCTTCCTATACTCAGAGCCAACAGGCTCATAACCCAAACGCTCAATTAGTTTATTAGACCTAGACATCGAAATGCCAGAAGAAGTGCCGCCAACTAAAATCTTCGCGCCCTTGTCAGACGCCCAAGCCTCAAACATCTTCAATAACCTAATACCAATCATGCTGCCACGATGTTGGGGCAAGACATACCACAAATTATTCTGAGCTGACAAGGTTTTTGAAAAATACATTTGGGAAACCCAGCCAGACATGAATCCAGCAACAGAACCATTCAGCTTCGCAACAGCAAGAAAACAATTGTCATCATCGTAAAGCCAAGCCAAATGACCAGCAAAAACAGCATCATCAAAAGGAATATCTTTTAATTGAGTTTCTTGGTGAAAATCACGGCACATCTCAAAAATAGAAACAGCATCACTGCGACCAGCTAAACTGTAACTAGAAACATCACGCCGCAAATGGATCATATTCCATTACCGCCATTCTCTGAGGAGCCGCCAATTGGCCCCGACTCTCACGCAAACCAACAGCCAAATATCTGAAAGCATCAGCAGCATGGCTCGACCAATCGTGAACAGGCGAAGCCCTAAAGCTACGAGTGCGCTCATTGTACGCCCGGTGATACTGCCGCAAACATTCCAAACCATGCTTACACTTCTCTTTATCAAACCATAAACGCGGGATCAACATCTGAGCCGCATGTATTCCATCCTCAATCGGCAGCTTAGGAACAACCCGAAAGTTTAAGCCTAAGTCCCAAGCAACCTCGCGCCTACTCTTGCCAGACCCCAATTCCCTAACCTCAATATCGTGCGGCGCATTGTGATCGCCATACAAATAACTCTTAGAAGTTAAAATCTTGCAGTAATGAGGCAAACCCTCACCCCTAGCTTCATAGTAATCTATCACATGTATAGCACGGCCAACCGATTGCGTAAACCATATTGCTGTGGAATCGCCAACTCCAAGATCCCACCAAGTATCAACCTTCGCTGAAGGGTCATAAGGAACATTGGAAACACGGCCATCAATCTGTGAAGTCTCCATCTCCTTGCCATAAACAGCGCCAGGAACATTCGCATTCCAACTACACTCAAATTCCTGAGCATACTGGTCAATGCTCATCATAGACCTAGCAGCCTCCAATTCCTCATCGTCCAGCAACCCCGTCTCACTCGCCTTGTATACAGCAGCCAACCAATTAGGATTACTCGCAGCTTCTTCATACTTATCAAAAAAAGCATTGTGGCCCTTGGGCGTCCCAACAAACACACACCAACCCTTCCGATCAGATAAAGCAGGACGCAATACCTCAGGGAAAACATTCTCAGGCATGTCGGCAACCTCATCCATCACACAACCGTCAAGATAAATACCCCGCAAACTATCTGGATTCTCAGCGCCTAAAAGGCTGATACGCGCCCCGTTAGGCAAATCACACCGCAATTCAGTCTCATGAAACCGAACATTCGGGATCTTCCCAGCAAACTGTTTTATATAATCCCAGGCTACATTCTTCGCCTGGCGGTAGGTGGGCGCCATATAGGCATACCGGGGGTTCGTCTTGTCAGACATTAACGCATCACGCAAAACATGATTGATCGCCCAAACAGTCTTGCCAAAACGCCGGTGACAAACAACAACACCCCAACGCTTCAAACTCATCTCATTGTGCAGCTTTAACTGCAACTCACGCGGCTCATACGGAATCTCAATATGCGTCAATGCTCAACAACCTTCTCCTGATCCTCATAGATCAATATGCCGTTCCGCTCTAAGATAGCCTCATACAAATCAATAAGCAATATAGCGCACTCAAGCTGCATAGACGCGCTGGCACTAGAAAGAACCCCGCAACGCAAAGATCGCATATGGCCGAGTAGCGCATGCTGTTGCGGCGTTAGAGGAAGCGTCAACGTCATTCCAACT
>TARA_R100000541_G_scaffold22085_3_pt1 | contig 17020 bp, 21 predicted proteins | sample TARA_R100000541 | Tara Oceans TARA_R100000541 (sample SAMEA2621416) | marine metagenome | biome: marine biome (ENVO:00000447); feature: surface water layer (ENVO:00002042); material: "saline water (ENVO:00002010), including plankton (ENVO:xxxxxxxx)" | depth 5 m | reverse complement strand
AAGATACATTACTGTTTTCTTATTCTCGTTTTTGAAATTTTTGTATGCACCTTTTAACCAATTGTAATATGTAAGATCACTTGGATACTTTCTAGTACACTCTAATATATGTTTTCTCATATTGTTTAGAAACTTGTCATTAGAAACAATCATATCATTTAATCTAACTTTTGGTAAAGTGAAATATGAATAACTTTTTTCTTCATCATGTAAACTTGACATTTTAGATTCCATGTTCTCATTAGTAATTGAAACTAGAACACCTGGCGCAACACCTTTACCACCACCTTCTTTTGCTTCGGAATTTACAGCAGTCTGTTCTTCACTATCTTTTTTATCTTCACCATTGTCTTCTGATTCATTTTTTTCACCTTCACTAGAATCTGCGTCTTCTTTATTAGACTCTTCATCACTAGACTCTTCATCTTCATTAAGATTGTAGTTATCAGCAACTGGGTGACTATCAAAATCAGGTAATTTTTTCATCTTCTCTAAATCTTTTTTCTGCCAATCTAACATTAGTTTAGCAAGATCAACAACATCATCAAACGAATTCAATGCGTCAACCTTACTTAACCAATTTTTGTCAACAGAGGAGAAAGAAATCGGTAATCTTTTTGAAGACTTATAAAACAAGTTGATCTTATCAATCAACATTAAGTCTTTGTTTAGGTCTTTACCATTAGTACCAAAGAAATTTTGTTTTTCTAATATATCAAAACCATTTAAGTAATTCTTAACAACACCTGGGTATTGTTTTTGTATAATTCTATCTATTCTACAATCTTCTAATACATTTACATATGATCTTAAAGAGTCATCTTCTATCTTTGCCCAACCATCTGATGGTGTATGTAAAGCGTGAGCGCATTCGTGTGCGATTAACATATCGTAAACGTCACCTTTTTGATTTTTGAAAACTGGTAATGTTAAAACTCTATGTTTCGTATCAAACGAAGCGGTTTTAACTTTGTTATGTTGTACTTGAATATTCTCGGTAGCGATTAACTTTGCGAGTATTGATTTTGAATCTAAATTAATTGTTTGTGTGTCCATGTAGCTAATACTATCAGGATCAGCTTAGAAGTCAACCCTCTAAATTGCTAGTGTTTATGTGGGTTATTTGATATAGATGTTCTTACTTTGTTCTTTTTAACACTTTTTCGTATATATTTGACGCTAGATTCTTCATCATTAGGGGCGCTACCATTCTTCCGATTCGTTCAGCTTGTTTATCAAACTTACCTTGTAACTTATAATCTTCTGGTAATCCCATCAATCTCTTTAATTCTGGTATAGTAAACTTTCTATTTAACGCATAATGAAATACACCTGATACACTCATCTGTTGTCCTCTTTGTGTTAGTGTTGGACAAGGTAAATGTGGCGCTGGTCTTATCATATTAAACATTGATCTTTTAGGGTTTATATCAATAAAGTCAGGATCACTAGGTTTTCTATGTTTCTTTGGATTAAATTCTAGTAGTTCTATCCACTTCTTTTGAAAGCCGTTTTGTACATAATCAAATAACTCTTTCTCTTGTTCTGGGTCATTTACACAATCCTCAATCGCTTCTCTTACACCTATGTGTTTTAATGTAACTGGCTCTGGATATATCTCATTTTCTAAAGTCATAAAGTTAAGACCTGCTTTTTCCATAATGTCATGTCTTATCGCTACAAAGAAACATCTTTTTCTATCTTGTGGTGTTTCAAAGTCAGCGGCACTCATCACTTTATATACAGTTTCGTAACCTAGTTTATCAAATTCGTTTACAATTCTATTTCTATACTCTTTGGCTTCACCCATAGTTATACCAGCAACGTTCTCACCAATAACTACCTTTGGCATTATGTCTGCTGTAATACGAGTAAATTCAAAGAACAAGTCTTCTATATTCTCTACTTTTTTACCATCTGAATATATCTTTTCTTGGTCCCAACCCTTTTCTCTTTTACCTGCGATACTAAACGCAGAACATGGTGGCGAGCCATCTAGTATATCTAACTCACCTTTCTTAATATTAGCGATCTTTAAAAAGTCTTCGCCTGTAAGTTTCTTTATATCATCTGGTAAAACAGGTGTGTTTGGATAGTTCTCTTTGTATGTTTCAATCGCCGCTTCTACAAACTCATTAACAGCGAGTATCTTACCACCAGCCATTCTATAACCTGTGGAAGAACCTCCACCACCAGCGAAAGTAGATATAACATTAAACAACTCTTTATTAGAGTTATCAATTACATCTTTCATATAATAAGGTTTGTATGTCATTGTTTATATACTATCAGGTTTCTTTTAAAATGTCAATGATCTAGGGTAAGTATCTATGATCTTTCTTAACGGCTCTCATTTTTTGGGCCTTATCCATTTGTTTCTCTGCCTTTTTGTAGGCTCTATCTAGTTTCATTTTACTAGCATATTCAGTAAAGTTCTTTCCTAGTATATGATCATATTCGTGTTGAAAGATACGAGAAAACATACCATCTAAAGAACCTTCTTTTAAATCACCCTTTTCATCTTCGTACTTAACGACTATCTTACGTGGTCTTGTAATTGATAAAAATACAAATGGGAAAGTTAAACAACCCTCTTTCATAACAACAGTATCAGCGCTAGCCGATATGATCATAGGATTAAAACAAGTTAGTTTCAAACCTTTTTCTAAACCAATATGATCTCCTAATACGAACATATTGAAAGGTAACCCAACTTGATTACAAGTTAAACCTATTCCACCATACTTTTTCATTGTTTCAAACATAGAATCACTTAACTCTTTTCTATCTTTAAAGCCTTCTTCTTTTAACATGTCGTCACTAAAAGGTGCGATTGCCGATTGTACTCTTATGTCTGTTGGTGGTATTAGTTTGATTTCTTTAGCCATTTTTCAACTCCGTAAAATTATGTTCTTTCTTAAATTGTATAATGTTAGTAAACTTATCAAATAGTATATCTCCTTTGTGTGATATAATAAAGATATTCTCTTTGCCCATATTTCTTACAATCTTAAAGAAGTCATCTGTACCTTGTCCATCTAACGAGCTATCAAATATTTCATCTAGTATTAAAAGATTTGTATTGGCACTGTTTTTCATCTTCGCAATAGCACGCCATGTAAATACTAATGCTAAATCTATTCTCATCTTCTCACCCTCACTAAAGTTATTGTAGTCAAAGGTATCTCTATGTCTGCTTTTTACTTCTTCTTTAAATTCTTCATCTAAATAAAATGATACAAAGAAGTCCATAGATTGTAGATGTTGATTAATTAGACTATTCATAATCGGTAGATACTTCTTAATGATTTTAGCCTTGGCACCTTTATCAGATAATATCTCTCTAGCAACATCAAGGTATTTCTTCTCTTCAGTAATTCTAACTAGTTCAAGTTTTGTTTGTTCTAGTTGTTCTTGTAAATCAACCAAACTCTTTTCTATATCTTTATCATCTTCGTTCTTGCCATCTAGTAATAATATCTCATTGTGTAATGAATCAGAAAATCTTTTAAGTTCTTTTAGAGAAGATTCTACTTTAGATAAGTCTATCTTATTCTCATATAGTTTATTTGATATACCATTAAACTCTGTAATCTTCGTTTCTGTTTTGGCTAGTTCAGCCATTAAATCTTTCATACCTTGATTAAGTGTCATAACGACTGCTCTCTCATTTGCTATCTTTGTGTCTCTAAATGTTTCTTCTATCTTTTGAGTACAAGTTGGACAGTTATCATTCTGTTCAAAAAACTCTAAATTTCTTTCATGCGTTTTTAAATTTTGTTCTATCTTTGTTTCTAGTTTCTCTAATTGTTTTAGTTTTGCTTCAGATTGTGGTTTAGTAGATAAGCTTATTTCTAGTTGTTTATATTCTTCTTCTAGTCTTTCAGACTTTCTTAAATATGATTCAGTGGCGTCTTTGTTCTCTTGTAGTTTAGCTTTCTTAATATCACTATCGCCTGAGCTTCTATTCTTTAATTCATTAAAGTGTTTTGTTTGTAATTCATGTTTAGATTCTATTAGATCACATTGGTGTCTAGCTTCTACTATTTGTTTACCTAAATCTGTTTGTTGATTTCTAGTAAGTATATCCATATGTGTCAATACTCTTATGTCTAGTATTTCTTCTACGACCTCACGTCTATGTCTTGGTCTCATCTGCATGAATGGTTGATAAGAAGAAGAACCTAATACAGCGATTTGTTTAAATGCTCTATAATTTAATCTTAATATTTGATCTTCTAATATCTTTTGATAATCAACACTAGAAGCATTTTGATTTTGTAATACACCATCGGAATAGATTTCAAATATAGTAGGTTTAATACCTCTTATTATTTTAAAGTTTTTTGTTCCAACTTGAAACTCTAACTCAACAAGTGTATCTCCATTATTAATAGTATTAACTATCTGTTCTTTTTTGATTTGTCTAAATGGTCTATTGAATAGCGCAAAACATAATGCGTCTAACATAGTTGATTTACCAGAACCATTAGCACCAATCATCAAAGTCATTTGTGATTTGTTTAGTTCTATCTCAACAAACTGTGAACCAGTGGATAAGAAATTCTTCCATCTAATCTTTTTAAATAATATCATCTTTCACTTGCCTCAGTATATAAATCTTTCATAACTTCTTTAAGTTTGTTTTTATCTAAATCACTGTCTATCTGTTCTATATAGTTACCTAGAAAAGTAATTGTATCTTCACCTTGTTCTAGTATATTGTCTTTTACAGATGCTGTTACGTCTGGACTTAAATCTTCTATTATATTAATTTCGTGTGTATCTACTGTGGTATGTAGTCTGTCCATTAAATTGTTAAACATTTCTTCATTAGTTTTATTAGTTATAAAAACTTTTACAAAACAATCTTTAAAGTGTTCTAAATCTAACTTACTATAATCTTCTTCTTTATCATTGTAAACTAATTTCTTATGTATTCTAATTGGGTTAGGCACTCTTGTAAGTTCTCTTGTTTCTGTATCTAATATATGAAAACCTTTTGGACACTTATAGTCTGACCAAGTAATTTCATATTGAGAGCCACAATAATGTATTTGACCATCATCAGATTTCTTATGAAAGTGACCAGAGATAACTTTTTCGAATCTATGAAACATCTTCTTATCTAAACCTTGACTATTGAAAGCGCCATTGTGCATTTCAAAACCTTTAATTTCTAAATGACCTAGAGCCAGTTGAGCTTTACTTGTTTCTATTTCATTGATAGAGTGGTTATAGTTATCATCACATATCCAAGGTATTAAACAAATGTCAGTTCCCCCAAAATTTACAGTAGTTGCTTTCTCATATATCCATGGTTCTTTTACACCATCAAACGTTGAGCATAGTTCTCTAATAGCATTTACTTCGTTTGTATTTTTAAAGTATGTATCGTGGTTACCTAATATGATATGAGTATCAATACCTTCTCTATACAATCTATGCATAAAGTCTTCTCTAAATGTATGAGCTGTTTTGAAGTTGATAAACTTTCTTCTATCTACCACATCACCTAAATGAATAAGTGTTGTTATGTTATTCTCTTTTAGATATGGAAAAAATATCTCATTATAGAATCGCATGAAGTAATCCAGAAATGCTGAGCTATCGTTTCTCGCACCGAAGTGTGTATCGTTCAGTAGGGCTATTCGCATAATTAAAATAGTTTAGATGTAGATTTTCTTACTCTTGTTTTCTTAACTTTCTTCTCTACTTTTTTAGGAACAGAGTCTTCCATGTTTAAATTCTTTTGTAAAAACTCTCTAAACTGATTCTTAAATTCAGCGTCATCACCTGGTTGAAGAGCTACATCATCATAATTACTATCCATAATAAGTCTATGTTTAATAGTAGTTTGTTTCTTTTCTTTTTGTATTCTTCTTATAAATGCGTAATAGATTATTTGTGTAAAATATGCGAAAGGGTTACTTGACTTAGCTGGATTAAAGTTGTCCAAGTATTGTAGACAGTTTTCAATACCATCACTAACCATGTCGTCTCTAAATGTATAATTTATGAAGTTAGGTCTATATGATAAGTGATTCGCTATCTTTAGAAAACAACTACCAATGTAATCAGTCACTGCTGGTTTCTCTTGTTTAGTTCTTTCAGCTTTTCTTACACTCTTTCTATACACGGTCATAGCCGCTAGAAATTCTTTATTATTAACGTAATGTTCTTTTTTTGCTTTACTCATATTCTTAATATATCACCTTTCTTCATAATTGTCAATGTTTTAAGCGTGCCTAATTAATTTTATTTTGGCTCGTATCAGTATTGACTTTTTCATAACTTTGTGTTACAATGAGCTTGTTGAGCGATCAGAGGAATAGAGTCTATTAATGTAGCGTCTTAGCAGGAATATCATAATCATCAAATTCATCTTCTTCAAATATCTCATTAACTTTATCATTGTCCTCGTCACTTAATCTTTCTCTTTTAAATACAGTAGGCTTTTGTTTTTCAGACAGAGGCTCCGACTTGTCATACCCCAAAACAACATGCGCATAAGATTTACTCATATCAGGATTAGCATTTACAATAGTCAGTATCTTATCTTTTGGAATAGTTAGCACTGCGTCTCTAGTATAAGGAGACCACTTGATTAAAGCTACATAGTCTTTTAAACCCTGAGCTGTAAACTGTGGAATATACTTTACTTGTAGAGGTCTATTTAATCTTAACAAAGGAGACTTCTCTCCAAGTTGTGTCAGTGGTAATGAACAAACTATATCATCACCATTAATTAACTTGATAATCTTAATTGGTTGTTTTTCCATCTTTGCTTCCATTGCTTAACTCCACGTTATGGATTTCATAATTAAAATCCTCGCTGTTGTATATATTTATTCTTTCTTTAAAGTGATGGAGTGTATAGTTCTCCTTACCATTGTATGAAATATCATCAGCTAGATCATATAGTGTCGCAGTACCATTATCATCTTTAAGTCTTAATCCTCTACCAATACTCTGCAGATTTCTTATCCTAGATTTAGAAGGACTAGCAAAAATAATGTTATGCAAATTCCGAATATTAATTCCGGTTGAAAAAGTGCCGTAACTAGCAACAATAATGGCGTTGTCTGACTTTTCGGTAATCTCTCTAATCTTTTCTCTTTGTTCTGTGTCAACTCCTCCGTGGACATAGAAGACTTGCTTGTCGGTTGATCGTTCTCGTATAGATTCATAAAGTACCTTTCCGTGTTTTTCTACATATTGAAACAGGCATAGTGTGTTACCATTTAGTGAAGTCGCCAAGTTTCTTATATATTTATTTCTTTTCTCATTTGATACCAAGTAATCCATTTCTTCTTGGTACGTCTTATCTTTCAAAAAGTGTCTAGCAGTTTGATCATGTTGTAACACCAAACACATAATTTTTAACTCTGCTAGTTTACCCTTTTCTATTAACTCACTTGTTGATACTACTTTATTTACAGCACCAAACAAACCCTCTAATACTAATTTGTGTGTTTTACTTCCATCTAAAGTTCCTGTCAACCCAACTCGGTATTTGGTTTTTTCTAATTTTGTCATTAATTTTGTAAGTGATACAGCTTTGAATAGATGAGCTTCATCACCTATAATCATACCAAATTGATTAGACCATTTCTTTGGTAAATTATATACAGACTGCCAAGTAGATATGATAACTCTCTTATTAGTTTCTTTTTCATGTCCAGAATATATCCTATGTACGTTTCTTTCACTATTATAACCATAGTCCTTAAAGTCTTTAAATAACTGCTCTACAAGCGATGTAGTGGGCACTATAACAAGGATCTTGTCCTGTTTAGTATCTTTAAGTCGTAATAGATTATATATTACCATAAGATAGATTATAAGAGATTTACCACTGGCTGTAGGAGATACTAATAAACATCTATCTTTCTCAACAGAATACTTAAAAGCTTCTCTTTGATAATCTCTAACTTCATAGGGTAGTTTAAGAGCTTTGATTAGTTCATCAATTTTACTATCATCAACTGTCTTCTCTTTAATCTTTGTTCCATCAACTACATGTATATTGTTTTCTTTACACCAATTCTTTATGTAAAGATAGAGACCAGCATATATCTTACCAGTCGCATAAGAGAACAATCTGATCTTGCCGTCCCATACTCTATTCTGATATGCTGGCATAAACTTATAACCAGGTACTTCAAAGGTAAAATACTCACCAAGTTCTCTACGTATATCAGCCTCAGCTTCTATCTTTAGATATACTTCGTTTACTTTATCTATGATTATGTATCTAGTTGTTGTCATTATACAAAAGGTTTTCCTACAATCCAACCAACCAATGTCTTTCGAATACCACTTGTGACTTTATCTACCTTGTGCCATTTGTGACTAGGAAAGATAATCATTGATCCTGTTTTAGGTTTGAATAATTGTTCTGAATGTTTAAATGGGTTAGGGTGTGGTTCACATATTCTAAAAGCACCACCCTCGTAATCTTCGTTTAAAAATAATGTAAAACTTAATTTTCTAATAAGACCATTATCATATGTTCTACTATGACTATCAATATGCCAATCATAATGATCATCTATATTGTAAACTGAATATTGTAATGGTTCAAACTCTTTTAATAGAAAGTTCCAATTACAATTCTCATTTACTTCATTAACAGTAGGTGTTAGTTTTTCTATAAGGTTGTCGTTCTTTAACCAAGTAATATTTGACTTTCTATTATTGTTATCGCCATCAGCAATAACTGCCTTTGTCTTCTCTTGGTTATCTCCTTGTGTAATTACTCCTTCACAAAACCATTTAGAAAAGGCTTCTTCTTTAATATAATATGGTGTATTCAAAAACATTAGATTGCGCCAGATGTAAACTTACGCCAGTCAATTGCATTCTTTATTTGAAAACCACGATTTGATATTTGTTTGATTGTTCTATCTAAAAAATCTATAACTGTTTGAATGTACTCTACCTTTTGTTTATACTTAGCTAATTCGGGATCAGCGTCTAGGTACTTATCAACATCTGTCTTTAATAACTTTAAGTTAAAAGGTTTAAGAGCATATACTTCTTGTGGAGCTTTACCTGTATAGTATTCCCACTTTTGTTTTCTTTGTGTATAGTATTCTACCTGAGCTTTACTTAATAACAACTTAAACTTTGTTAAGTGTTTCATAAACTCATTGTGTATTTGAGGTGTCTTTAATGATTCGATATCTAATTCTGTATCGTTAATCTTTAGTTTCTTGTCAGCCAAGTCTTGTAATTGTTCTAAATCCATAATATCTCCATAATATATAGTATACCACAAAAACCTTATTTTGTAAAGTCTATGATGTGGTAACTGATGTTGTAGATGACCCTATTTTCGCAAAGTCATATATTAAATAACTAAATGATACAGTCGCTGTTAGATAGTCTATATCATTAGCTTGTTGATTATATTGTAACCCAGTTACTCCTGTTGGATACATATCTCTAAATCGTATCTCAACTTGTGAGTTATTTTTACTTGAAAGTACAGTTAGAGTAGCGTCAGATAATGTTGGTCCAGCATCTGCCGCAGCGTACTTTGTTTTACCAGCTTCAGTAGAAATGTTAGATGTATTTCTTGTAGGAAATCTATCATTACCTGATGCTAGTAAATTTCTAAATTCTTTGTTATCTCTCGGAAAACCTAATCCAACTAACCAACCATGTATCTCTTGGAAGTTCTCTAAATTTTCATCTACCAGAAATGTCATTTGTAATGGTTCGTAAACTAGTGTATCACCAGGTATAGGTATCTTCTTTAAAGGTGTTGCTTGTGTTGTTTCACCTAGACTGACACCAGGTATATTTACGGCAGTACAAAAGTATTCTACTTTAGGTAATTTAAGAATACTAAACTTAAACTGTGTAGGACTAGCGTAATCTAATTTTGTAGGTTGTCTATCTATCGCATTTAAAGTTGTCATAATACTATTTAGTAGTGTCCTTATCCACTTGTTCCCAGTCTTTTTCTGTGGCTAGTTTCTCTAATTCTATCTCTTTTTGAGTGAGTACCCTTTTCTTTTCTTCTACTTCTTTAATTCTTTCTTCGATAAATTCTAGTCTATTCTTCTTATCAGGAAACAATGAAATAGTTATAACTGTAAGGATAAGTAGGGTTACAAATATCCATAGGTATTGAGTTAATATCTTTTTCATATATGTATTTATACTAGACTGAAAAACTGGTTCCACAACCACATGATGATGTGGCTTTAGGGTTGTTAAAAACAAAGGCACTTTCAAAGTCATCATAAGTGTAATCTAATTCCATACCTGTCAAATACAACTCGTTAATTCTATCTACAACTAACATGTTCTCAATGACAATATCTTCTCTTAATTCTTCATCTGTAAAAGACCAATCATAATTAAAACCAGCACAACCGCCACCCTTAACAGATAGTCTAACAAACTTCTTATTATGTTTTTTTCTTAATTCGTTTAGTCTTTTATATGCGTTATCTAGTAATGTTATCATAATACTATTTATAATTTATAATTTAGGCAAAAAAAAGGGCGCCGAAGCGCCCTCTTTAATTAGTAAACTTAAATATTACATTAAGTTCGCAATTTGTACACGTCTGTAGTATCTGTTAGCATTCGCAGAACCTGCGTTTGTAACACCTGATACTGCACCTGATACTGCTCCAGTTTCCGCAAATGGGTTTGCTACTAGACCGTATCTAGTTTTGAAACCAATTTTTGGTTGGAACGTATCTTGGCCAACGGCTCTTACCATTTGTAGAGGTACATATGGACAATAGAATAAACCAGCGTCATATGGTGATGTACCTTTGTATCCAACTACAAAGTAATGCTTCGCAGCATTGTTTGCACTGTATGGATCAATGTACACTTTAAATCTACCGTTAAGAACACCTGCAAAAGTATTACCTGTGTCATCAACGTTTAGGTTGTTGTTAAGAGCTGGAGCGTAATCTAATACACCCGCCATTTGTAACGCAGAGGCAACATCTGAAGAACAGATAATCATGTTACCTTTTCCTCTTCTTGTTCTCTGTGCGATAACGTTTGCTTCTCTTTCTACTTGGAACATAAGACCTTTGAATCTCTCAACTGACCATCTACCATTTGAGTCAGTATCTAAATCGAAGATACCAGCATTAGTAGTGTTAGCACCAGCGCCTACTTCAGCATTGATGTAAACAGTTCTTACAACTTCTCTGTTGATTTCCGCAAGGATCTCAGCAGATAGAATGTTTGCAAGTTCAGTCTCAGCGTCTAAACCATGGATTGCTTTTAAGTCTTGAGCAAGTTCCATTGTGTATTCAGCTTTAAGAGCTCTTGATCTAGCAGTTACTGTAGTTTTCTCAATTGAGAAAGCCATTTCAGCAAATGCGTTTCCTGATGCATCACCAAGTGCTTCAGCAGTAGCCGTAGCCATTGCTTCTAACTTGTTGTAAGCGCCAGCCGGGCTATCGTTAAGAATAGCTGGGTTAGTTCCTACTTGTGCTGGATCAGCAGTTTGACCGGCAGTTGAAGTACCTGCAGCATTTCTTGCTGCGAATTCAGTATCAGCTTCATCAAATAAAGCCTCACCACCAGTTGCAGAAGTATATCTACTTCTCATTGCGAAGATAAGTCCAGTTGGACCAGTCATTGGCTGTACGCCTGCAATGTCATAAGCAATTAGATTTGGCATTGCTCTTCTAACAAGTGAAATTAAAATTGGATCCCAATTTGATGTTCCACCAGTATTGTTAGTAGGCGCTGCTTCTGTCATAAAAGCGTTGTCTTCTTTTTGTGCTCTTTCTTGGTTTTCCAAGATTGTAGCAGTAACGGCACGTCTGTAAGAATCTCCGATTTTTGGTAAATCAGGATGCTCTAGGACTGGCTGCCATTTCTTCTCGTAAGTTTCAGATAAATACATTGTATTTTTCTCCCTCTATATTATTATTTTGATATTTTAATATCTTTTGTTTTACTTATAGCGGCGCTATAAGCAGCCATGCTGTTTGTTAAATCTGCAGGTTCTACTGTAGATCCATCGCTTACCGCCACATCATGTATATCATCAGATTTCACTTCTTGTTTACCAAAGTATGACTCTTTAATTGTCGTAACTTTAGTAGTGAAGTCTTCCTCGTTTGAATACTCAACTTCTTCTGCTAGTTTGTTAAACTTCTCTTTTTCAACATCTGTTAAGTCTTCAGATACAGATTTCGCTATATCTTCTCTTTTTAACTCACCAATTGTTTTATGTGAAGTAACATTCTTTTCGATTTCTTCGTTAAGTTTTTTCTCAAGGTCTTCAATTTTAGAAGCTTGATCTTCAAGCACATTATATTTGTCATCTGGAACATCTATGTAATGATCTTCAAATAGTTTTTTCAAACCACCAATAAAGTCCTCAGCAATCTCGCCTTTAATACCTCGTTCAATAGCGATCTTGTTTTCTTGCATCCATTCCTCAACAACATAGTTAAGGTATGAGTCTACTTTTTCAACAACATCAGCTTTGTGAGCTTCAGTATTTTCTTGTAATTTAGTTTCATACTCGCTTTGTAATTTTTGAGCTTCTTCTTTGACTTTTGCTTTAATCGCAGTTTCAAAAATTGTCGCAGCTTTCTGTTTAAATTCCTCAGATAAATCAGAGTCGCCAACAAGTGCATCCACATCTGCTTTGATATCAAGTTCTAATGTTTCTTTTTTCATTTGATCTTTTTTATCTTTGTCATCTGCGTGTGCCATTTCTGACTTCTCTTTATCTTCTAAGGATTTTTCGTCTGTATCTTTTCCTTCAAGTTTAGTGTTGTGCCCAGTAAGTTTTGGCATTGCATCAGCACTACCTTGACTTTTTTGTTGAGCGTCACCTGAAACCTGAGATGTAGATTTTGAAGCATCTGGATTACTGTCAGTCGGTTTTACAACCGCTGGGCCTAAATCTTGCGCATCGTTTTTTAAATGCGTAGGTTCAGCCGCTACAGCGTTTTTCTTCGGAGCATCAGCTTGCGGGTTTGCCGCTTCACTAACTTCCTGTTCCATTGCCTCAATTTTCTTATCTGTTTCGGCCATTGAAATCTCCCTTATAAAAATAAACGTTTATTTTTTGTTTCGTTATAGGATATTTATAAGATTAAAGTTTTTGAAGAAAGTTTTTGAAGATATTAACCTTCTTTTCTTCTAGTTCTCTACGTCTTGTCTTATAAATCTCCATCTTCCAGGCGTCTATATCTTTTTCTTCCAAGACACCATTGTTCCACACCCACTCTTTACCTTCCATAATACCTTCTACGAAAGCGTCTGGAGCAGACGGGTCTGCTACAATATCGGCAGCAGTTGCGATGTAAAAATCATCTGATACAACGTTCATGCCCCCTCTTTGTACTAACGAACCCATACCACGAGAAGATACACCCAATTGTGCGCCCTCATCAATAAGACCTTTTACAATCTTACCATACGGTGTGTTCATTATTTTTGCTTCGCCAATAAAATTATTACCATCTGGATAGAGTTTCGTAATCATATGCGATACTCTTTCTAGGTTAACCGTTGGTCCATCAGGGTGTCCTAACTCGCCAAACGCTCTTTTCTTATTGACAAAATCTGCGTTATATCTTTTTACTTCTTTCATTAGTACATCTTTAGGATATACTCTTCCATTTCTATTCTTTATTTCACTCTGTAAGAAGATACCTTTAATCTTGTAGTCTTTTTTGCCGTTAGTTTCTTCGATAAGATACTCGGCGTTGTTTATTTCTTCGGAAATTAGTTTCATAAATTTTTCTCTCTTTATAGTATATATTTATACTTTTTTTTATCTAAACTCGACAATAATCGTGTAATTATCGCCTCTCGCAAAATTCTTTGTTGATACTAAAACATCGCCTGTAGGTGTTCCAGCATTGTTCGGTATGTTGTTCCCATCTGTTCTAAAGTCCATAAAACCGTTACCAGATAAGAATAATGCAGTTGCATTGATTGTTCCGTCCCAAATAATCTCTACTCCTGACTTGCTATCTGATGAATTGATAGAGTAATATACTCTCGCAATTGTTCTATTACCATCTTCTGACATAAAAGTTAATTCAGAAGCATCGACTTTTTTTACTAAAGTCTCACCATTTCCATCAGAGAAATTTGTAAGTTTCGCTACAAATTTAACACCTGAAGTGTCTGATATTGTTTGTGTTGTTACTGTGTCAGCCATTAGTTTGTATATCCTGATTCTTTTTGTGCCTCTATTACTACATTATAACTTGTAACATTAGAGTCGCTTGTTAGTAAAATATCACCTATTACATCTTTAATTCTATCTTCAGTAGGTTTAAGTCCGTAGTTTCCACGACCTTCTAACTCTACTTTCTTCTCTGTATCGTTCTTAAAAAATACTGTACACTTACCAGTGCCTAGTATTTCATAATGTATATCAGCGATTGCAACCTTTGGTTCACTTGAAGCATTGTTAGACGCTTCAACATCTACTAAAGTCTGATCAGTTTCATTTCCAATACCATTTGCCTTAACTATAATATTAAAATTGTTGTCTGTTAGTTTAGTAGTCGCAATCATAAATTCTTATTGAGCATCATAGTAAGATTTTGATAACTCACCACTCTCTTGTGTTCCACCTTTTTTTCTTGTTCTAATATAAGTCTTTACTGTAACACTAGTTCCTGGTTTAGTGTATGTTCTTATACCACCAGATATAACTGAGTTAGCACCAGCAGCAGAATCTTTATATGTATGAGTTGCCGTAGCACTATTTTCATATTGCCATATACTGTTTGATCCTGGAACATCTACCCACGCCATTGTTATTCTCCCAATTTTTCAATTACTTCTTCGTCAAAGTAATCTTCTAGTTGTTTTACTTCTATCTTATGTGTAGCAGCAACTTCTTTAATTGCGCTCTCAAATCTTTCTACAATATTGCCTTTAGCTTCTTCATAGAAACTAAAGACATCTTTTACTGCGTCTTTCATAATAGGCGAAAGACTATTGTAAGTTTTTGAATCTACTAAAAGATTCTCTTTAACTATCTGACTGACCTGCATCGACATCAACTCCAACCATAGTATTTGCTGTACCATCTTGTGTTAAGTCAAGTTCAGCTTGACCATCTTTAACATCATTCATAGTTTGCACTTGTCCATCTCTTGTAAAAGTTCCTATATCAGCTACGTCTGGTTTAGGGTCACTATGTGCTTCTGCTTCAGGTATCGGAGTATTTTCGCTATTAAACATATTACTCGCCATATCTTTTCTGTGATTATCTAACGTTGAACCAACTTTAACTCTTAAAGCATCTTTAAATGCTTCACCAGCACCAGCGTTGTCGCCTGCCGCAAGTTTATCAACGAAACTTTTTACTTCTTCACTCATTATTTTTTCTCCTCATTTTGTATTTGAGCCATGGGATTTTGAATAATACCATCATCAATTTCTTTTTTGATTTGTCTATCCATCTCTTCCATTTCTCTATTGCTTTGTTTTAGAACATTTTTTCTTATGTATTGTACAGAATAAAACTTACCAACGTAATCTCTCATCTCATTTGCCAACGCTAGTCTTTCTCTTGCAAGTTCAGCGTTTTTAAGTTCAGCAAAGTGTCCATCTTGTATGAAGTCATACTGTATACAATCTTTGACTACGTGCCAGTCTTGTTCGCTAATAATACCTTTTAACACTAACTGTGTTCTCATAATATCATTAAACAATTCTGTAAATTTCTTTCTTAACCTTTGAACAAATTTAGTAAATTTTAATTCATCTCTAGTAATTTCTGAGGCTCGCCCCATGTTAAATCCTTGAGAAGCTTCTAATCTACCAACAGGAACATTTAGAGAACGATATAGTTTCGCTCTAAAATATTCAACATCAGTCATCTCACCTAGGTTTTGTCCACCAGGTAAAGTTGTTATGTCAGTGCCTCTTCCACCTTCTCTACTTGGTAACCAAAAGTCTTCAAGCATTGACATGTAATTTCGATCATCTCTGATCTCACCTGTGTTGGCGTCATATACTAATTTATTTCTGTATCTCGCCATTACGTCTCTTAAATATTGTTCGGCTTTTACTTTAGGTAAATTACCAACGTCTATTTTAAAGATACGTCTTTCAGGTGCTCTTGCTATTCTATAAATGACCACTGCGTCTTCAATCATACGCAATTGGTTTGTAGGTTTAATCGCTTTGTGTAAGTAAGATAAGACCATGTTCTTGTTCTGATCTATTTGACCTGAAGCACAAAATGCGACTGTATCAGGCGCTATCTTAATACCACCAGTACCGGTAGTTCCTGATATACCTCTATCATTGTATAAAAAGTATTCAATATATTCATCAACAACTGCTATACTATTCATAGCAGATGGACTAGGAACATCAGGTCTTTTCTTTCTGACTTCTCTAATCTTTTTAATCTTTCTAGGATCAATATATTTTAATTCAACGATACCCGATTTAGGGTTATCTCTATCAATAATCTTTTGATAATATACACGACCATCAACGTACCATCTTCTAAAGATGTCGTGGCCTTTTGTATTGAAGTTCATTAATCTTAAAACTTCTTGGAATTCGTCTTCTATTTTTCTTTGGATATCTCTTCCGTAAGGTAGATCATTAAAGATAACTCTCACGGCGTCTTTCAATTCATTCGCAACAATTGCTTCATTAACAATATCTTCAATCGCCATATCACACTCTGGGTGTTGTGCGATCTCTCTATATCTACGAATTAAGTCCTGCTCTGTCTTCGCAGTACCTTCCATGTCCAAATAAGAACCAAAGTGACCACCTGCCGCAACGGTTTGTGTTCCGTCATCAGCTTGTGAAGTCGTAAAACTTTGTTTTGGATCTGCTTGTTTTTTTAGCTTTGTAATACTAAAGCCGAATAGTTCCGCCATAATTTATTTCCTTTGTTAATAACACTTATACTTATACAAGTTGTTAAAAGGGGGATTTTACTCCCCCTCTTAATTAATGTTAAGTAGTAGTATTTGATTCAAAGTATTGATATGAAAAAGTCACATCAAATGTTTCAATC
>TARA_R100000541_G_scaffold36042_1_pt1 | contig 17550 bp, 10 predicted proteins | sample TARA_R100000541 | Tara Oceans TARA_R100000541 (sample SAMEA2621416) | marine metagenome | biome: marine biome (ENVO:00000447); feature: surface water layer (ENVO:00002042); material: "saline water (ENVO:00002010), including plankton (ENVO:xxxxxxxx)" | depth 5 m | reverse complement strand
TTTTACTCCAGAAGAAGATCGACCAAAAACAACTTCTCCGTTTTGTGCGGGTGTACTATTAGCAAGATCTGCATAATACTTATCTTCTTTAACTTTAAATCTATTTATTAATAAAGAGTTTTGAAGTTGTTCCAATGTAGTAGCAAATACAGATTGTGTTATTGGTAAAGCAGTATCCGTATTTGTAATAAATCTTTCCATGCTCCAACCAGAATCTCCTTCATAATTTATTGTTTGAAAGTTTTTAACTGTTGAGGGAGCTCCGTTTAAAACAAAAGTTACATTTGAATTATATGAAATACCATAAAATACAGCTCGCTCATTTGTATTAGAAGCAAATGTATAATGCTGATATAATTTTCCTGAGTTAGCTGTAAAATAATCGTTATTTAAACTTATCATTTGGTTAGGCTCATAATCAAAAAAGCTAGTCCATCCTTTTACAGTATCATCATAAACTAATGTCATAAATGTTTCTGCAGGTTCTCCTGGTTCCGCAAGATTTGTTCCTGTCATACATAATACATATTGTTTATTATGAGCATCCCAGCCTCCTCTAACGCCCCCAGATGTAGCTTTAGCTAGTTTATCTCTAAAGAAATCCGTCATACCGTAATTTGATATCACAGTAATACCGTCCATAGATAATCTACAAACCACATTTTGATCTTTATCTGTAAAGTATTTTCTATATCCATTAACCGCGAAAGATTCTGGGTCTTTACTAATTCCGTATTCTCCAGCAAAAGAAACATTTTGTCCTATAACTAAATTACGGCTAGTAACACTAGCATTTCCTTCAGCTGAAAATATTGCATCTTTATCAATTAAAGATTTACTTACTTTACTTTCTTGAAATATAATAAGGTTAGTATCTTCCGCATATAAAAGCTGTATAGAACCATTAGCTGGATCTATAGTTCTTGTTATATCTTCACCTACACTAAACTGATTAGTTGCGTTAAATCCAGTCCTAGAATTAAATATTCCTGAATGTATTAATCCACTAAACTTATGAGATTGCTTAGGTTCGTCTTCTACTATATAAGCTTTAACCCCAAAATCTACCGATGTATTATTATATCCGCCTCGTATTCTTGATTCTTCTATTAGCCAATCACTAGCTGTAGTTCCCGTGTAAGATTGAGGTATATTATCAAAATCTGTTATTTTACCAAAAGTAATTGTAGGAGTTCCTGTAAAATTAGTTGGTGTATCTGCCACAACAAACACAGTGTTATTTGTTTTTGATATTATAGTAGAAGTGTAATTTACATTAGCTCCCGATATGCCGTCTACATAAGTCATAGAAACTTCCTGGCCTACATTCATTTTTGTGTCATCCAATCCAGGGGAAACAATATTAAAAGTAACTCCGCTTACACTTGTAATAGTAGCAGTAAAGTCAGGAGCTACATCAGTTATTGTCTTGATTTTTTTTAACCAGAATGTATTAAAGTACTTAAGTTCTATAGTAGCTGCCATTTTTAATTAGTTTGTTTTATTCTAGTAGTTCCAGTGTAAGACTGTACAACGCCTCCTGCGGAATCATCAATTAAAATTTCACTGGTTGATGTAGCATTTACGCCTGCACCTTGCCCTATATTTATTATAATTGTTCCATCAGCAAAGCTAAAGCCAGCCGCCGCTGATAAACCATCATTAACATTACCCTGAAGATCACTCCACGGATCTAAAGAACCGCCTGTAATATCAGGAGTATTAGCTCTATCTAATCTAAAGTTTATATATTGAGCATTTTCTGAAGCTGGTTTATATACGGTGGTTAAACCGGAATCTGTAAAAAATTGGCCAACATACTCACTATAAGGTGTTTCTGCATATACAATATTACCTGTTGAAATGGTTTCTTGGTTTGGAAAAGAGCTAGTTTCTGCTGATCTAAAATATTTAAAAGCTGTTCCTGTAACTGCAGGAGCTGCATTATTACCTTGCCATGGCACACATTCAGGGTAATGTAAATCATCTTGTTGTACCCATCCGATGACATCGTTGTCGCCAGCTCCGTTACTACCGGACGCTTTTTCTAAATTTGTAACTACTATAGCATATTCAATTGCAGCATTACCACTTTCAAAGGCTAAGTAGTTATAAGCACGAACAACAGACATCCAGTTGTTTTTATCAAAACTACTTCCGGACCCTATAGTATAAGTTTGTATATATTTAGGTATGTTATAAAAAGGAGCAGAAACTCCAGCGTTAGTAATTCCAGATCTGTTGTATTCTAAAGGGCGATCAGCTAACTGCCACGTGGTATCACCTTCTAATCTATAGTAAATTTGCATATTACCAGGTTTAAATGTAGAATTGTTACCAACATTTTTTAGCTGCTTAACATTATAAGTTAAAGCTAAAGTTCCTTGTGAGTGAGGTTCTGTTCCAAGCCTTTTTATAACAGGAATACCTGTAAATTGGTTAGCAAAATCTAAAAGATTAGAATTAGCTGCAGCAGCGGCTCCACATACATACCATATCCCTGAAACTTTAGTGCCGTTTGTTGGAGTGCCTATATTAGTTCCTATAGAGGTCGGATCAATTAAACAAGTTGTAGCTTTTAAACCAGCATTAAGATTTGCATAACCTAATGTTATAAATGTAGTTTTAGTAGATGAATTTAGCGGACCGTAATCTCCAGGCCCTGTGTTTACGCCATCACCATTTGCATCTGCTATAGTTATACCTACTGTATAAGTTCCGTTAGAATTTCCTGGAAAATTACCATTAGGAACATCTTGAGTAATTTCACCATTGTTTGGGTTCATACTCCAATTGCTTGGATATGATCCACTAGTAATATAATACTTAAGTTGAGCTGTGTCTTGAGTAGTGTTAGCACTCCCATTTTTAGGGTCCGCAGCAGTCCATTTTGTACCTGGCACTCCTTCGAGTATTACTGCTGTATCTCTTGTAGTACCGAAATTACCTATTACGTTAAAATCTGGAGCAATGTTTTTTAATGCACCAAATCCTCCAACTACTCCTGTTAAAGACAATTCACTAACTTCTCCTGAATTTGTAGTAACTTCTATTAAAAAAGAATAAACATCAACAGTCCGACTTGTATCTGTAAAAACTAAAGGATTACCTAATTCGTCTCCTAAAAATCTTATTTGATATTGGCCGGCCTGAGCCCCCGAAAGAGATACTAATTCAAATAATTCTACTGCAACTTCACTGCCGTTAGTTTGAGATATTAGTCTAGCTGTTGTAGGAGTTCCAAAAGCTAATCCTTCAGAATTAACTGGTTCAAAAGGCGATGGAGTTACCATACTAGTGGCTGCGGTGGTTTCATCAAATGCCCAAGTAACATTTTGAAATGCTGTAGCCCCGCCACTACCTAAAAGAACATCTGAGTTTAAGTCTACTATTAAACCTTCACTAGTTGTTTCCCAATAAATATCTAATAAAGATTCTACTGGTGCCGTTTCATATATTGCTAAATAAGGTAACATATTAGCAGTGTCTGAGGGCGAATTTAGATTGTCTTGTGAAGTGCCTGGATTATTAACCTCATTTAAAGCCATTGCTCCTATAGATTTATCTAATGTAGAAATTCTAGCAATTAGAGGATTTGTATCTATTTGATAAAAAACTTTATTTCCATTTGCAGCCCCAGTATTTAAACAAGTATTACTTGATGCGCAATTTAATGGATTAAATCCATTAGATAAATCAGCATAACCCATATTAACCTCTTTGGCTCTAGCTATAGCGGTCGATGTGTGTGAAATAGCCGTCTTACCGTCAGAACTATTTCTTGCATAGTATTGGCTGTTGTAGGGTAAAGAATCTGCAAATGGCACTGTACCCGATGCACTAACCGTCATTAAATTAGTTACTCTACCAAATAAAGTAACTGAACTTCTATACTGTTTTTGATCAGGTCCAACCTCTGCTAAATCTCTAGGTATTTTATTTATGTTATCATTAAATAAAACTGTAAAAGCAGTAACATTAGTTTCATCTGTAGGAAATAATCCATTTTGAAAACCACCATCAATTGTAGATGTAGCAGCTGAGCCAGGAGTAGTTCCGTCATTAACAGCTCCAGATTGCCCAGGATAGCCATTAAGTATTCCGGGTAAATATACATTGTAATATTCTTGTTGTGTTTGCTTCACAACTATTTTGTAGCTATACCATCCTAAATCGTTTATAGTATATGCAAATTTTAAATCAGGAGTACTAGCGGGTAGGTTATCAGCTCTAAGGTAAACATCACTTACTCTACCGGAAGTAGTAACCTCATAAAGATTTACAGTAGGATTTGTTTCTACTATATTAGTTACTTTTACAAAATCTTCATAAGCACCTCTAAGATAATCACCTATAAGTGGTATATTATTATTATTAGGAAAACTGGTTTCGTCTAATTTGAAAGTATAAGTATCATCATCTACTATTACGCTACTAGTTGTAGCATAACCTTCCGCAGTAGGTGTAGTTGCATTTTGTTTTATAGCATATAAACCCGGAGTACCTGCAGATAAGTTTTTTGTTGAAGTTATTTCTGAGTTTACTAAAACAGATATAGCGTCTCCAAACCAATCTATAACACTGGTGTCTGTGTCATTTATATCGTAAGGACTATATATGGTAGAACCAAAGTAGAATAAGCCATCATTGTTACTACCATTATCTACGGAAGATAATATAACAGGAGACTGCCTGCCAAATTTATCTGCCAAAACAAAACCTACTTGATAATTCCTATTTCTTTTTACAGAATGATTAGGATATTCTATCCAATTAGCAAATTTTCCACTGGAACTTTTTGGAGATATTCTACAATTATAATTTATATTTGCAGGTGGCGTGTGCTGATCTCTATAGTTACCGTAAATTATTCTGTTTCCTGAACTTTCTTGAGCAAAAGCTCTTACGGGAACTTTATCATAAACTCTAGTAGTTTGAGCTTCTGGCAAAGTTTTATAAGGCTTACGTGATTGATAATCATAAGTGTAATAATTACTAGTGCCACTAGCTCCTGATATTTCTCCGGCAGTTATACTTTCTAAAACTTTAACCGCTACAGCATCGCTTTCTCTAAATAATATTTCTACCTCACTTATTTTATAGTCACGTACTATTCTATTAGCATTTGTAGGTAATGTAATAACTAAACCTATGTTTTGCACAAAGTTTTCCATAAAATTTACAACTGTAGACTGATATGCAGCATCTTCGTCTCCATTTATAAAAAATCCACCCTGCTTGGGTATATACGCTATTTGAGTAAAAGGTGCCATTAAAGAATACTCGTTATCGTCATACTTAAATCTATAACTAAACCTTACAAATTTATCTTCTAAATAGTCGGGATCACCTGGCCAATTAGAATCATTTATTTTATTGGTCATTGTAGATATAATCAAAGATATATAAGTGTTAGCGGTCGGAGCTGCTCCAAATGTTGGAGAAACGGTAATCCTAGTATCACTTCCTACTAAACCAACTCCTATTACTTTTATATGATTTAATCCAGTTATAGCTGTAGTTTGTTCTGCCGAAACAACAGTTGCTCCTATAAATGGCGTTATAGCTGCGACTTGATCTCCTGCTACTTGAAAATATGCAGTAGCTCCCGAAGAAACAACTAAATTTATTTTATTATATAATTGTATAGCTTGATATGGGTTATATTTTGCTACAGAAATTTGGTGCTCTTGAGTGTAATATTCTTGTGTGGTAATATTAGAAGATCTGCCAGACTGTGCCGTGCTTGAAAACAAAGCAATGTTTATTTTACGTGGTTGATTTCTATTATCTGTCCAAAATAATAAGTTTTCAATTAAATTAATACCTATTATTCTATTGGTTGTAGAAAAATTTAAAAATTCTCCTTGTACTAAAAGAGTATAATTTCCTGAAGTATTGTCATAAACATAAATATAATGCTTAGATGTAGACGGGGCATCCGTAGGATTAGTTGGATCCGGGTCAGTATAATCTGTTAAAAAAACAAATATTTGATCTGTAGAATTACTATTCTTTACACCTATTATAGTAAGTCCAGCCCCAATGTCGGTGCCTGTAACTAAATTATTTCCTATAATATTTTCAATAGCTCCAACATCGTCATCTTCGGATCTACCAACAGATATATTCCGAGCATCTCTATATTCACCGTTAGGCAATATTCTATCGTCAAGATCTTTATTCATCTTAGACTTTAGAAATGTGTTTTTTATTTGTTGAGCCATTTAATTATGATTTAATCCATTTCGATTTACCTCGCATTACTTGAACAATTTCTTCAAGCTTAATATTTGATAATCTTATTTTTGCATTTCTCAGTTTAGCTGATCTATCTCTCTTTAATCTTTGTACAATATACTCAGGTTGATTAATTCTAGATGCTAATATAGAATATAATATATGTGCATATAAAGCATCTTCCGCCATTTTAGGTATTCTTGCATCTAATTCATAAGCTAAACCATCTGAAATATATTCAAGTACTATTAGTCGATCAATTAAATTAGAAGAAAAAGCTATTGTGCCATCTCTTTCATTCATATTAAACCAACCATTTCTTTGAGTGTATTGAGGATTATTTCCATATCTTTGTCCGTAAAAAGGGTTGCCTGTAAGCCATCCAGCATAAGACCAATAATCTTCTACAGTAATATTACCGTTAAGTAAATTATCATTAGCATCGCCCCATCGTTCTAATGTTTGAGAAGATCCTTCTAAGTTATCCCCAAAGTTATCTTGGACGGGGTCTCCTTGAGGTTCATCTTGTAATGGAACTTCATAGGGGGCTATAGTTAAATTATTAGCGGGATAAATAGGATGTTTGGTTCCTTGAGAATCAATATAACTTAATGCAACGTAATTAACATAGTCCTGAGGAATTATAACGCTTAAGCTTGCAGGAATAGTTAACTCTTGAGATTTTATACTTTTTAAAGTATCATAACTAAATTCTTGTAATCCTCTTTTAGCATGAAATATAACGTCAGTTCTTTTAACATCTGGTATTAATTTATGTTCGCCTACATAAGTAGCTATAAACCCATTGATTACGTCGTTTAAAGAAGTATATCCGTATTCACCGTAATTTTCTTGTACAGCTGTACCTATAGCTTCGTTATTACCATAACTTCCGCCATCCATTGATTTTAATTGCACTACTACATAAACCCCCGCAGCTGGCGCCGCTGCTATAGTTATAGTATTTTCTAAAACTGTAAAAGCTAATATATATCGAGTATAAGATCCCGGCATATTAGTTGCGCTAGTGTAAAGAACAAAATTATTTAAAGTATAATCAACAGAAGCTGGATCAAAAGAAGCAAATACTAAATCTGTATTAAATGTAGTTGTAAATTTTCCAGTACCATCAGATATAAATTTTTGGGCTCCAGCATAATACTGGGCATTAGTTTCGGTTATTAAACCTCCATTTGGTTTAGGCATATCTTATAGTGTTGAGCGTTGTACTTCTTGTTGAACTTGTTGAGCGGCTACATTAATTATTTGAGGATCTCTTATAACAACTCCAGAGTAAAGTAATATTTTTAATATAATATTAGTTTGTTCTGTTTTTGCTAATTCAAAATTAACAGAATTAGTTGGATCCCATTGATAATAATTTTGCCCCGATGGTATTGTAAAATTCCAAATAACATCTAAAGGTTTTCTTAAATAGCTTACTGTTATATCCGATGTAATAGTTTGCGGATATAAATATAATTTATGATTTTCATATAAATATATAGGATATGTAGTAGTGGGAGCGACTAAAGGAGTTGTATTTATATATAAAAGCTCGTTTCGCTGCACTAGTTGAGCTTCTGTAGTATCTTTATATATTACTGTGCCAAGCTTATAAAAGTCCTCTGGGGTTGCTGTAACAACTATAGCGGCTAAATTAGCTGGAACAGTATTAAATATTATATTAGCGCCACTAATAGTAAAAGCAGTTGTAATAACACCATTAATAGTAACGGATATTACACTACTTGCTAATTGAGAAGACGTTATTGATGTAAAAGGAAATGATATAGTTGTACCGTTTCCTGTAAAATTTTGTGTAGCTACACTGGCTCCCGACGTGGTAGGCAATGTAAAACATTCATCTGGAGCAACATAAGTAGCTGTTCCGTATTCTTTAAATATAGAAATGGCTTGATCAACATTTTTAATTCTGTCGCCATATTCCGTGTCATTGTCTGGTCTACGAAGTTGTATATTTACAGTATCAAAGTAACTTTCAAATATTTCAAGCTGAACTTGCGTTGCAACTTTATTAAATTCATCTGGTGATAAGTTACCTCTCTGTTCTTTATTAAGAATAAGTAACACCGTTTTATAAACTATGTCTACGTTTACTGCCATTTTATTTCTTTTGTTATAAATATTAACCGGTCTCACTTAAGAAACCGGCTAATAATAATTCACCATCTATAATATAATCACGTGTTTTTAAAAAAAACTACTAATTAAATTTCTTTTCTATAGATCTATATACTTCAACTCCTTCATCAGTTTTAAAATAAGCCGCCATAGCTGAATATGGGTTCTCATCAAAAGGTACAGACATTAACTTTCTGCCATTAGATGTCCAAGAAAAAGTTCTTTGGTCCTGAGACAAAGTAATTATATTTGCTTCCGTAGCTTTTATTGCTACATTTCTAAGACCTACATTCTCATCTTTAGCTAATTCTAAAAACAATTCAGGGTTGTTATTTGCAAACAATCTTAAATCTCTTTTAATTTCTTTAGAAGATAAATTGTTTACTGCATTACCCATTTCAACTCTTAGTATAGCCTCAGCGTCGTCAATATCCATATCTCTAGCGAATACTGCTGCGTCAGTTTGCAGATCAAGTAATTCTAAATCATCGTAAGCTTCTTCAACGGGATCATACTCCTCGTAAATTCTGCCTTTTAACGGATGATACAATGAAAGAAGTTTTTGTAAATTTTGTTGGTTTTTGGGAACCCTTAAATCCCCGTCTCTAAACATAATATGTCCTAATGTAGCTTCACCATCTTGTTCCTTTTTAAAAGGCGAATCATGATTAGTAGCATATCTAATTTCTTTTTGTATTCCAGTTTCTTCATCAAAATACAACAGTGCATGCTTTCTAGTATGCTTACCTGGAATAGTTAATGTAAGAGGAGTATGTCTACCTACTAAGTAATACAATCTGTCCTTAATTTCCCATTTAGGTTTTGTTGGTTTTTTTGGTGTTTCTACAACTGGTTTTGTAGCAACTACTTCTGGTAGTCCGTCTGTAATTGGTTCTTGTGGTGCAGCTTTTTTAGCTGCGGGTTTTTTATTTGCCATAATATAATATAATTAAATAGTTAAAAATAAAGGGAGGACCCGAAGGCCCTCACCTCTAGTATTGAAATTATTAGATTCCTCTGAATAATACAAAGTTGTTAGCTGCTTGAGTAACTAAACATCTTTCAGACAGAAAGTTTACTTCCATTGCATCAAGAGTTGAATTACTAGCGCCTCCAACAGACCCTGTTAACCAAGATTTCATTCTACGGTCATCAGTTTGAGAAGCTCTGTATCGTACGTGTAAAAATGGGCGACGAATGTTAGTTCCTAAAACTTGATCGTAAACAGTTGAAGTTCCAGCAGGTATTAATACACCTTCGATTGAATTAACTCCATTGATACCTCCACGAGTAGATGCATCATTTAAGTATTTCCAATCAGTTTTGTAAAAGTCATAAGATCCTCTACGGAACCCGCTGAATCCTAAGTTAAGTGCCATGTCTTCTGAATTTTCAAATAATCCATAAGCAACACCACCTGAAACTCCTGAAGAAATACTTGCTAGCATATCATCAAAATCTAAAGCAGTTTGACGGTTTAAGAATAACATGTTTTCCTCAATTGCTCCCTGAGTATCAAGGTTTTTAAGAATCGCATCAAATTCAGTTAATCCGTTTGCAGCTGTAAATCCAGTTTCTACGTTTCCTCGAGCTTGAATAGCAGCGAATAAACCTTGTGTTCCTGGCTGAGTTAATGGGTTAAGAGCAGATGCATTTAATTCGCCTTCTACCATTGCCATTTCTAAGTAATCTTCAAAACGTAAACGAGTCTCAGATTCAGCTTTCAAATACCATAAGTACCCGTCAGTTCCATCTTCAGTCGCTACATTTACCCACCCGATTTGTGCAGTATCAGATCCAGATACAACGTACTGATCTCTAATAATGATTGGTGAGTTAGAAAATTGTGTTAATACAGGCTCAACACTAGTTCGCACTGCAGAGTTACCTGCACCACCTGCTGCTAATGTAGTTCCTTTAGAATAATCAGATCCGTAAACGAATACTTTTAATCCAGCTGCAGAAAAACCTTGAGTTGTCAAAGTAGTTCCAGCAAATGGCTGAATAGTAATTGTTCCAGCTGCACCAAGTACAGAAACTGTTACAATACCTTTAGCCTCTAGCCCAGTAGCTGGATCTAAAACAACAACAGTATCATTTACTGAAATTACATTACTAACTCCTGCTGTAGCAGCTGGGTTAAGAGTAATTACAGATAATGTACCAGCTCCGTTAGCTTGAGATACTCCAGCGTAAGAGATGTGTAATCTGTTTTGTTCAGACCAAATAACTTGATCAGATGTCATTGGCATTTCAGCACCAACCATTCGTAAAAATCCAGATAACGTTCTGTTTCCATAACGCTCTACTTCTGCTTCGTAGATTTCTGGTAAGTTTTGCTGAGCAAAGTCAGCAAAGTTTCCTGGAATCCCAGCACCTCCGCCGTTGTTGTTCCATTGTAAATAATTTGACGCAAGCAATTGTTGCGTTTGTGATGGGATTATACTCCCAAATTGTGGTAATAAACTCATTTCTATTAGTTTTTAAACTTTTTAATTTTTAGTTTTGCGGAGTCCGCTCCAGAAATTGATTTGACTTTATATGCACCAAAACGAGCACTTTCAATAGGTGCCGCTTTTCTAGCTTCTGTAGATGTATTATTAGATTTGTTTACAACATTTCTAATAGCATCTGCTTTGCCTTGCTCATAGAAGTGATTTGCTATTTTATCAGCATTCACTCCTGCGTATAAAGCCTTGTGATACCCTTTAGTATCTTTAATCGTGCCATCTTCTCCAAGGAACTTCCCTATGAAATTACCGATGTCTGATTGTTTTTCTCCCACTTGAGTAGCATTTTGAACTCCATATCTAAACTTTTTTTCTCCTAAATTAAAATCGAAACCTTCGAAATCTTTATTAAATAATTGTTCAGTTTGAGTTTTAAACTTCTCATGATTTTGGGAGTTTCTTTCTTGATCCTCCTTATATCGATTAAAAAAATCCGATGCTTTTTGTTGATCCTCAGAAAGACTAGGTGACTTCAACTTGATGTCCTCATAATATTTTTCTTTAGTATCTTCTAAAAACTTTCGAGCTTTTGAAACCTCTTCTTTATATGCGAGTTTTTTTCTTTTGATGTCTCGCTCTTCATCAATATCTTCATCAAATGCGAAAGTGTCTTCGATCATAAAATCAATTTCTTCTTGCGACAAATGAGGTTTAGTACTTTTATAATATTCTTTTACTAAGACATCTCGGTCAACATCTTCATAATTAGTATTGAGCCTAATGTAATCTTGCATAGTCCCACCTGTTTCTTTCATAAAGTCTACCAGTTTGTTTATATTTTCTGGTAAATCATTTTGAATAGGCTTAGGGTCCTCTACTTTTTCCTTAACAGGTTCTTCAGATTTTACTTCTTCTTCTTTTTCTTCGGTAATTTCTTTAATGACTGGTTCGGGTGTTCCTTCCGCCACTTCTTGTACATCTCCGGCTGGTTTATTCTCATCCACACCATCTGTGCTTGACTCTTGAACGGCATCTTTTTCTTCTTTAGGAATTACTATTCTAGTTACATTACTTGGAACATCTATTAAAGGTTCTCTGTTTTTTGCGGCTATCTGCTCATCAGTTAGCTTTGGTTTGGATTGAATCTTAAAAGATCCCTCCGTTTTTGTGTGTTCATTCATGATATAATATTATATAATTATTAAATACTTATTTAGCTAGGATCAAACGAAGATAAATCAAACCCACCCATTACGTCATTACCTTGTGATTCAAAATTCTTAGGTATACCTTCTGTTTGTCTTTGTTGTATCAATTCGCTTTGTTGAGTCCCTTGTATTTTTACTCGTTTATCTTTTCGATCTTCAATTTCTGCTTCTTTATTTTTAGTAGCCCCTATTTGTGCTTGAGCTAATTGCATATTGTATTCAAATTCAGTTGCCATTAATTGCTTCTTTATTTGAGCTTCTCTCTCCATTCTTTGTATTTCAAATTGAGACTTAGCTTGTTCTATAGCAACTTTTTCAGAAGTAAGAGCTTGTTGCTTTTGCACTTCAGCCATTGCTGCTTTTTCAGAAGCTTGAGCATTTGCTTCTGCTTGTGCTTGTATATTTTGCTGTGTTACAGCTTGTTCTCTTTCTAATTTTTTCTTACGCTTTAGCTTTAGCATTTGGTTAGCTAGCTTAAGATTTTTAATCTCACGTATATCGATAGCATCTTCTATATCAATACTGCCTTGTTGCAGTGAAGCATTTATATTAGCAGCTAATTCAGCTTTTTCTTCGTCGTCAGGTTCCATTTTTAAATATATTCCAAAGTCATGAAGATTTAAGTTTTCCATTTCTCTTAGCGTTTCTACATTAAATGTAGATACACTATTCATTAATGAATTTTTAGTAAGAGGAAAATTTAATACATCTGCTATTTTTAAAGAAATGTTTTCGCAGGTACTAAGAGCTAGGAAAAGACTAGCGTCTTGTATGTGCTTAGTTGCCACATTAGAAGCGTTAGCTGCCATTTTTTGTAAGCCTACTAATGAATCCGCGGAGGGCAAAGAACCATCTCTTGCTTCGTTTAACCCCGTGACGTCTCTAATCATTTGCATGTTATAATTATAAGCGGTAATAAGAGATTGTATTTTTCCTATTCCACTGGAAGAAGACAATTCTTGGATTGGTACTTTACCTCTGTTTATATCTCCATCTTGTGTAAGAGATCTACCTACAACAGAACCGGTTTGAAAGTACATATTTAATGCTTCAGCAGGATTATAGTTTGTTCCGTTTCCTAAGTCTACCTCAGCTAATCCATCCATATCTAAAAATATACCATCGGGTACCATTCTAGATAATACTTGTTGTATTTTTAAATGAGTTAATTGAATAACATCGGCAAAGCCTATACATTTACTTATTAATGATTGTATTTTTCCTTTATACATTCTAGGAGCACATAAAGAATAGCTCATTTCAACACGAGTTGTATCAGCTAAAGGTCTTGTCATGTTTTCTGACATTTCCCACTTAAGCATCATATCTGTACCAATAATTTTAGCTCCTTCATATAAAACCTCTATAGATCTCGAAACTCTTTCAAAATTGTCATTTGGCGGAGGATTAAACTCATCAGTTTTTTCAATTGCTTTTTCTAAACCGGAATCAGTTCTTTTTATTTTAAATACCTGATCAGTATATGTTTTATATTCAAAGTATAATACTTGAACAGTATTATAATCGTAGTTTTCAAAACCTCTGATCATTCTTTGATTTCCTGGCATTTTTTGAATTCTTTCTAATTCTTCATTAGATATATTAGGAAATTCTTTTTTAAGTTCAGGTATAGTTATTGATTTAACTTCTCCTACATAATATATATCTTCAAAGTGGGGATCTTCCGTATAAGACCAAACACAGTAAGCCGGGTCAACATAATCAACTACAATACCTTCTGCTGTATTAAAAGAAGTTTTTGTTATTCCTATTCCTATATTTACTAAATCCTGATTTACTCTTCCTTTAGTTAAATCAAACTCATTAGTAGCTAAAACAGTACTAACAGCTTCTTCTTCTGCGATTTCAATAGCTTGTTTATAGCTAAGCTGCATGTGAAGATCTCTTTCTTCCAAAGATTCAGGTAGATTATCTGGTGAGATATTAGATCTACTTAAATTAACATTAACTATTTCAGATGCCTGAGCTTGCTCATTTTTAGTAAGCATGTCAAATAATAAATCCTCAGCAAAATCCGTTCTCTTTTTTAAAGATTCGGGATCTTGAGCATACGAAGTTAGATCGTATTGTTTTTGAGTTATGCCATTAGCTACTATATTAGAAAACTTAGATAATATAGGAACTGGTTTCCAATCTAAATTAAGATAAGATAAGTCGCCATTAATAGCTAGCTCATCTTTATATTTTTGAACGCTTTGTTCTCCTCTAGCATATAAACGTAAACTATGAAAATTATTCCAATTTGTTGCGTAACGATTTGAACCACTTCCTCCGTAATTAAACCACTCTTGTTCTATAGCTCTACTTACTTGAAGTCCGTATTCCCAGGTAGCTTTCTCAGCATCGCTTACTACTTGATCTGGAAATGGGCTATTAGTATTTGTACTTACATTCATTTATTGTATTATTTTTGAAGTAGATCCCTCGTTGTTATATTTTTTAAAACCCAAAGAATATGATTTAATTTTAGTTATTCCTTTAGGATTATATCTATGCTTATTGCATGCCATTAAAGCTAATCCTGAGCTTATAGAGGCATCATGCTTTGTTCTATTATTTATGTCAAACTTAGCCCAATCCTCTAAAGTTCTTTGAAGATATATATCTCCATAACCATCTTTTTTTTCTCCTACAAAATCTTCTATATATGTTTCTATAGCGGATGCATGAGCTTGTTTTATATCTTCACTTGAATTAGGTATTCCTCCTACTTCTCTTTCTGCTAATGATAATTTATTATATGTTTTATCTGGTCTATTAATACTAAATCCTCTATATCCTCTACGTTTTAAATAATAGAGTAATCTAGGTTTATTATTTTCTGCTAATAAAGGCATACCATAAAATATTAAAGCCATAAGTACATCTTCAAAAAACATTTCTGCTGTTGAAGGTCTTGCAATATATTCAAGAAAGAAATGATTAGGTGGTACATTTTCTATAGAAAATTTTGTTAACCCATGAAGCGATCCGTTAGATCCCCCACCACCAACAACACCACTAATGTCATAGCTATCACATCCAAAAGCTCCCAAATGTTCATTGCCAGGATATTTAATACCATTTTTTATTATTAAATTATTTTGTTGTTCTTGATCTGGTACCCAAGTAATAAAAAATCTACCATTTTTATTTGGATAGAACATTACTTTAGTATCTTTAATCCCGTTTTCCCACTGAAAATTACCTTGGGTAACCATAGCAGAATTTTTTAATTCTTCGTTATAATCTATTTGTTGATAAATTTTTGTTAAATTAAAAATAGATTGTTTAGCTTCATCTCTAAAAGCGTGTTGCTCCGTTCTTGGAAACTGCCGGTAATATTCATTTAAAGCATCTGCATCATCTTTTAATCCTTCAACTTCATTTCCCCAGTGTTGTATTACGCCTTCTGTAATTAAATTTCCTTGAGGATCTAGCGTTTCTTTCTTTGGAGTATCAAATACAGGATAACCGTACTGATCAATAAAACCCTCATAATTCCATTCCATAGGAATAAACAGTTTGTATAAGCCTGTTTTAGTTTGCCCATTTTTGTTTCTTAATGATGCATCCGAGCCATCATATAATTTTTTAAAGTTTTTACCTCCTTTATCTAAAGCATTTGATGTTGATCCCATCATACACTTACCTACGATTCTACTACCTAATCGTAAACAAGTTTTAGTCACTCGCCAATTGTTAAGTATATTAGTGGGCTTTTCCCACTTTCCAGATTCATCGTGAACTAATAGCTTTAGTTTTTCACCATCATAACTGTTATCACCTGTATTCTTCCAATCGATTGTTGTATCTAATCCGTCGAGCTCAGTAGCTATTTGGTTATCCTCTAACTTACGTCTTGTAAACTTAGAAGCAGGTACTCTATAAGCTAATTCTGTTTTTGGACGATCCATACCGTCCTGTATTGGTTTAAAGAAAAAAGGATAGTTTACTGAAATTGGTACAACTTTATCGGTAAACATTTTTTTAGCATCAGCCCCTGACTTAGATAATATACCAAATCTAGAGTCTGAAGATATCGTGGCTGAATTAACTGTTTCTCCTGAAGACATAAAGGAAAATCCAGAGCGTCTATTTTTAAGGTAACAAATACCGTACGATCTTGAATCTGCTTTGCAGGCCTCCCAGAATATATAGAATAATCTATTTGATTCTCTAAAATCCGGTAATCCGACGTCAATTTTAGACCACTGCAGGTACATGTAATGAGTGCCAGTAATATAAGTAGACTTGTTTTTGTTAATAAACCAAAAACCTTTTTCACGTCTTTCAAATTCTTCATCTATATAAGGATGCCATTGTTCTTTAAAACTATTTGGATAAGCATTCCAATCTTGAACGCTTTTAATTTTTTTTAATACTTTGGGATATTGAGTAGCTTTCCACTTATTTTCCCCTAAGTCTTTTATATCTTCAGCTTTAGGCAATGCAATTAATATATTGCCAATTTCGTAGATATCACCTATTTTTCCAGTTTTACTGATTACAACAACATTGTATTCTTTGTTATAACCGTATTCCCATTTAGAATAACGATTCTTTTTTTTAATTACAGATGTTTTAATATGATCTTTAACAATTCTGTATAATGTTTGTTCGTAAGTCATTATTTAGATCTCCCTTCTGCAAAGCCTTTAAAAGCAGGCTTATTTTCTTTATTACCAGAATCAGCAATCATTTGTTCTTCCTCTTGAATTTTATTCAATATTTCGAAAGCATCAAATATGCAAAGCTTTTTAGTAGCGGCAGCATTTTTAAGTCTGTCAGCAGATATATCTTCTTCTGAGTCAACGATCTTTTCCTTTGCTACCTTTACTAATTCTTTAATTGCTTCTCGTCCAGCTGCTATTATATTCTTCTTCGTTTCTATTGAGCTCATACTTTATAACAATATCATTTGATTTCATACAATACATAATTTGATTATCTATAACAAATTCCCATTCGCTATTAGGTGTAAAACCAATTATGTCTCCTGGATTGATTCCAGCGCGTTTTAAGGACTTATTGCCTATTTTAAGTATACCAATAAGACTAGCTGTTTTATCGCTGCTAAAAGGGTCTTTATTTTTGACCGGTGCAACAAAGCATCTATCACCAAATGATTTCCAGTTCTTTTTATTTTTGTACAAATATATTTGATCTATTGCACACATAAAAAGTTCGTCTTTAAGAAATGATCTACTATTTTTTTTAAGTCCTTTCATATCATAAAAAACTCTAAACACGTTATGGTGTACTACAATTAGATCACCTTTTTTTATGGGTGTTGCAAATGCCGCTGGGGTTTCTACAACTTCCGCTATATTATTAACGTGCTTAAAACTTTCTATAGAAGTATTAGTTACCAGGTCTACTTCTCCAACCTTTACCGTATTATCATATCTATTGCCTACTGGCTTTATGATAAAATCGTATATACTTCTCATTAGTATTCCAAGTCATACTCAACGGATATTGCCATGTTAGAATTAAACTTCTTC
>TARA_R100000541_G_scaffold16235_2_pt1 | contig 17621 bp, 16 predicted proteins | sample TARA_R100000541 | Tara Oceans TARA_R100000541 (sample SAMEA2621416) | marine metagenome | biome: marine biome (ENVO:00000447); feature: surface water layer (ENVO:00002042); material: "saline water (ENVO:00002010), including plankton (ENVO:xxxxxxxx)" | depth 5 m | reverse complement strand
ACTGCGCCTTAAAACCCTAAAATATACAATACGGAGTATGCAATATGAGTAAGATAGCCTTCTCACCAAACGCCAATGGGAACGGTGTTTTTACAATATCCTCACCAAACTCTGGTACGAATAGGGCTATTGCTCTACCCGATGCTGCGGGTACAATTCCACTACTAGCAGCCGCAAGTAACACAGCCATTACATCCACACCAGCAGAGCTAAACATATTAGACGGTGTGACTAGCACAGCCGCAGAGTTGAATATTCTTGATGGCGTAACTAGTACTACTGCGGAACTAAACATACTTGATGGTGTTACAGCTACAGCAGCAGAAATTAACTTGATTGATGGTGGTACAGCACGAGGTACTACTGCTGTTGCAGACGGTGACGGTTTTTTAACAAACGATGGTGGTACAATGCGTATGACCAAAGTTGAGACTTTGGCTACTTATATGGGTACTAAAGTTGGCGGCGGGGCAAGGGTTTTTATTGCCTCATCTGGCGTTGTTAGTGACGTTGCAGCTATTGCATTTACCAACGTATTTGATTCAAGTAAGTTTGATTACTACGTATTTACAATGCTATCTGTAACACCTGCCAATGATGGTCCAGATTTAATATGCCAAACTAGTACTGATGGTGGAAGTAATTTTGAAACTACTAATGGACGATATGCACACGGGGGGAATAATGATGCCACTGGCCTTATTGTGTCAAGCCAAGCAGGCTCTTCATCTAATGAGGACGGAGTTTTTGGAGACTTTCAAATATTTGAAGTTGAAACCTCTAACAAGTTTACAAGAAGCCTCAGCTTAACTTTTAATATACAAAATAACAGTTCACAAGATCACTTTGCTCAAATGAGCAATTCCAACGCTGCTAGTAGTCGAGTAACTGCTGAAGATAATAACGCTGTTAGGTTTCTTTGGACTGCTGGCAATGTAGAATCAGGAGAAATTGTAATGTATGGGATAGCCAATGCCTAGATATAATAACATTAATGGTGTGAGGGTCCAGTGTACTGCTGAAGAAGAAACTTACTTTGACGCCTTAGATCAAACACATACTGACACAGCAGTAGCCCGTCTTGCTGCTGAAGTTCGTGCAAAACGAGATAAACTAATTGCAGCCACTGATTGGACGGGCAACAGTGATGTAACTATGACTTCCGCCATGACCACATACAGGACTGCCTTACGAAATGTACCTGCACAGGCTGGTTTTCCTAGCAGCATTACATGGCCGACCTTGGGGGGATCATAATGTCCACACTACGAGCAGACGCAATCGTTGACGCAGCGGGTAACGGTAAGCCTGACTTGAGTAACGGCGTTCAGATTGGTGGCGTTGCGGTTACTTCTACAGCCGCTGAACTTAATGTACTAGATGGCATTACAGCAGTAGTAGGTGAGCTTAATGCACTGGACATTGGTAGCACAGCAGTAGGCACAGCAGTTGCTTCTAAGGCTGTAATACTAGACTCCAACAAAGACTATGCAGGGATGCGTAACGTCACCACAACAGGACTATTTAAACCTGTAACATACCAAGAGACATATATAGCTAAATCAGCAGCATCTACAATTACCTGTGACCTGGCGACAGGTACACACTTCTCTGTGACAATATCGGCTAACACTACATTCGCATTTAGTAACCCACCTTCTAGTGGTACTTCTTACTCCTTCGTACTTATCATAACTCAGCACAGTACGGCTGTTACATTAACTTGGCCAAGCAGTGTAGACTGGGCGGGGGGCAGCGCCCCTGACGCTGCGGGTGATAATGAAGTGCAAGCGTATGCCTTTATAACTCGTGATGGTGGCACTACATATTACGGGTTCTTAGGAGGAACCGCCATTGGCTAACTCATTTAAAACAATATTTATGGGTGCAGCGGGTACTTCTCTGGGCGACTATTGGATTTTTCATTACGGAGAAACACAAGCTCAGAACGCCAAGCCAACTCAACCTTTCTCTATTGCGGTAGATTCAAATGACAACGTGATTACCGTTGGACAACAAAAAAGTAATTTCCCCTCAAATGCGGCGGGTGCGCCTTTTATAACTAAAATTGCTACAGATGGTAGCCTTGTGTGGGCAAGGTATATTTACGCTTCTGCAAGTGGTACTGACAGGGGAGCAGCAAATGGTTTAGGCACAGACTCCGATGATAATGTGTTTATACTTGGCGCAGGCTTCTTCCCTAATAATAATCTATCCACTGTTATAAAATATAATAGTAGTGGCGCTTTACAGTATATAAAGGGTCTTAGCTCAGTTAAAGGAGAGTTTCTAGGCGGCGGTGTGTCTCCGAATGGTACGCCATACGGCGTTGGGTATATGTCGGTCGGTTATGGTGAACAGCCAGATTTGACCATACATAGATTTAATAATGCAGGTGCAGCAGTTGCGGGAGCGCAGCTAAACACTGACCGTGGTATTGGTACTGACGTGGCATTTGATTCCAGCAACAACTGCATTGCTATTGGTACGGGAAGAATTTCTGGTACTAGGACTGATGTATCTATTGTCAAAATGAACGCTTCTAATAATGCATTTGCATGGGGAAAAACTATATCTACAGCGGATGGAGCCTACAGTCTTACTTTAGGGAAACATCCCATAGGTGGCCCAGACAGTAACGGCGATTTTGCAATGATCTGGCAAAGCAACAGAGATTCGCAAGCTAATTCTTCATCTGTTATTCATAAATTTGCGGGTTCTAATGCCGCTCCCGTTTGGAAAAAAAAGATTGTTACAAGTAACGGCAGGATACAAATAAAAGACGGTGTTGCAGTAGATGCTGATGATAATTGGTATCTGATAGGTCACAGCACAAAAGGCTCCGAGTCTGAGCGTGTATTAATAATGAAATTAAATAGCTCTGGGGCTTTGCAGTGGGCAAATAAGTTAACTATAAATAATGTGGCCACAGAGATTAATGGGCGTTTTACAGATATTAAAATTGATTCAAATGGTGACATACTTGCCTGCGCTGCTGTGCAAATGGCAACCAGTGGTGTTGTAGATTCACAGCTAACTTTTAAAGTACCTGCCAGCGGAGCATTTACTGGGACGTTTGGAGACTTTGTTTTCACTTCTGTGACCAGTGACATTACTGTGTCTAATGACACAGATAACGCTTATAACAACACCACGACTAGGGTGAACGGGATTCCTGCTTATGGTAACGTAGGGCAAACTAGCGGCAGTCTCTCTCAATCGACAGAGTTGATAGACGTTTAACCATCTAAGCATAGGAGCATACACAGGTGGCATATATTAAAATTACAGATGGAAATCAGGTACGTTACAGCCTGAGCCAACTTCGCAAGGACAACAAAACAGTATCCTTTCCAAAGGTAATAGCAGAGGAAACGCTGGCAAACTACGGAGTTTATAGTTTTGTTTTTGCTGATGCGCCTTCCTATAATGTTTCGACAGAAGTTATTACTTTAAGCGAAACAGCAACACAAGTTGGTGGACAATGGACTTATGTTTGGACGGTTAGGGACAAAACCTCTGCGGAGCTTACTGCTGATGCAGCCCATGCCGCTACTTCTGCAAGAAATGTACGAGATGGCTTGCTGGCTAAAACTGATTACTTGGCTCTAGCAGATTCTACTCTGTCTTCTGCTATGGCAACCTATCGTCAGGCTCTTAGAGATGTCCCAACTCAGTCTGGGTTCCCGACAGTTACTTGGCCTACTTCACCATAATGGAGGGCGAATGGCATCTTTCTAAATCAATCCCTGCAACATTCATCCTGGCAATCGTAGGCCAGACAATAGCCTTAGTCTGGTTTGTATCGGCACTGAATAGCGACATACAAACAAACGCCCGTGAAATTGTACGTCACGAAAATCGACTAATAGCCCTTGAAAATATAGTTCAAAGCCAAGCCGTTACGATGGCCAGAATGGATGAAAATATTAAAGCTATTAGAGTAGCGGTAGAGAAAATGTCTCGGCGGTAGGCTAAATAACCCTTGCTATTACACTAGTTAAGTGTTATTATGCATGTATAACAAATGCATTAACAGGTACACATGACCGTATATGTTAGACGGCTGCGTGAAGATGATCTTCCCAAGGTACTATTGATATCAAAGTGGCTGCATCAAAACTCACGATACAAAGTTTTTAGTTACAACGAAGAAAAAGTTAAGAGCCTACTTTCCATGAGTATGGACCCTGAGCGACCAGTATATGTGTCCGTTGCTTTGGAAGAAGGCTCTGATGACATACTCGGTTATTTTCATGGGTATGTAGATTACCACTACTTCAGCGATATGAAATACGCGGGGGATTGGGCAGTTTGTGTCCTCCCACAGTACCGCAAAAAAGCTCCGACCATACTAAAGTACATGGTTCAATCTTTTGAACAGTGGGCCAGAAGACACGGTGCAGAAGAGATATCCATAGGAGCTTCTACTGAGGCCTACGGCACTGGATACAAAAAGTTTCTTAAAAGAATGGGCTACAGGGACGTAGGTTTCCTTGCTGTGAAAGGATAAGATATGAGCTTTAATAGAACCGCTGCCGCAGTCACTACTAATACGGGCCTAGGTGACGATCAATTTTCGGCACTTCAAACCAATCAAGGCAGCGTAGGAACGCAGCTTGAGGAAGGCTTTGGCGGGGTTGGTACGAGGCTTAATCAAGTAGATACTGGTATAACCGGAATACAGACCGATTTGGGTAATGTAACAGCAGACGTTAATGTAAATACTAACACTGGATTTTCAGACTTAGGAACTACCCTTAGCGGCTATAACGATGCCACCAACCTACGCCTAAATCAGTTCGATCAGAACTTCGCAAATAACAGTGCGGCTGTGGGTGCAAATAACACAGCCCTTACTAACTTGCAGGGCGATGTAACTGGTGGCTTTGGAGATCAGGCTACGCGGTTTAATCAAGTGGACGCTGCTAATACGGCAATGCAGGGTGACATCACTACGGGGTTTAATGATCAATCCCAAGGCTTCACAGACGCACAGACAGACCGCACAACCAATGCAGGGCTAAATGCTCAGGGTTTTGTAGATACAGGTGTCGCTTTAAATTCAGGCTTTGTAGACACAGCTACTCAGCTTGGGGGACTTTCCACCGATGTGGTAGATAGCCAAGCAAATATGGCCACTAGCCTAGATAATCTAAACACAGGGTTCAATAGCTATGCAACTCAAACTGCGGCAGACCAGGCATCGATTATAGCTAATCAAGAAAGTTTTGTATCCGACTTTGACACTTACACGGAGCGTTATGGTGAAGATACGACACTAGCAAATCAAACTCGTACTGACATGCAAACGGCTAATGCTAATTCTGCAAATAAAATGCGAGAAGACTTTGGAGCTTTTGCAGATAATACCTCCACTCAAATTGGTAACATTACGCAAGGTTTGGACAATCAGTTTTCCGCGTTAGAGGGGACAGTTGAGGGCGGATTCTCTAAGGCCCAGGCTACCGCAATAGCCAATAACGCCGCCAGAGCTAATGCTGCTAGCGATCTACAAGCTTCGCTTCAAGGCGGCGGTGGTACAGTGGGCGTAGAGCAAATTGTAGCTGCCCGTAATATGGCTGCTATTGCATCTACACAGGCTGATATCAGCATGGACCTACGGCAGAACTTTAATCAATTAGGCTCTTCTTTTGATGACGCAGGTTCTTTGATTGCAAGCAGCATCGATGCTCAGGGCAACACAATTAACCGCACTATGGATCAGCAGGGAAACCTTATTCTGAATAGATTTGATGGCTCTGGGGTTTCTCAGGGACGAAAAATAATAAATATTAACAATACCCTAACAGACCTAAGTAACCTAACTACTAGGGTCGGCTCTAATGCAAGTATGGGTAATTTAACCGCAGCATCGTCAAGCGAACTACCCTCCAGTGGCTTTGCTGCCCCATTTGCAACTACGAGGTAATCATGCATCCAGTAACCGTATCACGAGCAGGCATAGAACTTGTTAAGAAGTTTGAAGGGCTACACACACTTAAAGACGATGGCTTAATACATTCATATCGCTGCCCCGCTGGGAAGTGGACAATAGCGTGGGGTCACTGTAGCGGCGTCCGTTCTGGAATGAAGATTACTATGGATGAGGCTGATCAGTTTCTACTTGATGATCTTAGCGAGGCTGGACGGTCTGTTAAAAAGTGCGTCAATGTACCGTTAACTCAAGGGCAGTACGATGCTCTTGTATCCTTTGTATTTAACTTGGGAGGAGGTAAGAACTTTCAAACCTCTACTCTTCTTAAAAAGCTTAATAAGGGCCTCTACGATGAAGTCCCAGAGCAAATACTGCGTTGGAATAAAGCCCGTGTAGACGGTCAGCTACAGGCTTTGAGAGGTCTTACAAGACGCCGTACAGCAGAAGCAGCTATCTTTAGTCAGGACGCTCAATTGCCGTCTGATGAAGGTGGGCCATTAATGGTTCAGAAGCCTACAGCAGAAAGCCCTAAGTCTCTTGCCAAAAGTAAGACTATGGCGGGTGCAGGTATTGCGGGTGCAGCTACGGCGATGAATGAGGTTGCAGGTCAGATGCAGGGGCTTATTGCTTATGCACCTATGTTGAAAACTATATTCTTACTCTGTGCTATTGGAGGCATAGCTTTAGCGGCTTACGCACGATTTAAAGATAATAAGGACGGCGTCCACTAGTGTTTATTTTCGGCAAGATTAAAACATACATCATAGCAGCATTAACAGTAGCTCTTCCCATTATCTATCTGATTGGGAGAGTTAAAGGCCACGCCGCTGAGAAAAATAAAGTTCTCAAAGACGATTTACAGGCGCAGAAAAAGACAACTCAGTTTTATAAGAAAATGGCAGAGCATGAGACAGATGATATTAATGACCGCGCTAGTCTTACTGACAGGCTGCGCGGGAACGGTCTATAGGACCAAGCTAGAAATCTACTGCCCTCCAATGGCAGAGTATTCACCTGAATATAACCAAAAGCTTGCGGAAGAGATTGATAGTCTCCCTGCGTCAGCCACCGCCCTTGAAACGGCCCTCACCGATTATGTGAACTTGCGCGACAGGATCAGAGCCTGTGACGAAGAAAAGGATAAATAAATGGGATTATGGTCAAGTACTTTCGGCGGTGGGAACAGCTTCACTGAGAGCGTTGCAAACGTATTTTCGACTACCGATGATGCTGTATACAGCAAAGGTAATCTCGTAACTCAGGCTAGCTATGATAATCAGCAATCTAACCCCTCAGCCAGCCTAGTGGCTATTCCAGTTTCGGACATTGGACCGGGTAAGACATATTCTGGTAGGGGGAATGATGATACTAACGATGGCAACTTGCAATCTGACGGTACAGTTACACCTAAAGTACCCGGATCAGCCCCAGAGGCCCAATCTGCAAGTCAATTAGGCTTAGGCGCAGTTATGAATCCTTTGTCAGCTATCCCAAAAGTATTGGGGGGATTAGCGTCTTGGGCAAATGACCTAGACCCCGAATTGGATAATCCTAAAGAAGTAGATGGCCGAATGGTGTACACCCGTTCTGCTGAAGGTAAAAACTTTGAATACTCGTATAACTTCTTAGGAATGCCCTATCAGGTAGAGGTGCAGGGCGATAAGGTTGTAGACTTCCTTAAAATTGTTGAAGACCAAAACGGAAATAGAGAAGACTCTGCTCAATTTAACCCTTCCACCGCAATGACAGGCTATCAGCGTAGCCAGGCTAGTTTCAACAACTCTAACGATAATGACGGCGCGGATCAGGTAGCTCAGTACCAGCAAAACAATGGGGTAGCATTTAGCTCTGGTGGCGGCGGCGGCGGTTTGGGCGGGGCAAGTGCTTCTGATATTGCTTCTATGGCTGAAAAGGCAGGCCTTGTTAAAGTTCAGTCTGATATGGATGAAATATTAGCAGACCCTAATAAGTTTTTATCAGACAGGGGTTTGAAACTTGCCGATCTTCAGCCGCAACTAAATGCAGATGCTGAAGGAGTTACTCTCGACCCTACTAACGAGGCATACAAGCTTGGAGGTGATATCGCCATCCAGCCCTCAACTGTAGGCTCTACAGCAACTGCTGATGCGGCTATTCAATCGGCAACCCCAACATACGAATCCAAGCTGACTGCTATGACGGATGCAGAAATGGTTCAGGCTGCTACAGGCGTTGTGAGCGACAATGCACAAGTAGACGCCGATAAATTCACACTAGATATGACAGGCTCTGCCACTGGTGTGAATACCGATGGCACTAAAAACGAACTAGGATTAGCCTTAAATAAATGGGCTAGTGTGGATGTTTCTAAAGTTATCGACACTAGTACAGCAGCAGGGAAACTTCTTGCTGATAAGTTAAGTAGCGAAGGCAAAGATTTTGTAGACGCGAAGGCTTCTATTCTGTTTCAAATGAAGACCATTACTTCGGAGTTTAAAGGGCCGAATAATGAGCCTGTGATCCCACCGTGGGCCGCTGCGTTAAGTAGAGATGCCCAAAGGTCTATTGCTTTTAGCGGGATCACTGGGACGGCAGCCATAGCCACGATGTCCAACGCGATCATGGAAGCAACTCTAGGCGTAGCTGAGAAAGAGGCCTCCTTCTTTCAGACGCTGACAACTAAAAACTTGGACAACAAACAAGAGTCGATCATCAATAAAGCAAACGTGCTATCTAAAATCGATATGACTAACTTAGACGTAAGGTCTCAGGCAGCAGTTTTGAACGCTAAGAACTTCATGCAACTTGATTTGAAGAATTTAACTAATGAGCAGCAGGCTGAAGTTGTGAACAAAGAGGCCTTAGTGCAGGCCATGTTTGACAATACAAAAGAAGTTAATTCAAATCGACTGTTCACGGCGAAGACTACAGCCGACAGAGATACGTTTTATTCTGAGCTGAATGCGTCAATCCAACGACATAATTCCTCAGAGCAAAATATACTGGCAAAATTTAATGCGGGGGCGACTAATGGGGCGGTTGAGTTTAACGCCGACATGAAAAACGCCCGTGAGCAATTTGTTTCTAATATGCAATATAATATTGATGTCTCAAACGCTAAATGGAGACAGACAGTTGAGACTACCAATACAGCCCTTGTTTCAGACGCCCATACCGCTGATGTTAAAGCTGCGTTGGACCTTACTCAAGAAGTGCAGAACAACATCTGGGACAGCGCAGACAATCTTTTAGATTACATCTGGAAAACCGCTGACGCCGATCAGGAGCGTGAGATGCGTCTTCTAATGTCACAGATGCAGGCACAGTCTGCGACATCAGCCTCCGGAAACGGTTTCATGGACGGCTTACTGACACTGGGCGGGGCATACCTAGGAACTAGTAGTGGTTCAGGTTGGATTACCTCTCTACTTGGCGGAAAATAGTAAAGTACTGGATATTTAATTATGACATTCGATGACGCAATAAAGAAATCTATCAAGGTATTTTTACAGGGTAAAATGCCAAGTAAGACCTCAGAGCTTAGTCCTGAAGGCTTGTTTTATACGCCTGAGTACTTTGACACGTTAGAAGCCGAGCTTCTGGACGGACCCACTGAAAGCACCAAAGACAAAGATGCTAAAGACAAGGAGTCTATAGATGCAGCTTGATGCACCAATACCCGGCGGTAATTACACTTCTGATACTCGAAATTATTCGTGGCACAGGCCACCTGATTTGGTGGATTACGATCAGGCTGTTGATTATTTAATCAATAAGATTGATGAACCTGAGCAGATAGAAGTAGTGTTTGCGATGCTGGGTATAGATGCTCACATAACTACAGTCGTTACTACAATCCTCCTTCAGGCCGTATCCAAAGGGAAGATAGGTATTGACCTAGCAATCTTAGTAGCTGGTCCCCTAGCTAGGTACATTGAGATTTCCGCTAAAGATGTAGGCATGAAGTATGAATTGGGTATTGAGAACAAAGATCGAGTTATTATTACACCCAGCCTTCTAAAAGCTTCTCTAGGCATCATTGAGCAAGATGATGAGGAACTAGAAGAGCCTGAAGAAGAAGCCCCTTTAGAGGAGCCTACAGGGAGCCTGATGGCTATGCCTGCCGATATAACAGCACCTCAAAACGAACAAGACGCAATGCTGGGTGGGGAAACTCTTGAAGAAGAAATTCCTGTTGAAGAAGCTGCTGTGTTGGAAGAGGAATTAGTATGAGCTTTAAATCAGAAGCCGCGAATGTACGAGGCAAAATAGCCGCTGGGACATTTAAAAAAGCGGCCCCTAGTCCCTTCAAAGGTTTCTTTGAGCAGGTAAGTGCAGGTCTTATACGATCTGACGAGGCGAAGAGACTAGAGGATATAGCGACTAGAAAAGAAAACAAGAGAATTGCCCGTGAGGTTAAGGCAGCGCAAGATATAGCAGATGCAAAGGCTAAAAAGATTGAAACTAATGCGGTTAGATTAGCTAATCAGTTTGCGGGTTCTGACGCAGGTTCAAACGCTAAGGTAATAGATTACTTCAGACAAAATCTTATTGCGACTGATAATGATTACAATGGTACGGTGACCGCCACTACTGGACTAATAGATAGTAACCAACTAACTTTTCTCCCGCAAGAATTGTATTCGGAAATAGTATCTACTTCAGGTGCTGCCCTCGACAAACCACCCGCAATGCGTCCTAACAACACGGTTACACTTCCTGAAGAATTTCCATTCAAAACCACAAGCTATAATTATGAAACCGAATCTTATGATGCCGGAGGCCCCAGTAGAGTCATAGATGCCCGTGACCTTAAAAGGTTTGCCACCTATGACGGGAATGATGAAACAAAGATTAAAGCTAGGGAACTAGCCCAGCAAATGATTGATTTAGGGTTGTCGGATGAGCGGCAACAAGCTGGGTATGATGACACTTCCACGACAGAGGTTCCTGTATATGGTGAAACAGAAGTTAAATTAGAGCCTTATAAAAAACCCCGATATGATACGGGTGATCTTAGAAAAGAAAATTGGAAAGGAATATACCAAAGTATAGTCAACAACTCCTTAAAGGGTGATAAGGACCAAGACGCATTAGACATACAAGCTTGGGCTGTAGGACAGAAATTCTTTCCAGTAGCGGCGGGGTTAACAAAGGCGGAGCTTTTGGCTATGCCAGTAACTGGTGACGGCAAAATTGTAGGTTTGAATACAGTCTTAGGCACTTCCGTTTTAAACGCTGACGAAACTACAATAATTAATGATATAATAGTTGTTAAAAAAGCAGAAGAAGAAGACTCAAATATATATAATGATCTGGATAAGTTGATATTAAAAGAGGTCAGTGACTTGCGTGCTTTCGCAGCCATTTATGAAAAGACTACTGAATATGGTAAGAATATCCGTATCGCACTTACACGTAAGGAAGCCTTAGCTTCTGCGGATAACCTACAAGCACTTTCCAGAGAGTTGGGTAAGGACGTTGATTGGTATGACCAAGCAATAGAAATCCAAGGTGTGCTAGATTTAGCTGATCCGTCCTATGATCGAAACGTGGCATCTTTAAAAAGCCTCCTAATATTGCGCGGTCTGGCGGTAGAAAAATTGAACGCCGATGATATATTGGCTGACCAAAAGCTGACTGCTAAAGAGCGTTTCTTGAAAGCTAGCATTGAAGAAAAAGGCTCTATTACAGTAGGTGAAGATGGTAGTAACTCGCTGGGAGGGGAACCTCTTTCTATAGCTATGGGTGCTATAGAGGCTTCATGGAAGCGTCTTACCGATATAACCGAGAAATCTAATTGGTATGAGGACGATAAACTTCTACAGTTAGATCAAAATGACTTAAAGGTTATTATCGATACGGGTTTGCTTACTGAACAGCCTGATGTTTTAAAACTTGTTGAAGATATGTACGAGTCTAGGGTCCAAATAGCAAAAGATACTAAGCTATCAAAGATTTTAGACCCTACAGGTAAAACATTTAACTCAACAACTGAACTAGATGCGTTTTTAGCGGCACTGGGGCCAAAAGCATTTGAAGACCCAACAAACGGGGCTGAGAGCCTAAAAAGTTTCACACGGGTTCGTGCCGTACTGGCGCAGGCTGAAGGATTGATTGCTAAAGGCAAACCCCTTGATACCTTCCAGTTATCTTTAGAAGAATATCTGCTCCTACCTGAGAATAAAGGCAAAAAAGGCCAGGAGTTTATAGATGTAATGACCAACTTCCAAACTTACTGGAAAGACAATACTGTTGCGACACCGGATGCACCAACCTTTAATACCGAATATGTAGCTGGAGAAATATTCAGAGCAAACGAATTACTTTCTTCTAATGATCCAATTAAGAAAGCTGAGGGTCAAGCTTTCTTAGATAACACTCTCCCTAATATGATGAAGGGTCTAGTAGGCGTTAATAATACTACCCTTAATCAAGAAGCTCAATTACAATTTCTATTGAGCAGTGGCGTAGATGAAGCCTTTGCTAGGGCTACGGTTGGCGGTACAACCAAAATAGTTGCTGATCCAATCACTGGCGACAAAACTGTGGTTGACTTTTCTAGTTTCTCAGATGTGGCTCCCGCGGAGATTCAGACCCAAGTTGCAGGGATAGCGGCTAATATAACTCAGCTTGGTGAAACTGGCTTCCAAACGATTGTTGATGGTGAAGAAATTACTGTGTCCCGTAAAGACTTACTTGAATCACAAGCCTTTATGGACAGGGAGAAAAACCCAGGGGGTAATTTAGATATTCGTAAGGCGTTTGGGTCAGGTGCATTCGTAAAGTGGGCGGCGTCTAACGCTACGGCCCTTATTGGTTGGGAGTCCTTCCCAGAGTTAATTCAAATGCAAACATATATTAAGGGACTGAATAACGCAGCTATGCGTAGTATATCTGTGGCTATCGAAGGCTCCCGCGACAGTGTTATGAACAAGAATCTTATTCTGGATACTTTACCTAAAGCTTCTACTTTGTTTGAAAGTAGAACAGCAGCAAAACAGAAGTTGAAAGGCACTGTAGGCGAATTAAAAAGGCAAATGGAAGTTTTGCAGGGTACTTTAGACGGGCGAACTACTCCCAAAGACAAATCAAAAGCATTTATACAACTTAATGCACTAAAACCATTATATAATTCTTATAATACTCTCTTAACTGCTTGGTCAGAAGCCGAAAGCGGCGCTAGCGTGAGTGTCTCACCTGGTATGCAGCTTACCGAAACCGTAACTGTAGATGAAGAGGTCCCTGTGGAGCCACAATTCTTTGCCGTGACCGAGGAAATGATAGAACAATATCCGCATATGGTTAAATATAGGAATAAAAGAATACGGGCTGTCAATGGCATTGTAGAAGTTGAAGGAGAATAATATGGATCAAGAACTTTTGGATATACAAGCTCTCCAACAACAGGAAGACATAAAAGCTCTCCAACGACAGAAAGAACTTTCCGAAATAGAAGCCCTCCAACAGCAGCAAAACATACAGGTTGGAGACTTTGTTTTCACTTCTCAAGAGACTGTAGCAGAGCCTGTAGTTCAAGAGACTGCTTTTGTACCTAGGTTCCAAGGTGACAGCCAGTTTCAGCAAGATATGGTTGCTCGAAATCTGCCTGCGGAAGTTACCCAAACTGATGCGGCCCTAGTTGAAGCTCAAGTAGAACCCCAGATTACGGGTGAAAACTATAACGCTAAAGGTTTTCTTGCCGAATTGCAGCGAGGAGTAACCCCTGAAGACCTAGTCACTCTTATGTACGAAGGCGGTACAGACCTTCTAGAAGTAGATGGCGAGCCGTATGACTTTGCTGCGGATGTAGAAAAAAACGTACCCCCCCAAGAGATTATGGATTATTTACTTACTGGGGAAACGGTTAGGGATGTTGGAGCAGTAACTTCAACCGTCATGGGCGTTAATACGGGTATTACAAACTTTGCAGGTATCCCCTTTGATTTAGCCAACTGGATAGCTAGGAAACTAGAGCAAGGTGGTAGAGCAGGTATTAATGCTGTTCTAGGAACTGACCTAAGCCTTGAGCCTGAAGATATGATAGGTTCGTTTGCAGCTTCAGAAGGGGGTTATCCTTTAGGCTCTGTGGGCCTAAGAAAGGGATTGCGAACGGTTGGTATTGACATACCTGACAGCAAACGGGAAATCCCCGAAGAGTATAGGTCTCTGTATCAAGGTGGCCGTAGCGTAGGAGAAAATATTCTCCCTGCGGCGGCTCTCTATAAATTAGCCATTATAAATGCAGGCAAAATAGCCTCAAACCCCAACATGCACCCTTTTGTCGCGCAGATGGCTAATAACCCTGCTGCATTTGCAAGAGGTGAAGCGGTAGCTATCTTAGGTGGCGCTATTGGCGCAGGCACTGCCGAGTCCCTAGCCCCTGACAACCCGTACTGGGCAATGGGTGGCGAAATAATAGGGGCTGTTGGCATAAGTCTAGTACCTGCTGCGGCTAAAGCTACTTACAACGTCACCCCATTAGGTATGGCTACTAGAGGCGTGAAAAACATATTTAGTGGATTGAGTACAGAAGCAACTAGGAAAGCCGCTGGGCAAGAATTTTTGATTTCAATTGACGCGGCTAAGGCCGAACTTTTAGAGAAAGCTAGGGTAGCCACCAACGAAGGCAGAGAAGCAGATGCCACGGCACTTAAAACCGAGGCAGAGAGTTACGAGGTTAAAGCTGTTCTAAAATCTCTGGGCGAATTAAAAGAAAGTCAGGGCTTTGCATCCCTCCCCGCAGGCACAGGTACTGATAACGCCGGACTTTTAGGTATACAAAACTCATTAATGCAATCTAGTGAGAAGTATGGCACAGCCGTCAATAAGCAAATCGGCGAAGCTCTTGCAGGTATGTGGACTTTATCTTCTCAGCTACTAAAAAACGAAGGAACTCGGCGTGTAGGCGAGATAATGCAAGCTCGTTATATCCAAAACATCCTACAAAAAGAGATGATGGATAAAGCTCAGGCCATTCAGGATATCTTAAAGACTATCCCTAAAGGTGACATGGAAGCTGCATCATTAGCGGTGCAGTCTATTCTCCGAGAGGGTAAAACTAATCTACGGAAAGCGGAAACATTCTGGTGGGACCGTATTAATAAGGCCACCCTTGTGGATGTATCTGAAGTTGCAAAGTCAATTAGGGCGCAGCAAGCTAAGATGCCAGAAGGAGCTAACGTAGCTTCAGGTGAAGCCAATACAGTACTAAGTAACCTACTGGCACGGGCCGAAGCGGGGGAAGCACTTAGTGCAGGGGAAATTCTAAGTCAGCGCAGTTATTTTCTCGATCTTGCAAGGGAAGCTGGCGGAAATAGTCAATTTAAAGCTGCCGATAGGTATGACGAGATTGCAGGTTCATTAATCGATGTATTAAACGCAATAGATGGCCCTGATAAAGATGTTATAGATATGGCTAGAAAGTTTAGTCTTAGATTAAACGAAACCTATAACAGATACTGGATTAAAGACACCTTAGCGTCTGCTTCTAGTGGCGGCACTGTTAAAGACCCTAGACTTACTTTGGAAAGTGCTACGTCAGGAAGTGCGGCCCAAACAAATTTAAACTTACGCGATGCACAGGATGCCTCAGACCTGACTGATGCAGCCTCTGTTGGTACAGAACGTCAGCAAATGCTTGATCTGGAAATCGCTGGGGCTAAGAACGCTGCTGATAATGTAGAGACAACTAGTGCTTCCGCTGGCGAAGCTACTGTACCAAGTGATACTCCTCCCAGTATGTTGGATGCCCTAACACAGTTCAGACAAGCATTTTACGAAAGTCCCAGCGCGATGGACCCGAAGGATGTCCCAACATCATCGGAAGCCCGTGTCATAGAAGACGCAACAGGTAATATTACATATGAATCCACAAGTCCTGGGGTGAATAGGGACTCATCCAACTTCCCTGGCCCTGATGGACCGCGTAGACCAGACGCTGCCTCCCAGAGGCGGGATGCCGAGCAAGCTAGACGTGAAAAAACCTTTGAGGAATTTCCTGACGAGGGCATCTACACCTTAGATAACGAAGAAATATATGGGCAGTTAATGCCTCTTCCCGAAGGAATGTCTTTGGGGGCGGATATGAATGCCGCTCAATCTGTTGCTTTGCAGAATATGATCCGAAACCTTGCGGATAGTGCAGATAGATCAGGTATCCCTACCTCCGAAGCCCTTAACCGCTTTCTTACTGATAATGCCGAATTAGTAGAACGCTTCCCTGCCATTAAGACAAGGGCTGTGCAGTTAGTACAGGCACAGGAAGATGCTGCTATTTTAGTAGCTAACGTAGATAAGTTTAGTACTACTGAGAAGTTCAACAATTCAGTAGCTAAGGTATTTGCATCCGATAACCCTAGTCAAGGTTTTACCCAATTGGCAGAAGACATTCGGAGTGCCGCAGTACGCCAAGGAGAAGACCCCACCGAAGCTTTAGACCAATTACGCGCATCCACGTTTGATATGATGTTAACTTCCGCAACAAAGGGGGATGACCTAGACTTCGTTAGTCTGTCTAACCAACTATTTGCTCCATTGGATACTGCATCTACGGGTACATCTCGCATGGATATAATGATTCAAAACGGCCTAATGGATAACGATACTGCCGAGGCCGTAGCTTCCTTAATGTTTGAGTCTATACGAATAAAGAAAAGTACTGCCGAGCCTGTTCAGTTCAACCAGATTATGCAGGACTCTGAGATGATGATAAATAACATTGCCCGTTTAGCAGGTGCTAATGTAGGGGTCCTGTTTGGGAAAGGTAATGCAAGCCTTCAAGCAGCTTCTATTGGTTCTGCCTTTATGAAGAACTTAGTGGATAGGCTGCCTAGGAAAAGAAAACGGGAGCAGATGGAGTTCTTAATGTTAAATCCTAATATGTTACGGGACTATATTTCTAAAAACCCTACCATTCAGTTACGTGCAACTGACACGATAAAAGCAGGCTTGGGTAACATACAGGCAAGGTTTAAAGAGAAAGGCATTATAGGCGCACCCCTAAGTTATATCTGGGACGGTACAAAGTATGTTGCTTCCGGTACTTTTAACACAGCGACTAAACCGCGAGTTGCTACTGTAGGTGCTTTAGAAGGTGACGGAGAAGTGGACCCCAACAACTTACCCTCTAGCCTAGATCAACAGATGCGTCAGGCGTTGCCACAATAAAAGAAACCCCCCACTTCGTGCGTAGTGGAGGGCTTCAACCAACGAACCGATGACCAATTAACCAGTTCTACTTATGTATACTTAAATAGAGGCTACAGGTCAAGCGATCTGTGGTCTTTTTTTATAAAAAACATGCACTTATGCAGATATATCTACGATTTCGCACGAATCTCCACTACACGCCATAGTACTCATGCCAGTAGTGGTATCTTCTAGCTCATACTCAGATAATTTACTCCAATCTATGCGCTCTGGCATCTTTGCAAGCAATTCATCATAGGTATCTTTTGAGACATCTGTGTAAGGAGCTTGCTGATAGATATGCTCACTGAACGGTAGGAAGCTCACGCCTGACATCTCATCAAAATGCTTATAGACGTATGCCCCTACTTCGAGCCATTCATCCGTTTTCACATTAATCGTGACACTAGGTTTATGTTCGCACCAATGTCTCTGATACATTAGCCACATATCTAACTGCTCGATAGCACTCATGTCTTTTGTACAGACAGAGCCTTCAGGTGATTTTACTGGG
>TARA_R100000541_G_scaffold14242_1_pt1 | contig 17754 bp, 26 predicted proteins | sample TARA_R100000541 | Tara Oceans TARA_R100000541 (sample SAMEA2621416) | marine metagenome | biome: marine biome (ENVO:00000447); feature: surface water layer (ENVO:00002042); material: "saline water (ENVO:00002010), including plankton (ENVO:xxxxxxxx)" | depth 5 m | reverse complement strand
CCCCGACGCTAAATTACACCAAATAACAAGTTTTATAAAATCAGGAATAAGAATAATAGGTTATGGTTTTTTACCTTTTAACTTGGCTTTGGCTTGTGGGATACTTATCGTTAGTGAAATAGTAGGAATAATAGAAGAATTAGTCTAAATTTAAAAAATTAATTATGAATAAAGGAATTATATATTTTACAGCACCTTGGTGTGCTGGATGCAAGCAATTAGGTCCTAAAATAGATGATCTAATTTCAGAAGGAATTAATGTTAAAAAAGTTAATTGTGATTATGAACCCTCAATAGTCCAGCAATATAACATTAGAAATATTCCTTCTTTAATCCTAACCGATTTACAGGGTAATGAGATTAAAAGAACATCAGGAGGAGGAAAAACTTTACAACAATTAAAAGAATGGTATAATGGCTAAATTTCAATCAACAAAATTATTTGATGGGTTCAGTTGTGTTTTTCGTCAATGGAAAGCAGAAACAACACATTGTAAATATCTCCATGGTTATGGTGTAAGTTTTAGAATATGGTTTGAAGGTGAATTAGATGAAAGGAATTGGGTTTGGGATTTCGGAGGAATGAAAAGAGCTAATGGAAAAATAGATGGTAAATCACCTAAAGAGTGGATGGATTATATGTTTGACCATACTTTAATAGTTGCTGAAGATGATCCATATTTAGATGGTTTTAAAGCCATGGATACTCATAAATTAACGCAGACTAGAGTAATCCCGTCCACTGGTGCAGAGTCATTTGCTAAATTCATATACGACAAGATTAATCCTTTTATTCTAGAAGAAACAGATAATAGAGTAAGGATTATTAAAGTAGAATTCCAAGAACATAGTAAAAATAGTGCTATTTATAGTGAATAAAATATTAATATGGGTTTAAAACGATTAGAAGATTATAATAAAATTCTCCCGGTTTTGGAAGTTTATAGGTGCGTACAATCTGAAGGGAGTAGATTTGGAAGACCTACTATAGCTGTAAGAACTACGGGTTGCACTCATAGATGTTATTTTGGAGAAGGTGGATGGTGTGATAGTTGGTATACTTCTATCCACCCTGAAAGAGGAACATTTACATTTAACGATATTATAAAAATCTATGATGAAAATCCTCACATAGAAGAAATGATGCTTACTGGGGGATCTCCAACAATGCATCCCACTTTGGTTAATGAGTTAACCCACTTTGCAAATGAGAGAGGAATATTAATTACTATAGAAACTGAAGGCTCTCGTTTTTTAGAAACTGATTTTCCAATTGGTCTTATTTCTCTTAGTCCTAAATTTTCTAATAGTGTCCCTGTTATAGGAGCTATTACTCCTAATGGGAAGGTAGCAGATAAGAAAATGATAAACCAACACAACAAATTCAGACTAAATCTCCCTGAAATCGCAAAAACCTTAGATTATCATAAAGATTACCATTACAAACCAGTATGGGATGGAACTGATGGAAATCTAGAGGAAATTGAAAAATTTAGAGCAGATATGAATATCCCTAAAAACAAAACCTACATAATGCCCGCAGGTGATACTAGAGAAACACTATTAAAAATGTACCCTCTAGTCTTTAACTTATGTGCTGAAATAGGATATAACATGACTGGAAGAGATCATATAATTGCTTTTGATACTGAAAGAGGAGTCTAATATAAATAACCAAAAATAATGGAAAAAGAAAAATTATTCCTATCATGGAGGGATATAGAAGGATTAGTAGAAAATCTATGTCAAAAAATACAATCAACAAAATACCCCCACATAATTGAATCTGTTACAGGACTACCAAGAGGTGGATTAATCCCAGCTGTTATGGTTTCTCATAAATTGGGTATACCCTTTATTGAAGTTGAAACTTTAGATCCTATAACTTGGTGGAAGAAAAAGAAGGATTCTATACTCGTAATAGATGATATCTGCGATTCTGGTAAAACCCTCCAATACTATCAACCTTATTATACAACTGCTACCTTACATTACAAGCCTGAAGTATCTTCAATTACCCCTCATATTTATTGCGAGTCGGTAATAAAGGATGAATGGATTGTATACCCTTGGGAAAGAGAGGATTCTAAAATGATTCCGGATTATGTCAAGTAATCTTAGGTTTAGCGAAAAAATTATATTATATTCATATTAAATAAAACATGAAATGCAGAAAGATAAAGTAAATGCAGAATTAGGTTTAAAAGTTCAAAACCATTTAATTAGTAAAGGAGTTGAAATACCCATGAAACCCCAATTTGAGGGTTCTCACCAAGAGAAAATAGAAAGTATAAAATCTCACTTTACTAAAATAATGGAAGTTTTGGGCTTAGATCTAGAAGATGATTCTTTAATGGATACTCCAAATAGAGTAGCTAAAATGTACATGAATGAAATTTTTTATGGTTTAGATTATAATAATTTCCCAAAATGTACCACAGTAGATAACAAAATGAAATACGATGAATTAGTCATTGAAAAAGATATTACTTGTATTAGTAATTGTGAACATCATTTTGTAGTTATTGATGGATTTTGTCATATAGGATACATCCCAGGTGAGAAAGTATTAGGGTTAAGTAAGTTAAATAGAATTGTAGATTTCTTTGCAAAAAGACCCCAAATTCAAGAAAGATTAACAGAACAAATATACTTTGCTCTTCAATGTATTTTAGAAACAGATGACATTGCAGTAGTAGTTGAAGGTGTTCACTATTGTGTTAAAAGTAGAGGAATTAGAGATACTACATCATCAACAATTACATCTAAAATGGGAGGTAAATTCAGAGATGATAGTAACACATTAAGGAGAGAATTTTTATCATTAATAAGTAAATAAATCAAAAATAAAAGTAAATAGTTATGAAAAGTAAAGTACCATTTGTAGATGAAGTAGAAGAGTTTAATGAAATAATGGGGAAAGGCTACCAAAACCGAACAACCCCTACTATTAATCCTAAAGATGCCCAATTTGTAATTGATTTCATCCAGGAAGAATTAGATGAATTAAAAGAAGCAGTTGAAAATAAAGATATTGTTGAAATATTTGATGCTATTCTTGATATTACTTATGTAGGTTTAGGGAATGGTGCCTTAGTTTTTGGTTTAAAGGATAAATTAATTAAAGGCTACAATGAAGTACAAGCTTCTAATATGTCTAAAATTTGTTCTACTGAAGAAGAAGCTAAAGAAACTGTTAAATTACGTTCTGAACAACAAGGTGAAGCATGTCATTATGAAGAAACTGATAAGGGTTTTGTTGTGTATAGAACAAGAGATAATAAAGTAATGAAAAACATTAATTATTTTAGACCTGATTTGAAACAATTTTTCACTAAAGAAGAAATAGAAAGTTGTAAACAATAATTTATGGGTTTTAAAAAGGCATTTGCTCGGAGATTACAAGGAAATAAATATTTAATTCATGAGTGGACTGATCAAGGTTATGAAAGAGTAGAATGGATCAACAAGGCATACGTTGAATGTAATGAAGGTGAAGCTACCCATACAGGGTTAAATGGAGAATCACTTAAAAAGGTTTCTAACTGGAATAAGGAAAATTCAAAACTTCACTTTCATGACATGCCCCCTTATCAAAAGTTCCTAGTTGAAAAGTATGGAATCAATGATGAACCCTCAATAACACACAGGGAATTATTCTTTGATATTGAGATTGAAATGGGGGAGGCGCTTACTGAAGAGTATATAAAGTCTGCCCCTAAAAAGGTTACATCAATTGCATGGTACGATAAACAGGTAGATGAGTGGGCTTGTATAATCTTAGATCCTAAGAATCAAATAAAACCTACTAAGCAGGGGAATAAAGAAATTATTCCATGTCGTACTGAAGGGGAATTATTAGGTAAATTTCTAGAAAGATTTAGGGAAATAGATCCTGATATTATAATAGGATGGAATAGTGATTATTTTGATGTACCTTACTTATATTATCGAATATGTAATGTTTTAGGAGAAGATATAGCTAATTACCTATCCCCTATTAATTATGTTAGAGAGACCCCATGGTTTAAAGATCAATTCATACAAATCCCAGGAGTTGAATCCTTAGATTACATGAGATTACATAAGAAATTTAGTCAGAGAGATGAACCTTCAATGAGGCTAGATTCAATTGGTGAAAAGTATGTTAATCTGGGGAAGATTGAGTATGAAGGGAATTTAGATAGGTTATTCGAAACAGACATTAATAAATTCATTGATTATAACTTCCGGGATGTTGAGATTTTAGTTGAGTTAGATAAAAAATTAGAGTATTTATCTTTAGTTAAAAATCTATCCCATAAAGGAAAACATAATTATAGTGAAGTTTATGCTAATACTAAAACACAAGATGGAGCTATTTCAGCTTATTTGTTAAGTGAAGGTATTATCCCCCCTGCTAAAGAGAGAAACCCGTTTTCCAAGAAAAACTATGCTGGTGGTTATCTTTTTTGCCCCAAAGCCGGAATATATAACTATATGTTTGATGAAGATTTAACTTCACTATATCCTTCAATTATAATGACTATCAACATTGGTAAAGAAACCATGGTTGGGAGAATTATAGATGTAGATGATAGAAATAATAGGTTAGGTTTAAATGATTTATTAAAGCAAGACCAAAATGAAGAACTTATAGTTGAAAATGTTAAACGGGATAGGACTAAAGTAAAAGTTAAAAAAATAATATCAATAATCAAACAAAGTAACCTATCAATATCAGCAAACGGGGTTATGTTTAAGACTAATAGGGAGTCTGTATTATCCACCATTCTAAAAAAGTGGTTTAAAGAACGGGTTGAGTATAAAACCCTAATGAAAAAAGCTTATAAAAGTGGAGATGAAGGGTTAGGAGCTCAATTTCATATGAAACAATATACTATGAAGATTTTATTAAATTCCCTATATGGGGCCACAGCTTTAGGATCATTCAGATACGGGAATGTAATTTTATCAGAAGCTATTACTTTATCAGGGCAACGAATTATACAAGAATCAGCATTAACAGCAAACCGTCATATTAACTCTGTTATTAGAGGAGAAAAACAACTATAATATGTTAAAAAAACAATCAATACGAAAAGAACATACCATCTATCTGGGGGGTGTTAAAATGGAAAAAGAAGAAATTATTGAAATATCAAAAGACTTTACAGAAAAAGAATTATTAAGATTTAAGAAAATGCTCCAACAAGGTGGGAGTATTAAAATAAAAGGATTATCTTACAATATCATAAAAAATGAAAGTAAACCTCGAAATAGTAGAGGAGATTATGAATCCCCTATGAAATTAATGGATAGAGAATGAAACATATAGAAGACACACCTTGGTGGATTTGTGATCCTGATGATACTAATTATGTAGCTTACTCTGATACAGATTCAATTTACATCCATGCGGAGCCTTTATTAAAGCATTTGTATTCTGATTTTGATGATCTTGATAGTAATATTAAAGATGATAAATTAGAAGAAATAGCTTTAAAATATCAAGATATCATTACTGACTCTTATGGTGACTTAGCTAAAAATTGTTTTAATGCTCCAGAACATAGACTTGAAATGAAAACAGAATGTGTTATAAGATCAGCTTACTTCAGAGCAACTCGGAGATATGCCCAATGGATAACTAAAGAAGAAGGAATTGCTAAAGAAAAATTAGATGTTAAGGGTCTAGAATTTAAAAAAGCCAATTTCCCTCCTACACTTGGGAAGTTTTTCCATAAAGCCTTAGTTGATACTTTAAAAGGAGCTAAACAAGATGAAATTGATAGCAGGATTAAAAAGTTTAGAGAAGAAATATTAAATGGGGAAGTTCCCTTAGAAAACTTAGCAAACCCTACCTCAGTAAAAAAATTAAATAAATACACAGAACGCAAAGCAAGAGCAGGGGAGATGTTTTCAGTTATAGGAAAAGGAGCACCAGCTCCTGTTAAAGCTGCTATAGTTTATAATGATTTATTAAAATTTTGGAATTTAGATAAAAAACATAGTCCAATTGTTCAAAGTGATAAAATAAAATGGATTTACTTAAAACCTAACCCATACCACATTGAATCTATTGCTCTTTTACCCTGGGACTACCCAGATAAAATTCGTATATTCATTGAGAAATATGCTGATAGGGAAAAAATATTTTCAAGTATATTATTAAATAAATTAGAAGGATTTTATTCAGATTTAAATTGGACATTATCTTTAAACCCATACCAAAAAATGTTTTTTAACTTATGATTAATAAAGGAGTTTTACAAAGTGTAATAAATAAATATCACTTAGGGATAAACAGTTCTGTTAAGTGGGTTATTAAAGATAATCAATTAACTATTGATTTTATGACACCTACTAAGGATGTTATAGGAAATGTTATTTGTAATGATTTCCCACTTGAAGATAGTAAATTAGCTATTTTTGATACTAAAAAACTATTAAATTTGGTTAATATTTGTAGTGGAGATTTACTTTTGGAATTAGATAAAAGAAAAGAAACATTTACAAAATTAAAAATATCAGATTTAAATTACAATGTTAATTATGCTCTATCAGATCCTCTCCTTATTGGGAAAGTAGGTACTGTTAATGTTCCTGATTGGTGTGTTGAAATTGATTTAGTTGTTGAAGATGTAGAAAATTTAGTAAAAGCTAAAAGTGCATTACAAGGAATTGATAATTTAACTGTTAATACTACTACAGATTTAGATGGGGAAAATGTATGTGAGATTGTATTTGGAGATGAGCAAGGACATAATAATAAAATAACATACCAGTTAAAAGGTAATATAGAAGAATTAGATTTAAATATCCCTTTCAATTCAGATACTTTCAAAACTATACTTAATTTCAATAAAGATATGGAAGAAGGTAAACTTTATTTAAGTAATATGGGATTAATGAAATTGGAATTTAAAACCGATGATACTGTAAGTGAGTATTTCTTAATAAGAAAAGCAGAAACTTCGTATTAAAAACTTCCCTTTGCTATATGTATTTCAAGATAAAAATCGACTTTAGGGCGAAAGTTTTATTTTAATGTTTAACCGCTGATCTTAGGACAGCACAAAATTAAGTGATATGAGTACACGTTTTTTAGAAAGAGAATTCTTTCCCTTTGATTTATTAGTAAAAAATTTCTTTGATGCTACTAATAACTTCATCCCAGCAATTGAATCAAAATTACCCCACCCTATTAATGTTTTTGAAGATGACTTAGGTTTAACCTTTGAGTTAGCTTGTACAGGCATTCCTAAAGAGACAATTGAGGTAAAAATTGATGGAGATATAATTCACTTTATCCATGATAAAGAAAAATCTCCAGAACCCCCAAATAGAAAATACATTACACGAGGAATTGCAAAGCGTTCCTTTAATTTAGGTTATAAAGTAAGTAGTAAATTTGATTTAAACAAAGCACATGCTATGTTTTTAGATGGGTTACTGTTAGTAACAGTTCCGTTTTCAACAAAGTCAAAAGCAAAAGTTTTAAAAATTAGTTAACAAAACTCGCCCTATAGTTTGGTTTAGCTAATTATTTTTCGTATCTTCCATTCAAATAAAAAGTTATAGACATATGAATAACACAATTATTAAAGACCCAAATCTTGAACCTTTCTACATTAGTAAAGACAAGTACTGCTACACCGTAATTGAATTAATTACCCCAACACGTACTAGGAGTAAATCAACCAAAGTTAAAGAACCTTATGAAAAGTCTGTAGGGCATTACACCCATTTAAACCACGCTTTAAAAGCCATTGCTAGGGGAAGATTAACATCACCCCCTAAGTTATACAGCTCAGTTAAAGATTACTTATCTTACTATGAAGAAATAAACACAGAATTAAAAACATTATTAAATAAAATAGAAGTATGAATATGAATTTAGAAGCACTATTTGATGCAGTTATCGTTAAACCTGTAGAAAACGAAGAACAACAATATGGAAATATTGTAGTCCCAGATTTAGGAAAAGATAAAAACGAAAGAGGAGAAGTTATAGCTGTAGGCCCTGGAAAGCCCACACTAATGGGGAGTTTTATAGAAACCCAAGTTAAAGTAGGGGATATAGTTATTCTACCTACTATGGGGTTTACAAAATTAGAGTATGATGGGGATGATTATTTTATAGGACCTGAAAATCAAATCCTTGCAAAAGTTAAAAAATAAAGAGATGGCAAAAATTATAGAATTAGGAAAAGCAGGAAGAACACGATTAGTTAAAGGTATTGATACCTTAGCAGATTCGGTAGTTTGTACCTTAGGACCAAATGGTAGGAATGTTGTAATTTCAAAACCAGGTGAAGCTGTAAAATCAACAAAAGATGGTGTAACAGTAGCAAAGAATATTAATCTAAAAGATCCAATTGAAGAAACTGGGGTTCAATTAGTAAATCAAGCTGCTATTAATACTGCTGATAAAGCCGGAGATGGTACAACAACATCAACTCTTTTAGCTAGAGAAATGATTAAATTAGGTCTTACTAGTCTAGATACCGGTGAAAATGCTGTTGAAATTAAAAGAGGAATTGATAAAGCTGTAAAGCAAGTTGTTAAATCTCTTCGAAATGATTTATCTGAAGACATTACTTTAGAAAACCAATTAGAACAAATTGCAACTATTTCAGCAAATAATGATCCAGAAGTTGGAAAGTTAATAGCAACTGCAATGGAGAAAGTAGGAAGAGATGGGGTAGTCCATATTGAAGAAAGCAAATCAGGAGAAACTTATCTTGAAACTGTTGAAGGTATGCAATTTGAAAGAGGATACAAATCCCCATATTTTGTTACGGACAATAATACAATGACATCTAGTATTAAAGATGCTTATATATTAATTGCTGATCATAAATTCACCCAAGTTAAAGAGTTATTACCTATTTTAGAAAGTATTTCTAATACAAATAAATCTCTTATTATTATTGCTGAAGATATTGATAGTGAAGCTTTGGCTACTTTAATTGTAAATAAACAAAGAGGTACATTAAATGTTTGTGCTATTAAAGCTCCTGATTTTGGGGATAGAAGAAAACTTATTTTAGAAGATATTGCTACCCTAACAGGTGGTCAGGTTTTTGATAAAAGTAAAGGAATGAAGTTGGAGAAATTCAACTGGGAATGGTTTGGAGAAGCTCGTGCTGTAACTGTTACTAAAGAAAAAACAACAATTGTTGATGGTAAGGGTGATGAAGAAAAAATCAATCAGAGAGTAGAAGAATTACAATCTCAAATTGACTCATCATCAACTCCATTTGAAATCGAACAACTTCAAAACCGATTATCTAAAATGGTAGGGGGTGTTTCTATAATTCATGTGGGAGGACATAATGAAACTGAGCTAAATGAGAAAAAAGATAGAGTAGATGATGCCTTAAATGCTACCCAAGCTGCTTTAAGTGAAGGGATAGTCCCAGGTGGGGGTGTTGCTTTATTATATGCTAGACAAAACATTGAAGACGCAGATATAGGGTCTGATATTGTATATCAAGCTTGTGGTAAACCATTTATCCAAATTCTATCTAATGCGGGATATGACAAGAAAAAAACTAAATCTTTAATGGATAAATTAACCAAAAACAATGATTATTGGTCGGGTTATGATCTTAAAACTGAAGAAGTAGTAAATATGAAATCAGAAGGTATTATTGATCCTACCAAAGTAACAAGAACAGCCTTAGAAAATGCTGCGGCAGTTGCAGGAACTGTTTTATTAACTGAATGTATAGTTGTTGAAGAAAATCAAGAACAACAACAACCTAACATGATGTATTAATGGAGACTGAAAAAGTAGAACATAATGAGTTAATAGCTATTAGAGTACCCCCTGGAGACAGGTGGGCTCTTATAGAAGAAGAGGATAAAACTTATGAAAGTCTTACAGACACTTTAGAAGCATACTTCCACAAAACAAAATTTAAAGGATCCTATAAATTAGATCCATTAGATAGTAAGTTATATTCTATTAAAACTGAAGAGGTTGAAGTAGAAGAAGTAATTGAAGAGCCTAAAGAGTATGGAATTTATGGTGAAGTTAATTGGAAACAGGGTGTTTAAGAAATATGGTAAGAAATGTGGTTTCCTGAGGAATTCATCGTATATTTATGGGGTAAGATTGCAGGAGTTAAGCAACACAAAAAATAAAAGTTATGACAAAAGCAAATAAGTTAAGAGAATTATTTCCAAACTATAAAGATAACCCAGGAATTGAAGTATATGAAGATGACAATTCAGCTAAAATAGTTACTTATCTTAATGTGTCTGAAAATCGTATTGAAGTAATGTGGACAGAATGGGATGAAGGTATAGGGGAGTGGCATAATGGTGAAATTGATGGCACAACATTGGATGATGTAGATGGTGGTGTTAATGAATTTGATGATGAAGAATTTAATTTGTTAATTAAGGGGTTAAAATAAAAGTTATAATGGAGCAAGATAAAAAACACACACTATGGGTTGAAAGATTTAGACCTACTAAATTAGAGAATTATGTTGGAAATCAAAGCATAAAAGATAAATTAGGAAAATATCTAGAACAAAATGATATTCAAAACTTTATATTTTATGGTCCTGCAGGAACCGGGAAAACAACATTAGCTAAACTTATTGTTAAAAATCTAGATTGTGATCATCTTTACATTAATGCTTCAGATGAAAGAGGGATTGAAACAATAAGAGATAAAGTATCAGGATTTGCTAGCACTGCATCTTTTAAACCCCTTAAAGTGGTAATTTTAGATGAAGCCGATTTTTTAACTATTCAAGCCCAAGCCTCATTAAGAAACATAATTGAAACATTTTCAAGAAATACACGTTTCATAATGACTTGTAATTATGTAGAAAGAATAATTGATCCCCTTCAATCTAGATGTCAAGTATTAAAAATTATTCCTCCATCTAAACAAGAAATAGTATATCATATTATTGATATGTTAACAGAATTGGGAATAGGAATGGGAGCTGATGATTGTAAAATAATAATAAATCAACACTATCCTGATATTAGAAAAATAATTAATACTTTACAATTATCCCCAATTGAAGGAGATACAATTAAAATTGATAAATCAATTATTGTTTCCTCTAATTATATGGTTCAGATTATGAAGGAGTTAATTAACAAATCTCCATCTTTTAAGGATATAAGGCAAATTATAGCAAATGCTAATGTAAATGACTTTGAAGAATTTTATAAGTTTTTATATGAGCATGCCTCAAAATACTTACCTGGAAAGGAAGGAACAGTTGCAATTTTAATAAATGAATACTCTTACCAATCCAATTTCAGAATTGATAAGGAAATAAATATAATGGCTTTAATAGCTAAATTAATTGAAGAAAAGAAGAATAACGTAATAATTTAATTTTAACAAAGATGGAACAACAACCACAAACACAACCAAACATTGATTTAAAAAATACTACAAGTATTGAAACACCTGAAGGGAATAAAATATTCAATCAGGGGGTGATATTAAGAAAAGTATCAAAATTCGTAGTAGGAGCTAAAGAAGATGCAGTAATGCCTATTCCTGTATTTTATGATCCACAAACCAATTTAATTCTAGAATCAACTATTCCAGCTGATTTAAGAGATGAATATCAAGATGACATAATTAATGGTTAAAATAAAACCAATTAAGAATATTTGGGGGTGGTTAGAGGAAATAACCCTAACTAAATCCCCAAATACTTCATTTTCAAATGAAGAGTGGGAGTTATGGAATTCATACATGGTTCATAGATTTCTTAGTATGAATAAAAATTATTTAGATGTTGTAAATTTAGCTCAAAAATTTAATCCACAGGATAAATCACAAATTTACTCATTTTATAAAGAATTTATTCCTAAGAAGAAAACATGGAGTAAGTATGTTAAAAGTCAAGTTAAACCCCCCAATAAAGAGTTGGTAGAGCATTTATCTTCTTACTTTGAAACATCAAAAAGAGAAGCAATTTCTTACATAAAGTTGTTGGATAAGTCAAATATTCTTCGTATCTTACACAATATGGGAATTGAAGAAAAAGAAGCTAAAAAATTACTAAAAAAATAATTATGGGGTTTGATAATGAGAATAATAATAGATTAAGTGAAATATTAAAAAAAGAATATTTTAGTACTGATGGATTAACACCAGAACACATGGAAGATAAAAAAATCAAATTAAATACCATTAGTGAGTTTGAAAAAACCTATCCCGAATTAGCTAAAGAATTCTTAATAGTTCAAGAAGAGCAGTATAGATTATTTGCCTCTAAAATGTTAGATTATGGTTTAGGGAATATTGCTTTAGGTAGTGATTTATCTAATGAAGAAGATAAAAATTTTTCAATCACAGGAATATGGCTTAGATGTAATGATAAGATTAATAGGTTAAAAAACCTCATCAAACGTAAAGGAAAAAATTATGTTGAAGGAGAAGGATTAGTAGATAGCTTTATTGATATCTCTAATTATGGAATTATTGCCCAATTAGTTTTAAGAAATAAATGGAAATAGATTTTGGCTAGAAAAATCCCTAAAATAGTAAAAGACATTCAAAATTTTCCTACTGAGAAAATTGATTATTCTTATCAAAAGAATATTTCATTCTCCCAACTTTCAATGTATACTAACTGTCCTAAACAATGGTCATTACAGTATAAAGAAGGAAGGAAAATTTATAATCCTTCAATCCATACAGTGTTTGGTACAGCACTACATGAAGCCCTCCAACATTATCTTACTGTGATGTATGAGGAAAGTGGAGTGGCGGCTGATAAAGAAGATATTATAGGGCTATTTGAAGAAAAATTCAGAGAAGAATATAAAAATCAATATAAGAAAAATAATTCCAATCACTTCAGCAGTCCCGAAGAAATGAGGGAATTTTATGAAGATGGTATTAAAATACTTAAACATATTTCTAAAAAAAGAAACTTGTATTTTTCCAAGAAAGGATGGTATTTGGTGGGGTGTGAAATCCCTATTGTAATGCCGCCTAATAAACATTATAACAACGTAGTATACCAAGGTTACTTGGATGTAGTATTATATCATGAACCTACAAATAAGTTTTATATTATTGATATTAAAACAAGTACTAAAGGCTGGAATGCTCAAGCAAAAAAAGATGAAATAAAACAATTCCAATTAATATTATATAAAAAATACTTTTCAGAACAGTTTGGAGTACCACTTGAGGATATTGATATTGAATTCTTCATTGTTAAGAGAAAACTTTATGAAAATTTAGATTTCCCACAAAAGAGAGTACAATTATTTAAACCACCCTCAGGGAAAGTTAAATTAAATAGAGCAACAAAAGCAATAGATGATTTTATTAATGAATCCTTCACTAAATCAGGATATAAAGAGAGAGAATTTAAGCAGAACCCTTCAAAATGGAATTGTAGGTTTTGCCCATTTTCTGATAATTCTGAATTGTGTGATAAATCCTAATATTTGTACATACGTATATAATATTAACTTAAATTAGATTAAAAATGGCAAAAGACATGACACTTACTAGTGTAAAAATTCAAAGTGAATTATTTGAGGATTTTAAAGTTGAATGTGTGAGACGAAAATTCTCATTTCAAAAACTTTCAGATAGAGCAATTCATCTTTACCTTACAGATGAGGAATTTAGAAAGAAAATTAATAATCATACTAGTTTTGATTACCCAACAAATAAATAAAATATGAAAGAAGGTTATATTAAAAAAGAAGATAGGAAAAAAATCCTACTAATTACAGATGATATTCGTGTTCATTCAGGGGTAGCTCAAGTTGCTAGAGAAACAGTTTTAAATACTTGCCACAGATATAATTGGGTACAAATAGCAGGAGCTATCCAACACCCTGAAGCCGGTAAGAAGTTTGACATATCCGAAGATACTAATAAAAAAACAGGAGTTGATGATTCATCTGTTATCCTTTATCCTACTGATGGGTATGGAAATGAAGATATGGTTAGAGCTTTAATAAAGGAAGAAAAACCTGATGCTATCTTTTTAGTTACTGACCCAAGATATTTCATTTGGTTATTTAAAATGGAAAATGAAATAAGAAAACAAATTCCAATTGCTTATCTCAATATATGGGATGATTATCCAGCTCCAGCATATAATAAAGAATATTATGAGTCTTGCGATGCTTTATTTGGAATTTCAAAACAAACTGTAAATATTAATAAAATAGTTTTAGGGGATAAAGCAGAAGGAAAAGTAATTAAATATGTTCCTCATGGTTTAGATAATAATGTATTTAAACCCTTAGATAAAGAAGATAAGTTGTTAAATGAAATGAAAAATCAGTTATTCTCTGGAAAATCCCCTGAATTTACTTTATTTTTCAATTCCCGAAATATCAGAAGAAAACAAATCCCAGATACAATCTTAGCTTGGAAGTATTTTATGGATACTTTATCAAAAGAAGAACAAGATAAATGTTCATTCGTACTCCATACTCAACCAGTAGATGATAATGGTACTGATCTTCCTGCTATAATTGATTATTTGTTTCCTGAAGGACATAATATTAGATTTTCAACAGATAAGTTAAGTTCCGAGCAAATGAATGTTTTATATAATATAGCAGATGCTCAAATCCAACTAACATCAAATGAAGGTTGGGGGTTAAGTTTAACAGAAGCTTTATTAACAGGGACACCTATTATCGCAAACACTACAGGAGGTATGCAAGATCAAATGAGATTTGAGTATAACGACTCTAGTAAATGGGTTGAATTTGATGAAAATTTTCCATCTAATAATAGAGGAACTTATAAAAAACATGGTGAATGGGCCTTCCCAGTTTATCCAACTAATTTATCAATTCAAGGATCACCTACTACTCCCTATATTTGGGATGATAGATGTAGTGCTGAAGATGCTTCTAAACAAATTGAGAAGTTATACAAAATGACTTCTGAAGAGAGAGAAAGAATAGGTTTAGAAGGGATGAAATGGGCTACAGGTGAAGAAGCAGGTTTTACTTCTAAGATTATGGGGGAAAGAGTAATTGAAGGGATGGATGAGTTATTTAAAACTTTTACACCTCGAAGAAATTATGAATTCCTTAAAGATACAGATTTTGAAGAAAGAGTTTTAAAACATAAATTAATATACTAATGAAAAATACATTTGTAGTAAGTTGTCCAATAGATACCTACAGTGGGTATGGTGCTAGATCAAGAGATTATGTCAAATCATTAATTGAATTAGATAAATATGATGTTAAAGTCCTCCCTCAAAGATGGGGAGGTACTCCAAAAGGATTTATTGATAACCATCCTGAGTGGGAATTTTTAAATAAACACTTAATAGGTCCCCAATTAACAGAAAAACCTGACATATGGTGTCAAGTAACAGTTCCTAATGAGTTCCAACCTGTAGGCAAATATAATATTGGGTTAACTGCTGGAATTGAGACAACAGCTTGCGCTCCCCAATGGATTGAAGGATGTAATAAAATGGATTTAATACTATGCTCATCAAACCATTCTAAAAATGTATTTGAGCAAACTGTTTATCAAGCCAAAAATAAAGAAACAGGTCAAACCCATGATTTAAAACTGCAAAAACCCATTAAAGTATTAATTGAAGGAGCCAATTTAGATTTATATAAACCTCTAAATAAAACTTCAGACTTTAAATCTATTGAACTTTATAAAGATCTTAACTTAATAAAAGAAGATTTTGCTTACTTGTTTGTAGGACATTGGATGCAAGGAAGTATGGGGGAAGATAGAAAAAATGTGGGGTTATTAGTTAAAGCCTTTTATGAGTTATTTAAAAATAAAACAAAAATACCTGCTTTAATATTAAAAACTAGTACTGCTGGGGCTTCTTATTTAGATAGGAAAGAAATACAAAAAAGATTAAAATTTATAAGAGATACAATACCATCAAATAAACTCCCAAATATTTATCTATTACATGGAGAATTTTCTGATGTTGAAATGAATGAAATTTATAACCATCCTAAAATAAAATCTATGGTTAATTTAACCAAAGGAGAAGGATTTGGTAGACCCCTATTAGAATTTTCTCTTACAAATAAGCCTGTTATTACTACGGGGTGGAGTGGCCATACTGACTTTTTAGATTCTGAATTAACATCTTTATTAGGAGGGAAATTAACAGACATCCACCCTTCAGCTCAAATGAAAGATATGCTTATTGAAGGATCTAAATGGTTTAGTGTTGATCATGGACAAATAGGTCATTACTTAAATGATGTATTTGAAAATTATAAAGAGTATAAAGTTAAAGGTAAAAGACAAGGGTATAAAAGTAGAACTGATTTCTCATTTGAAATGATGAAGAAACAATTAGATGAAATCTTAATAGAATTCATTCCAGATTTCCCAAAACAAGTAGAGTTAAAATTACCTAAACTAAATAAAATAGAATTACCTAAACTAAAAAAAGTAGAAACAAATGGATAATTTAACAATTTGTGATAAGTGTGGAAGTGATGCTTGTTACACCCAAGAAGTAAATGAAGAAATAAAAAATTATTTTTGTTATGGGTGTGGGTTTCAATCTAATTCTGTTATGAAAAAAGACTCTACATTCTTTGAAGAGCAGTTAGAAATGCTTCCTAACCTACATAAAGAATTAATGGTTGAAGATGAAACCGGAAAAATTTGGATGCCTATTACAATTAATCTCCCTGAAAAAGGAATGGTATTTGCTAATGGGGCTAATTCAAAAAACTGGAAGTGGGCTGCTGTAAGTGCAGTTCCAGTTAAAGAAGAAGAAAAAGAAAAATACCCAATCCCTAACAAAAAAGGTGAGTTTTATGAGTGGAGAATGGATATGGAAACATTAGTAGAATTTGATGAAAAAGACTTTATTGAAGCCATAGATTCTATTGGGGTGTTTCAAAATGGTTTGGAAAAACAATAAAATTTTAGTATATTCAATACAAATAAAAATGTAAAAGTTATGAGTGAAGATCAATTAAGTTTATATGAGTATTTAGGGAAAGCAGCCGGTCCTGATTTAGGAAAAGAAGTTATGGATGCTGCTTTAAACCATAATGATTATGTTGAAGTTTCTGAACAGTCAGTTTCAACCCCATACTATGAGGGGGTTGTTAAAACATATCCTAAATCATTTTTAGATGAATATTTCAAAAAGAAGAAATCCTCATTTCGACCTGAAATAAGTTTAGAAGAAAGAATTAATATGTTACTAAATCAAGTTGAAAATCTTGAAAGTAGGGTAAAATCTCTAGAAGGAGGAGATGATGAATTACCATTTTAATTAATAAAATTATTCAATTATGAATATAAGTTATGCTGTTACTGTATGTAACGAATTCATTGAAATTCAGCGATTATTAGCGTTTTTAATGCATGGTATGCGAAGAGATGATGAGATTGTTGTCTTAGTAGATTTAAGTAAAAATACACAAACCTCTGAATTATTAGGTTATCTCCATAAATTAAGTAGTAGTAATCGTATTACTCTAGTTGAAGATACTTTTAATGATCATTTTGCAGATTGGAAAAACAGATTAACTAGAGCTTGTACTAAAGATTATATCTTTCAAATTGATGCTGATGAGTTACCTACTAACTACATGATGGATTTCATTCCTGAAGTATTAAAACTTAATAAAGTAGATGTTTTAAAAGTTCCTAGAGTTAATACAGTTAAAAACTTAACAGAAGAACATATTCAGAAATGGGGGTGGAATGTAAATGATAAGGGTTGGGTTAACTTCCCAGACCATCAGTGGAGGGTATATCGAAATACCCCCAAAATT
>TARA_R100000541_G_scaffold9610_4_pt1 | contig 17960 bp, 12 predicted proteins | sample TARA_R100000541 | Tara Oceans TARA_R100000541 (sample SAMEA2621416) | marine metagenome | biome: marine biome (ENVO:00000447); feature: surface water layer (ENVO:00002042); material: "saline water (ENVO:00002010), including plankton (ENVO:xxxxxxxx)" | depth 5 m | reverse complement strand
GCCATTTACATAAATGATCGATACAGTAGGGTTATCAATCCACTAAATAATATAGTAGATACAGTTATCAAAAATTTTGTGATTCGAGATAGGTCCAAGGAAAAATGATACATGTGGTTATTTGTAAGGGTGTCAATTTTTTGATGAATAAGTTTAATTTCACCACGGAGTTCTATAATCATCTCCTTGTTGGATTGCTCCCCAGACATTAGCTATCTGATAAAGTTGATACGTCAAAAGAACCATCAGTAGTTTCAACTACTGCATCAGCAGTCCATACGGTGTACTTTTTATTGTACATATCATCCCAATGGGCTACGTCAAATAAACCAAGTATCTCAGCCTTAGTGTAACCACTAGGGGCTTTAGATGGTGTGTCTATTTTAACATTACCACTAAAGGTATGTGGATGAGTAGTCTTAGTATATTTATATTCAACAGACCATTCCATTACATGCCCATCAGCATTTTTTTTAGGGACTGCTGATACCCATGCTTTTGTTGCGTCAGATGCGTGTGACATATTATTCTCCTTTTAGAGTGCTTATTTCTTGTTGTAGAGTTGTAACAGTAGCCGACAACTCTTGTACGGCTTTTACTAAGATAGGTACAAACTTTTCATATTTCATACCATACATTTTACCATCACTAGATAAAGTAGTGACTAAATTAGTTTTATCTGCAATTTTATATCCAGCAGCTTTTTCTAAAGTTTCTACTTCTTGTGCTTTAAATCCTATGTCTAACCAATCTTCTTTATGAGTGCCATCATTAGTAATATTATCTAAATTCGTATGGTTTCTTTCTGTATCTAAAACATAGTTAATTCGTTTATCCCATCTGTAAGTAACTGGATTAAGATTATTAACAAAATCTAAGCCAATGTCTAAAGAAGTAAAATCTGTTTTATCTCTTTCATCAGAAGCCGCAGTTACACTTACTTGTGCATTAATTGTTGCAACACTTTCATCACCTAGATTAAGAATATTACTGGCAGTAGTTACTGCACCGCCAGGACTACCTGACCTACCAGCATCGTGACCTATGCAAGTATTATTACTACCTGATGTAATTTCAATTCCAGCTTTATTACCAATACAAGTATTACTAGCACCACCAGCAATAACTTTACCAGCTTGGTCACCTATAACAGTATTGTCATTACCAGTCATTACTCCAATTCCAGCATCTTTACCAATTATAACATTTGAAGAGCCAGTAGTTAAACCAGTTCCAGCATTATAACCCATAGCTGTGTTGTTATCACCCGAAGTCAAAGCATCTAAAGTATCATTACCAATAGCTACATTAAATTCACCGCCATTGATTGCACCGCCTAAAGCATTTCTACCGATAGCTAAATTATGGTTTTCTGCATCTGCGTTATCATAAGCATCTTTACCGATCCCAATATTAGAATCTCCACCAGCATTAATAAGTCCAGCGTTAACACCTATAAAAGTATTATTTCCTGCTGTAGTTGCTGTTCCAGCTTTATAGCCGACAGCAGTTAAATCATTTCCTTGTAGAGCCTTTCCAGCTTCAAAACCAATTAAAGTTGCATTACCACCATCTGTCATAGATCCACCAGCGTGATAACCAATAGCCACATTGTTATCACCAGAAGTCAAAGCATCTAGTGAAGCATTACCGATTGCTACGTTAAACTCTCCACCATTGATTGCTCCACCTAGTGCATTAGAACCAATAGCTAGGTTGTTGTTTTCAGTATCAGCATTATCATATGCTTGATAACCTATGGCAATAATATTACTACCTGTTGTATTATCGTTTCCTGCACTGTGCCCAATCATAATTGATTCACTCATAGTAGTTGCGGCTTGTGCCGTAAGATTACCAACAGCAACATTGTAAGCAGAAGTTCCTATTCCTGTACCAGCGGCTAAATATCCAATATATGTATTTTCAGTGGCAGTAGTTACTTCTTTACCAGCACTCCAACCTACTATTGTACTTTTGCTTGCGGAAGTTAAATCTTGACCAGCTAAACGGCCTATGACAACATTTTGTGCACCAGTTAAAACACCAGTGCCTGCTGCAAAAGAACCCATTATTGTATTCTCTCCACCTGAAGTTAAAGCTCCACCAGCACCATAGCCAACAGCCACATTATTATCGGCTGTAGTTATTGCATCTAATGCAGTTAATCCATACGCCGTATTAAACCCAGCAGTATCATCTGTACCTGAAACATCATGGGTATATATAGAATTGTCAGAAGAATAAAAAGGAATACCAGCAAGAGTTTGAACTGTACCAGCAGCACCTATAGTAACTGAATTAGTGCCACCATTTACAAAGATTGCATTAGCGTTATCATTGGATTCTACTCTGAAGTCTATGTCTTGTGAGTCATCATTGAATACAGTTTCAGGGGTTACAGAACCCATCCATATTCTACTTCTAGCTGTTCCTGCTAACATAACTGACGCAAGCATAGCACCATCTTCTTCACCATCAGTTACATCTTCAACAAAACTAAATATATTAGCTACAGTAATATCCTGTGAAGCACTATTCCTAGCATCAAATTTTATGTAACCTGCTTGGTCTCCATCAGCAGGTGAAGCAGAGTTTCTATATAATTTTAATACTGGACCTATGTTTTCATCTTCATCTGTTGATGTTAATGTGAGTAAATCATAATTACCTGAACCTATAATTGTCAATGAACTATCAGGTATAAAAACATTTGTATTTTCATCTATTGTTATTGCAGGAGTAGTACCAAGAGTATTACCAAGACCAATAACTAAATCATCAGTTGAATCATCAAGTCCTATGTAAAAGTCTTGTGCATTACCATCAAATAAAATCTTAGCATCTTCAGCACCACCATCACCTATTGTAAGTGTTGGTGTCGTTCCACCTATTGATGAAGCTGCATTAGATGCAAAGCCACCATTAAATACTGTAGCTGCGGTAGTTGTTAATACACCAGTGACTAAAGCAGTAGTTGCCATATTAACTGCACCATCAATATCTACGACATCAAGGTTAGTAGTACCGTCAACATCTAAATCACCATTAAAGTCTGCATTACCAGCAAGTGTAAGTGTAGTTGCCATATCAACAGCACCGTCTATATCCACTACATCTAAATTAGCTGTACCAGCAACATCTATTGCTCCACTAATATCTAAAGTGGCAGCATCAAGTTCACCAGTAATAGTTAAATTTCTTTGTCCTGTAGTATCTTTACTTGCATCTGTGGTCACTACTTTACTAGCTATTGCTGTACCAGCAGTTAAACCATCTAATAATTCTAGTTCAGCTTCTGCCAAGACTGCATTACCAGCAGTAAACCCACCACCACTTATCACTCCAGTAGTAGTAATAGTTGATGATCCAGTATCAATAGTGCCAAAGCCTGAAGTGATTGAACCTGAATTTAATGCACCAGTAGTAACAACATTAGAGCTACCAGCAATAGGACTATAGATAGCAGTTAAGTTAGTGCCACCAACAGTAATTGCATCAGCTTCTAATGTGCCGTCAAAGTCACCATCTACTGCATCAATATTACCTTTAAATATTGTAGCTGAAACTGTACCTGTACTTGGATTGTATGCAAAGTCTCCGTCTGATTCTAAGCCCACATTACCAGTAGCCGAAGTATCTTCTATAAATGTTATTAAATTTTCTTCATTGGTATTTTCATTGTCTGCAACAGATACATGCGTAGAGTTTACAGCATTAGTTGCATTAGTGACTGTCACTCCAGCAATAACGGTATTAAGTGCAGTACCAGCAATAGTGATTGCATCAGCTTCTAATGTACCGTCAAAGTAGCCATCTTTAAATTCAAGTGCATCTGTACCTAAATCAACAATGGCATTAGTACCTGGAGTTAATGCTCCATCAGTTAAGACTAATTGTTTTTCATTACCAGCATAGAAATTAATTGTATCAGCAGTTTCAAAATCAACTTTAGTTTGGTCATCTTCACCTATTTTAATATCAGTTGCTAGTAAGGATGTGATTCCAGTTTGAGCTGCATCTACAGTCAAAGTAACATTGTTGCCTGAAGCTGCTGAAGTTAAACCAGTACCACCTAAGATACCTAAGACTTCACTATCTAAATCAATAGCAATAGCCGATGAACCATCAGATACATCTAAATCTTCAGCCGTGACAGTTGCATCCACATAAGCCTTAATAGATTGTTGAGTTGCTAATTGAGTTGCTGAGTCAGATGCCAGATTATCTTCATCAAGTATAGCTGTGCCTGAAACACCAGTGTTGATGACAGGGGAAGTTAAAGTTTTATTAGTCAGAGTTTCAGTACCAGTCAATGATACTAGACTAGCTTCGGCTGGAGTTTGGTTAATGAAATGAGCTGTGCCACTATCAAATGCCAACACTTCGTTATCAGCTGGACTAGATAGAGTAACATCCGTCATTTCAGTTAAGGTATCTAAGTTAGTAAATGCAGTAGCTTCAACATTACCTGATGCATCGAATGATAAGATTTTATTAGCACGAGCTGAGGCTGATGCAGTAGTTTCAGAATTAGTAATGGTATTAGATTTTGCTACTTTGAATGAACGGTCTACAGCTTCGGACACTTCTTGGACTTGCATTTGCAAGTTATCAAATTGGGTTTCCAAAGATTCAGCCAAGAACGGATCGTTTTCAATCAAGTCAGTCACTTGATTTTTAGTAGTGTTTCTGAATAATAAAATCGTTTCACCTGAAGCTGGGATATTGCCTGAAGTAAAGGTGACTGTGCCACCATTAGCACCAGCATCGGCTACGGTGTAATGGGTAGTTATAGTTTTAACAGTCTCTACACCAGTTGAGGCTTTGATGATAACCGTGATCTCTGAGGTTGAGTTTATGGGAAAGCTGTAAGTAAAAGCCGTAGTTGAGCCATCTCCACTGAAACTGTTTTTTATTATAGTTGTTGATATTGTCATAAGTTTGGTCCTAGGGTAAAAAAAAAGCCAGCATTATAGCCAGCTTTTAGTTAAATCTTGGAATAGAATATTTGGTAAATTATATATAAATTACTAGGTTATTCGTGCCAAGATGTCAAAATTTAATTAATTCCTAATTCTTCTTTTGTTGGATTAATGTTTATTTCTAATGGTTTATTAGTAGATTTTTTTACATTATTAATTCTATTTAATGCATTTTTAGCTAAATCAATCATACCTTGATAAGATTGATCTATAAGTTGTCTTTTTTCATCAGGTGGTATAGTTGGATTTTTATATACTAAATCTATTAATTCTCTAAAACCTTGCATTGCCGTTGCTTCTCCTTCTAATGATAATTGTAATATACCATCAGGTCCTTGTTCCGTGTTTAGACCTTCTTCAGTTAAGATTTCAAATTGTTTAATAATTTCATTAGGATCTGTTAATTTATTAATAGTATTAAATCTAATTTTTGCATCATTAAAAGTTTCATAAAAAGTTTCAATATATTCAGAGCCTGATGATGGATTGCGTACTACAAAAGCCTTGATAAATGGAATATCGGATAATTTGTCTGTGGGTTTTATTGGATCTTTAACCATACCAGTAGCAATTAATGCTTTGTCAGCAGCATCTAAAACGTATTTACCTAAAGTACCTGTCCAATTATTAATTATATTTTCAATTCTTGCTGGACTAGTCATACCGTTTTTATCACCTAATATGTGTTGTAATGATTTACCAATAAATTTAGCTGTTTCTGATGTATAACGAGTATATTGATATTCAGGCAAAATATTTTCTTGTCCAAAAGGTATAATAGGTTGACCAGTAAATAAACTTTTATTTGACCATTGTTCTACAATCGGTTTTATCAACTCAGGCACTGGTCCTAAATTTTTAAGATTAGTAAGAGCTAATTCTTTTATAAATTTTTTGATACTGCTTGGATCTTCACTAAACACATAATCTAAAGCTCGTTCAGTACCAGTTCCAAATAAAATACCAGGCTCAAATGGTTTTGGTATTCTATACACAACTTCATCATCACCTTCACCTGTAATAACAATCCAAAATAAATCTTTTTGCCATCTTGGTAATTGTTTATAAGTTTCATTATCGTGGTTTTTAATCCACAACAAAACACTTGGAGTAACAATAAATGCACCAACTTTAGTCATGGTTCCAACTGGTCTATTTTTAAAACCATCATACATTTTTGCATAGCCTTGTAATCGAGCATTAAAAAAAGCAGCAATCCTATTTACACCTTGTATAGTGCTACCCATTTTTTTAAAATCAATGGTAATATCTCGACCTTCAAAGCCCCCACGTTCTAAGGCTTCACGTTTAGTAAGTTTTTGTTTTTGTGCTTGTTTATATGCTCTTGAAAATTCACCAACTCTAGTCATGCTTTCTGCAAAAGATGATACATCACGCAAAACATCTAAAGTACGACCTGGTAATTTTATAGGATTACTTAAATCTAACATTACTTTAATTAGCTGTTTAGGTTCTGTAATTAAATTATGTACTTTGGTTTTTGTAAGTTCACTTTTAATATTTTTATCAAAATAATTTTTATCCATGCTAACAATCATGGATTGAATACCACCAGATTTAATCCATTTATCATACAGTGGGCCACGTTTAACCATGTGAAACGCACCTTCCATAGATGTTAAAAATGGTATTCTTAAACCTTTAGAAAAAATTGCAGCAGTTGTAGTATCTCTTATCATATTACGAACAAAAAAATCAGGAGCTAAAGTTGCACCAGCTCTTAACCATGATGCGGGTTTGGTAGCCCAACTACCCCAACGAGATAATAATAATTCAGTCACGACACCATTAGAATCTTTTAGTGCTTTAGCTATGTCTGGGCCAACTTCCCAAATTTCTTTTTTACCGTTTCTGTAAAGTGCTATTTGTGTGTCAGTAACTTGTTGTCCATTTTTTCTAAAAATAGTTAAATTATCTAATGTTGTTTTATCAAGTTTACTGGTGTCAATAATTCCTTCTAATTCTTTGACTGAAATTTTTATAGGTTTTGCTTTTTTTTCAACTTTGTAAATTTCACTAAATTTATTATCTTTAATAATTTTATTAGCTTCTACCATTTCAATTAATTTAACAAACGCATTATTACGTTCAGCCATGGTTATAACTTGATAGGTATTATTAAATATACTATTAATTGGATCTTGAATAACTTTAGTGCTGCCTTTCATTTCCATTATAGGATTACTGACCGATTTATTAATTGGTCCATCTTTACCTTCTAACACTCTAAAAAAAGGTACATAATCTTTATTAGCTTCTAAAATAACTTCAAATGTTTTGGTATCTAAAACTCCAGCATCTTTTAAATAAGTCAATAAAGATGTATTATATTGTTGTAATTCTTTGTGTATTTTTTCAAATTTAGTATTATTTTCTTTTACTGTTTGTTTTGCAGCTTCTAGTGGTACTCCAGTTTTAATACCTTGTGCTTCTTTTTCCATAGCTCGTTTAGCTATAGCATAAGCTGAAAATTCTTTATACACAGTTGGATCTTTTATAGGCTCCATTATTTGCAATAAAGATTTACCTTTTATATCTAAAGTAGCAAAATCTAAAGTGCCACGATTTATAAATGTTTCAGCACGACCAATCATGCCAGGTTGAATACGCAATGTTTCGTATGGATTTAAAGCACCTTCTTTTAAAGTGCTTTTATCAGCTTCTTTAACAGCACGATATATTGGATGTAGTTTGTCAAAAAATAAAGTTGCTGCATCATTTTTAGCTTCTTTAGAAACTTCAACAATTTTTTCAAAAGTAATTTTTTCAGTTGGTATATCTATCTCAATACGGTCTAATACTTGTTCAGTTGCTTCAGACTTTAATTTGCCTTCTTGTTGTAATTTTTCTAATGCTTTAAATTCAACAATTTCTATTGCATTACGTTCTGTTAAACCTATTTTGTTTAATTCTGCTAATCTTTCTATAGTAGGTTTAGTTTTAACAGTTTCTACTTTTTTTTCAGATTCAAAAATTCTTGGTTTTTCTATATTAGTGCTAACTAAATCTTCTTTTAATCTGGGATCAAGTAAGGCTTCTTGAATTAATCTATCTCCAGTAATATTTTCAGTTTTCATGGTATCATTAACTTTTTTAATACCTCTAGAACCAACACCTAATGCAGTAAAAACTAATGCCGTATTAATCAATTCATCTTTAGTTGGTAGTTGTTGTTCTAACAATGCTCCTGTAGCATTAAAGGCAGCATATTGAGTTATTAATGAGGGCAACAATTTATTCATACCAAATAAAGCTGGTGCTTGTGCTGTTACTCCAAGCTGTAAGCCTTCTTTAACCCCAGCTTCTAGGGCTTCATCGGTAAAAATACTCCACCATTCCCCAAATGTATTAACATCACCTCTAGTTAATGCCCCCACATACATCTGTCTTATTGTACCTACTGCTAATCCAGCAGATCCAGCCGTAGCAAACGGATTTCCTTTTGTAACGATAGCTGCTGGTATTGCAGCTGCGGCATATAAAGGTAAATCGGGAACAATCTGACTTAGTGTTTCAATAGCTCGTTCTATATAACCTGTATCATTGCGTTCAGGCTCACTAAATGCTTTAGGCAATTCCCCTTCTCCGTGATATTCCATCATTAAATTAATAACAGATGTAGTGGCACCACTTTTTACATAAGGTTTAATTTCAAATGTTTCCCCCACTAAAGATTTTTTAACTTTTTTACCAAAATCTTGATTAACTTGTTCCGTGGGAGTTAATGGCACTCCTTCTTCTTTTATTTTATTTTTATAATCTACAATTTTTTGCCAATAACTTTTTACTTCTGAAGTATCAGGATCTGATATTCCCCAATAGTTTTTTATTTCATTATTTGTAAAACCACCAGATTTTAATTTTTGAGATTCTCTTTTTCTATATTTTTCAATTTCATTAATTGAAAAACCACCAGATTCTAATGCTTTTAATTTTTCTACACCACTCATAATATTTTAATTATTATTTAAATTGGTATTAGGTATGACACCAATTCTGATTAAAAATTCATCTTCAGTTTCACCTGGTTGTCTTGGAAGCACATTTATTGTTGTTTCAGTTTTTGCTTCATTTACACCTAAACTTTGATTTACTTCTAAAGACTGTTCTCTTAATGAACGAGAATATTTTGCCACAATATCAGGTGTTAATATATAGTCAGGGCTTTCAGAATTTAATAACTGAATAGCTGTTTTGCCTTGAGATAATCCTGATCTAAATTGTTGTTGCATAACAAGTGAAAAATCAAAAAATCGTATATCTGAAAATTTATTAAATTTATCTAATGATTTTAGTACACCTTTAATTGTAGCTTGATTAGATTTTAAAAATTCTTGAAATTTATCTTGATTGTCACGTTCTGATTTATTATTACGAGTTGCCATGTAAGTGTATAATTGATCTGATTGATTCATACCAATACCATCTGGACCAACACGATCTAATATACTAATTGCCTTAGTTTCTCCTGGTAAAGTAATAGGAGTTGTAATGGAATTTACTGTGCCGTTTCTAACAAGTTGATATAATTTATCATACATATCCAAACCATTATCGTTAGGTACAGTTCCAGTATATCTTTTAACTACTATTGCTTTTAAGCTGTTTCTTAAATCTTCACCTTGTTTTCCATACCAAGGTATTTGATCTATTTCCTTAATACCAAATTCACCTGTTAATATTTTTGCTGATGCGTCAACGTAATAAGCCTCATTAGCTTTAGTTTCTTTGTAATCATTTTGATTTTGTTGCCAAGCTATATCACTTTGTAATTGATTAAATCTCGTTGTTAGTTTTTGTTTAAAAACCGTTTTTTGAGTTTCATCTAAATTATCATAAACTGATTTAACTTGATTATCTACCGTTCCATCTTTTTTAATAAAAGATCCATCAAGACTAGTTGCATAGGCTAATGATGCATCATCAGCAGACATATCAGGATTAATCGGTATATAACTATCTAAAATATAACTAATTTTTTGATTTGTAGAATTAGTTTTAGCCGTTTCAGTAAATTTTAATAAATTGTCAGAACTTAAATTTAAAAATTCACCTTCTTTAATTTTGGCAAGAAATAAATCAGGATTGTTTTCAACTAAATAATTACCATTACTAGTATCTAGTTCAGTTTTTAATTTTAAATTATATTGTTCTTTGCTAGTACCGATAGGAGTTTCATAAACATCATCTAAACGATCATACATGCCTTTTATACCCAATTCTTCATTGCCAAATATATTGTTTGTAGCAGTAAGTTTTTGAGCTTGATTGCCAGTATTATACATATTAATATTACGATTTGTGTCTAAGGCTATATTTTCTTGCAACATTGCACGATTATTTTTGCGTACTGTTTGTGATACTTCCAATCCGTATTGACTATTAGTTTGTAAAGCCCAGTTGTTAAATGCTTTTCTAACTCTTTTATTGGTAATATTGTTGCCAATTACATTTTGCCAATTTTCAGTTTCTGTGTTGTAATTATTTATAGATTCTTCAATATTATTTGACTCTTGGTTTTTTCTAACAATTTCATATAACCCATCATTATCATCAAAACCATCAGTGTAATCTGTTTGTGCTTTTATTAAATCATTTTCGTCTTGCACTTTTCTATGAGCATCTTCAATAGCTGTTGCCACTTTTAAAAGTGATTGTTGTCCTTGAAATACTTCTTGACCAAAATTTGGATTTAGTTTTGCAGTTTCAACTGTAGAAGGTTGCTGACTAATATTTATTTGTGATTTGTATAATTTTATAGCCATGTTAATTTCCTATCATTCCACCAGCAGCTTTTTCTGCTGTGCCTAATAATGTAGCACCAGCTTCAAGCCGTGATGCAAATTTTTTATATTTACCAGTTTGTATAGCAGCAGCTCCTTGAAATCTTGAACGGCCAGCTTGATTTCTTAAATTGGTTTTTTGAAGATTGGCATTGTATTGAATTAATGCTTCATCTACTTTAGCATTTTGATAATTTTGTTCTAGTACATCCATTGGTGTACCTTGAGATACATCGACTCCTGATGAAGCATATCCTTGAACTACCTGACCTTGTAATCCCCTAATGTTTTGCCTAAAACGACTAATCTCCATATCAGCTTTAGCTTGAGTTGTTATAGCTTCGTTTTCAGAATTAACTGCATCTATTTCATACAGTTGTGCATTATATTGAGCTGTTTTTACAGCTTGCCTTCCAGCTTGTATTTGTGAAAATGCTGTTAATGGTCCTGACATATTATATGATCCTTGCTGTCATTAAATAATCTTTGCCTTCAGGTCCGTACTTTTGCATCACACCTTCTGATGTCATGCCAAACCATTTAGCAAATCGTATTCCGTTTTTAAAATCCGTTCTTACCGCAGCTTGTATTCTATGGTATTCACGTTTTTGTATTGTTGTTTCAAATTTATCTTTAATATTCTTCAACATAAAAAATTTATGTTGGTTAGTTTCTTGTTTCATAATGATCCAAACTTCGGCTACATGCTCCCATATAGGGGTTATGCCACCGCAAACAATCGGCTCATTATTATAAAATCCAGTCCAAGCATCTTCTGTTTCCAATGCATGAGTAGGGTAGCTACCACCGTAATCTTCGTATTCACCATATTTTAAAATTGCATCAGCATGAGCTGCTTGATATGGTTTTATAATATAACTAGCCATCAAATGTATTGAGTCTTGGAAACAAGGCTGTCACCGTTAATGGTAATGGTTGTTTTTGTCTAACAAACACAAAACCTTCTTTATTATAATCATCTCTAAATTCAGCATCCTTATCTCCAGTAAATAGTGGAGTGGCAGCTGATATAGCCATGGATGAATCTCTAAAGGGTATTATTTCCATGTTTTCTAAATCAGGACCAACTTCACAACCTAAAGTATTATCTAGTCTAACTGTGACTCCATGAATACGTTTAATTTTACCTTGAGCTGTACCATCTTGTGAGCCTGATTCAATCCGCATAGTTTGCAAGATTGATTCATAATTGTACCCAACTTGTACAGTTTCTGCAAAAGCATCTAAAGTTATTTTTCCAGCTGCTACTATTTCATCAGTATGAGCTGCACCATTAGATAATACATTAACAGTTTCACCTTCTAAATGATGTATTCCAGTTATAGTTTTAGTTTTACCACCTGAATAAGTTAAGCCACTATCAACAAAGAAAGCATCTTCTTGATTGTTGCCATAATCAAATGGAGTTAGGTATTCAATATAATTTACCGTTGCTCTATTAACATAGCGTTGCACTACCATATACAATTCATCTTCAGCATTTTCAGTTGGTATGGTAGCAATACTTTTAACTTTAGCATGTGTGAGCCAAGTGTGAGTAGTAGCCGTAGTGCTAACTGTGCCAATGCTAACTCTAGTATTAGTAGAGTAAGGTGAACGTAAAGTATTATTTAATTGAAACTGGTTAGCATCAATCGTACTCATAAAATAAGTTTGATTAGTATCAATACCAGTAAAAGCATTAGCACTTACTCCAGGGCTATAATAAATTTGCTGATCGTCACCAAAACCATGAGATGTAGAATAAAACGTATTCGTTCTAATATTAACCCCTTGATATAAATGATGTGTTGACGAAGTTGTCGGTATAAAATCTAAATCTACCGCAGTACCAGCTGTAGCATCGGCTGATGTTAAAGCTAACTTTACGATATTAGCATCAGTTCGAATAATAAAATAAAAAATGCCTTGGCTTAAACCACCAATGGGATTAGCTGCTGCAAAATAACTAACTACATCACCAGTAGATAAACCATGGCTATTAATAGTAATAGTGTCATTAGTTAAATTTACCGTTGCATCACCAGGCACGGTAAACGATAAACTTTTACTGACCGTACTTTTACCAGTATCACAATATCCACCAATAATATGTCGATGCCAAGCAATTACATTTTCAGTTCGTTGATATGTTAGACCAGCTAAAACACCATCAGTTCTAGCTACCCATAAGATAGATGCTGGTTCTTGTTGGTATGCAAACTCATGCACTAAACTTTCCGTTACATGATCGGCTAAGACGGTTAAGTCAGGGGCTATGTAGTTGTCACTATCATAGTTGTAAGTAAGTTCTCGTATTTTACGTTTAGCTCGATGCACAAATAAAACTAAATTACCAACTGAAATAGCATCTTTATTAGCTGCACCATAAGCTGATTGTTTACGAATATTTATATTGGTTGGTGATAAACCATTCACGGAATCTGAACCTGTCACTAAAAATTCTGCACCAACTGTACCAACTAGCAAAGATCGTGAGGCTGCTAAATATCGGATAGCATTAACTTTGTTACTAGCAATAGTAAAATTCATGGCATCATCTGAGTCTGTGCCTTCAGTAAAGTTTTCATAATCACCAGATTGAGAAAACCATAATGTTTGGGGGTTGTTATTGGTATTAGCAAACACAAGACGTTGTTCAAAAAAAGTTACACATGATGGATAGTTGTCAGTGCTAGAATTTAATAAAGGATTGTTAAGTTTAGTGACCGTACCAGTAGAACCACTAAATGTACCAAAACTTGATGTATTTAAATTTGTACCTGAACTATTTTGTAATTGAAAGTGTTGATCTGGACCAGTTAATGTGCCTGAAACAAACGTAGTGTAAGCAGACGTATCAATGTTAATACCATTGCCGTTTTGCAAATTAAATGTAGTGGTTGATGGCACAGTACCAACTTTAAAAGCATTACCATTAAGTTGGGTCATACCCACAACATCAGTAATATCAAAGCTATCACCAGCAATAAGTCCATGAGCTGCTGAAGTAGTGACTACACCAGGATCAGCTTTAGTTACACCTGAGATCGTAATTTTGTTTTGCAATTCTCCAACTGTAAACGTATTAGTGTTTAATTCAGTCATGCCACCAATACCAGTAAATTTAATTTGATCCCCTTTGACTAAACCATTATTTAAAGTTGTAGAAATAACTCCAGGATTAGCTTTGGTAGCTGCTGATACAATAAAATCAGTACCAGTTGTTAATGTGGGGGTTGCAAAAGTCCATGCAGTATGTCCAGTGCGTGATAGTTTACGAATAGCAACTGATGGATGCGTGATGTACATAACATCAGCCGATTGAGCAAATTTTAATTCAGATAGTATATTATACGCATAAGGTGAGGCAATTTCGTATATAGGAAAAACTACACCACCAGAACTATATGCAGTTAATGATCGTGTATCAAAATCTGTACCATCAGTTAATTTTAAATTAAAAGTTGTAGTAGAGCCAACTGTCCCAACTTTGAATTGTCGACCATTTAATTCAGTCATGCCCACAATGCCACTTAAAATAACATAATCACCAGCCGTCAAACCATGCGTAGCTGAAGTCACTACACCTGGAGCAGCCTGTGTTATACCTGAAATGTTTAAACCAGCTTTAGTTATGATACCATTATCTTTGTGAAATCGTACATATTGATCCCCAAACTCCATCATGTAAGTTTGAGTAGTAGAAAATTCAAAAGGTATCAGTCTGTGTGCTGTACCATCTATTCCACGTTTAGCTTCAGCAATAAATTTAGTACCTGGCCTTCTGGATGCCGCACCATGCGGATAGACAATCATATTTTCTAAAGTTTTACAGCCAACTTTATATTTGTCTAAATCAATTCGACCATCTAGTTGATCGGATAATTCTCCACCAGTAAAGCTAGTATAAGGATAGGCAGTTCTAACCATTAAAACCTCGATACAATAAATGGTGAATCAGCATCTATTTCATCTGGCATACCTTCGGTAGCATCAGCAAATCGTGCATCTTTCAGTTTGGATTTGTATCGTTCTTCCATAATCTGAATAATAGTGGTAGAACCAGTCACACCATACGCAATGTCTGCTGCCAATGCAGCTGTTAGGGTTTCATTTAAACTTGTATCGTACTGTGTGGTATCAGTAATTCTTGCCACATATAAAATTTTTACTGTCTCAGCATCAGTAAGTATTTTTCTGCCTTCAACTTTAAAATCTACGTCATCTTGCATTTGAAAAGTTTTTAATACTCGAATACAATCTGCTGGTAAGGTGTATTGATATGAATATTCATATTCAGGGGTAGCAGTGTCTGCTGGTAGGGTTGCTCGTTTTAATAAACAATTCCACGGATGCTCACGAAATACACGATCTCGAACCATCTCATATCTTTGATTTAACATTCTTGCGTTCTTGCTGTCATCAGACAGACTTACAATAGTGGATGCTCCAATTTGATTTAAAGCTCCATTACAAATATCTACTTGTGAGGTCATATAAAATATCTCTTAATTGTATGAGGGCAAACTTACGTCTGCCCCCATAGTTTGCTTAGTGCTTAGTTAACAACGTAAAGGATGTTGAACGACATATCACCAGCAGTACCACCAGCAGCTTGCATAGTTGCAGCCACATAATAATATCCACCTGGATCTGTAGTATCTCCAGCCAATTCGTGAAGTTTTTGCCCAGCAGTATTGATGTTAGCAGCTTCAAAACGAACATCTGCCATTGCACCAGCGTCAGCTACTGCGGTTGCAAATACATCTTCGTCTTTTACTACTCCAGCAGAAGTGTAGATTCCAAGATTGAAAGTACACGATCCGCCAAATGTATCTGAACCAATAAATAGTTGAGATACAACAGCATTACTAGGGATAGGAGCCAGCATAACAATATCATTGTCACCACTGTCACCAGCCGCAAGTGCAATAGTACCCTGTGCTACACGGACTACACCATGTAAAAGAGCAGGACTATTAGCAACCTGCGGAGCAGCTTCAAAGTTAGCTACTAAGTCTGAGTTTTTAGTACCCATAATTATATTCTCCTATTTCTATTCGTTACACGGAATTTGGAAAACTTTGTTTTCTTCCATTCTCACAGCACCTATGTCCATGCAAGTATAAACTTGCGTAGCATAAGATTTGTCAGCACGCACATCGATTTTAGCAGTGATGTCTTTACCAATGCCAAGTTTAAGTGCGTCTTGAGAGAAAGCAAAAGCTAGTCTGTCATCCGTATTTGTTGCGTCAAAGTTTAGTCTGTTAGACAAGATAAATTTGAAACCCATGAAGGTATCAATGTCACCTTGTACAAGTGCTTTAACGGTGTTGAAGTCTGATGAAGTTACTTGAGTTGTACCAAGTAAATCAGACATTTGTGTTGCCCCAGCTACAATGTATTTAGGGATAGAAGGATCAACGTCATTTAAATCAAAGAACTTCTTAGCTGCAATTAGTTTTGCAATAGTTAGTCCGTCTGATTGGTCAGATGTTGCAAACTTAGAGCCTGATGGCAATGCAACAGCAGTTGCTCCAGCTACTCCAGCTTGTGCTGATCCTTGTAAAGCAGAAATGATAACGTCATCCATAGCTCTGCCCATGGCTGCCGCAGCAGCTTTAGCATAACTTGAAGTTGGATCTATTAACATTCTTACTTTGTCTTGATCGTCAATTAGGTCTGCCCATTCGTAAGAGGACAAACTTAATCTTCTTCTTGAGTGTGGTGTGTCGATTTGTGGGGTATCGGCATGTCTTGATGTTCTTTGCACAGCAGCTGTTACACCAACTTGGTCAAAGAATCCGTTTTTACCCACGATATTTTCTACATCCACAGCTGCACGCAAACGGCTTCCCATTTGTTGTGCTAGCATACTTACATTTGACGAATATTGTTCGACAAACGCAGTTGTGATTTCTGAACTCATAATTAAGTCCTTTCGTGTTTAAGTTAAGGTTAAATTTTCAGCCAATTATCTCAAGTTGAGGTTGTCTTGCATTTAACACCTGGTAGGTGATAGTCTGTCCTATTGTCTTTTGGAGCTGGTAAACCAGTTATTCCAAATCTTGTTAGCCTGAGATCATTGATCTCAAAGCCAAAACTTTTTGCACCGTTGCATCGTGTTGGGGGTCCATCTTATTCCAATATGCACTGTTCGGTGATGTTAAATCATTAATTTGTTGTTGGAAGTTGCCACCTGAAGCTGCCGATTGTTTATCACCGACTAACGTATCTTCAGACACAACACTTGCCATTTTTGCCAAGCCTTTAATCAACGTAGGGTTATCTCCAAGTTGTGAGCCATCAGCCATTTGTAAACCATATATTTCTTCACCGAAAAATTGTTTACCAATATTTGAGGCTTGACTAAGATTAGCTTCATAACTGCCACCCCATTCTTCACGGAGTTCTCGTTGGCTTTGTTCTTGCACTAACACAGAATTGTTAGCCATATCAGTCATAGATTGCGTTGAGATATTATTATAATAATCTAACAATCCTTGAGCTTGAGCTGGTGATAGTCCATGCTTGTGAGCTGTTTCTTTAAAACTACTCATCAGTTGTGCATCAACTTCTTCACCTTCACCTAGTTCAGCTGTAAGTTCGTAAGCATCTGGAGCTGACGGTCTACCTAATTTATCGTAGATATCACTCCATTCATCTTCAGTAGTATTTGCTCCTGGCACTACCATCTTATCTTTGCCAATCATTTGTTCGGCATTGATATAGCTTTTAGCTAATGTTGATATGTCACTAAATTTGCCTAGTGACTCGTTGCTTTTTAAATCGTCTGGTAATGCATCTCTCCAACTAACTTCAGTAGTAGTAGCCGTTGGCTCTATAGTTGCAGTAGTTTCAGACGGTTGGCTTTGTTGTTCGACTTCCGTTACCTGATCTTCTGACATAGTTATCTCCTTATGTTATGATTAAATAAATTAAAACTAATAAAACTATTCCTGAAATAATTTTATTTTTTTTATTTAGGTTATTCCAAAATTTAAAAATTGCTTTTAGTTCTCCCATTATATTTTCCTATTCAAAATGTTAGTTATAAATAATATTGCTGCTCGTTGACCTTCCATAAAAGCTGACTCATGTGAATCCCCTTTAACATTAGTGGTCGTAAATAAATGACAGCGTTTTTGTAAGTCTTGCAATACTTTTG
>TARA_R100000541_G_scaffold53_5_pt1 | contig 18066 bp, 16 predicted proteins | sample TARA_R100000541 | Tara Oceans TARA_R100000541 (sample SAMEA2621416) | marine metagenome | biome: marine biome (ENVO:00000447); feature: surface water layer (ENVO:00002042); material: "saline water (ENVO:00002010), including plankton (ENVO:xxxxxxxx)" | depth 5 m | reverse complement strand
TTACCCCTTAAATTTGAGAAGGAGTACACTAGGTTTAGTGACCCTGCAGATTATGGTAACGACTATTCAGCAGTTCAAGGAGTAGAAACATCACAAGCATTCTAAGGTATGATTTCAGAAATATTATTAACCCTTAGTGGTTTATACTTTTTATTTTTATTTGCAAGACAAATCATTTACGAAATTTTAAAATAAAAGACATGAAAGAAGGTACAAAATTAGCACTAAATAAAGCAACTAAACATCTTGACTCATTAAATATTAAAGATGATGATCTGCAGATAATAAAAGCTTTGTTTGAATTTACTTACAAAGAAAAAGATATACTACATTCAATCATAGGAAGTAGAAAGAGAGATTTAGTAGAAGCTAACGCAGCTATATCAAATATCATTAGGAAGCATTTTAATTTTCCCGTTGTATTAATAGGTAAGATTATAGGTAAGCATTACTCTACTATAATTCACTATCAGAAGCTTAACGATGGTTGTTTATCTCATGATAAGAACTACTTAAAGTTGATTAGAAAATTAAACATGATGGTTGATAACTATAAAAGAAGTTATAACGAAGTTAAATTTGATTACAATTCTTTAACAGAAGAGAGAGAGTTGTTGGTGGAAAAATTAATGAGAGACATTTCATCACTAAAGGTTATCAATTCAAGTTTAAAGAATGAGGTACATAATCTTAAAGAAAAGTTAAGCAATGAGGAAAAAGATACACTATGTCACAGTACATTATAAGTGGAGATCATTTAGAATGCAGAAAGGAATTGAGGTGGTTTCTAAGAAGTGGAACGAAGACAAACACACAACCTGCGTTACAGAAATAGAACCATTAAAGTTAGAAAAAAACGAAAGGTTTTGCAATTCCTTAAGTTATATTCATAACGCTAAACTAGGTATAGAAATTAAAATAACAGATGTTGTGGTTCATAAGTTTTTATGTATGTCACACGATGTTTACTAAGATATGGATTTAAATAAAGAACAACAGATAGACCTATTATTATTACTAGGTACTTACAAGTCATTTAGCGAACAACTTCACAACATGAAAGGGTTGCATAGTGGTTTAGTAAAAAAGAAATTCAACCTACTACAAAACTACGTAAGCAACTACGAGAAACAAATCGACTCTACGTGGTTAAAAGATAATCAAAAAGTAATAGAGGATCTTAATGATTCTATTACTGATATGGTGTATATGATTCGTGAAAACGTTGATAAACAAGTTTAAAGATTAGGTACGATCTACCTATTAAAATGTAACAAGTCGGTTGCAATTCTTTTTAAGTGAGTAAGCTACTTGAGTGCTGCATAAAAAGTCCTAGGTAATGCTAATACTTAGGCGATGAGAGGTCAGGTTCTCAATTTGTTTTGAAGGTAAGGTGTAGGGGATCTGCACCTTACTGGATTACCTAACTTAAAGTAAAGCATATACTTATGACACACCCACTAGATCCTAAGGAAACCGTATTTAAAACCTTAAAAGATGGTAAGACTATGTTTGAGTTGCACTTTGGGTTTACATCTGAAGACAGAACAAAGGTGTATACTTATGAGAGAGATAGGTACGGAGCAAAAGAAAAGAAACGCTTACTAGCAGAAGCAGATTGGAAAGAAATTAAAGAAGCTGAAAAGAAACTATTTTCTATACCATCTAAAGACAGATTACATAATCAATGGTGGGACATGACTAAATCTAAGTTCTGGCAAGAGGTTGCTCAATGCGATGTAACTTACTTTGGAATAACTACAAAGTTTAAGAGATTACCTAAGAACGAATGGAGGCAATAACTAAAACAAGAGTAATGGAGAACATTAATTTTTACCTAGAGATAGGTTGGTGGATTCAAGTAAGCCCATTTGCAGAAAAAGATAGTGGTTGGATCTGTGGACTATATAAGAGAGGTGCTAAGACAGGTAACTGGAGTACACAATACTCTAAGAAATTTAAAACTCCTTCAGAGGCATATGCTTGGGGAGATATAATAATCGATGCAGAAATTAACAAAGAAAAAGAAACACTATGATACAGAACGTAATAATTTTAATCGTAACTATATTGTGCATTATTTTAGTAGTAGAACCATTTATTAATCGAGATAAATAAAAAATTATGGCAAAGTTTAAATGCAACAAGTGTAACTCCACTATAAAAGAGATACAGAAACACACGATGAAGATAGTGAATGGTGAAGTAGTTTGTCCAGAAGCTGTATGTTGTGATGAGTTTATGGAATCGATTAAAGAAGAAGGTGGTGGCTTAGGTGGTATCATTAAACGCCCAGGAGGTAGAGTAAGAGGTAAAAGATGATACAACATATTTCATTAATCATAAAACTAATTAAAGATGGTTGGGATAATTTCAAGAATGCTCCGAATATCAATCAAGAAAGGTATAACCTTAAAGGTTTTACAGAGATTCCTGAGGATGAAGTACAGAATATCTGTAAGCGAAGTTGTGCTTGCAAAAAGAAAGAAGAATATAAACAATTAAAGAAAAGAGATGCAAGAGAAAATTAAAAAAAAATGCAATGAGATCAGAGATCTTTTAGTAGAGAAAAACGAGGCTTATGGCAATGCAGTATTCGAGAGAGGTGTTCTGTTTGATGTTGAACCTATATACGCTATACAAGCTAGGATAAACGACAAACTTAACAGGCTTAAGAATAATACAGTATATCAAAGCGATAACGACTTACTTGACCTTACTGGATACCTAATACTTCTTCAGATAATGAAGGAGGACATGGATGCTAACATTGAGTGGGGGTTTGATAATAACGTAAAAGAAAAATCAAATGAAGAAAGAACCTAAGTTTGAGAAAGAATCTGATAGAGTTAGGGAAGAGGAAACTCTTCGTATACTCCTTGAAGGTAAGGACCTAACCTTTAATCAGTTAGGTAGGTATGCTCCAGTAGACGCTGAGATAATCAACAACAAAACTATGGATATTGTATCTCTTTGCGAGATAAAAACTATGTCCTTAAATATGTCTGATATAAAAAGAGTCAGAACTTCTGTTAGAAAGATACAGCATTGCCAAAAAGAATCCTTACAAAAAGATCTACCTTTATGTATAGCTTGGAGGTTTAATGATGGTATTGGTTATATATGGATGCACGAGATAACTAAGGCTACAGTTGAGTGGGGAGGAATGAAGAACCCCCGACCAGGATCTATATGGGATAGAGAGCTTCTGTTTTACATAGACCTAGACCTACTAACTATAATTAAGTTCTAATAATAATTTGTATCTTGCAACTTATAAAATAATTGCAACATGGCTAGAAATAAGTTAGCAGGAACTAAGGTAGGGGATAGCAAAAGTGCTAAGTACTACCAGAACAACCCTAAGGCTAAGGATAAAAAAGATAAGTACAACGCTAAGTATGGAGCTAGTCTATCTAGGAAACTATACAGGGCAGGACTTAACGCTATCAATAGAAAGAAAGGTAAGAAGGGTGATGGTAAAGATGTATCTCACACTAAAGATGGAGGTACAGTCTTAGAGTCACAGAAAAATAATCGTGCTAGAAATAGAGGGAGGAAATAATTATTTCGTAAATTCCCATCATGCGATACAAAAGAAGAAAAGGTAAGCAGATAACTAACGCTAAGAAACATACTGAGGATGGAATTACATTCGCCTCAGGCTTAGAGTTGTATTGCTATAGAGCCTTAAATAAAGCTGAAATCCCCCATGAGTATGAGGGCAAGACCTTCGAGCTTGTAGAAAAATTCAAGTTCGAGGGTCTCCTTATGGATAAGGGAACTACTAAAGGAAAAAAGGTATTTAAGGAAATGACTGGTAACGTAAGGAACATATCTTATACACCTGACTTTATAAACTTAGATGCTGGATTCATAATAGAAACCAAAGGTTTAAGAACCCCAGTGTTTAGTATGAGATTCAAATTGTTTTTGAAGTATCTACATGATAGTGATCAAAAATTAGACGTATACATCCCATCGAATCAAAAAGAAGTTAACGCAACAATAGAATCCATACTAAGCAGGGGAACCTTTAAAAAACAAAAAACATGAACAAATTCGATGACGATTTCATTAAAGACTCAGCAAGAAGAGCAGACGAATCAAGACAAGATACTTTAGATTCTTGGATAGTAGATCTAGAAGAAAAAGATCAGCCTGAGGCTTGCAACATAGATGACGAGGATTGTGAAGCTTGTGGTTCGTAGTATGGATAACAAGAAAAAGCAACCACCTAAAGGGAATGTTAAGTTTAACATAACCCTATCTGAAGAACAAAAGATAGCTAAGGAGCAAATACTAAATCACGCCTTCAACTTTATTGTCGGTAAGGCTGGATCTGGTAAAACGCTTCTAGCTGTTCAGATAGCTTTGGACATGTTCTTTAAGAGACAATACAATAAGATTATCATTACAAGACCTACTATAGCTACAGAGGATAATGGATTTCTTCCTGGAGACGAGAAGGAAAAGTTAGAGCCTTGGCTTGTACCAATCATGTCGAATATGCGTAAGGTTTATAATAAGCCTGATAAGATTCAGAAGATGGTAGAAAATGAGGAGGTTGAGTTAGTTTCTCTTGCTCATTTTAGAGGTAGGACATTTGATAACGCTGTAGTTATTATAGATGAGTTTCAAAACTTAACTAAGCCACAATTAAGAATGGCTTTAGGTAGGTTAGGTAAAAGCTCTGTAATGATATTCTGTGGGGATAACCAACAGATAGACTTAGGTTCACCACTTAACTCAGCTATAGATGATGTACATAAGATAAAAGATAGCAAACATGTATACAAGGTAATTCTAGAAGATAACCACAGACATAAGGCTATTGATGACGTACTTAAATTATTAACTGGATACTAAAGCTATGAAGCAAAGAAAAGATGGTACAAGTCCCTACTACACTAACAAGTCTGTTAAGTCAAAAGTAGATAAGCTATTAAATGAAAACTCTATTATATGGTCTAACATGGGGACAGGAACTCCATTGGATCTTAAGACTAGAGAAGCAGGTGAAAGTAAGTGGCAAGAATTAGCCCTTGAGATAAAAGATTTAGACGAAAATTATTTTAATTTTATATGTCCTTATGGAATAGATTCTTAATTCCATATAATATATACGCATATAGGTCCAGCAAATAGCTGGACTTCGTTGTATGGTATATCTTCGTTTGCCTCAAAAGTTCTAAGACCAAACAATATTCCCTGAATTAATTGTATTCCTATCTCCATATTTTATATAAAAAAAGGGAGGGAACCACCCCTCCCACAAATCAACCAAAACGCTTAAAACTATGAATTTCAAAGCGATATAAATATACGTATTAATTTTATAATACTAGGGTTTTTATTTATTTATCTCCTATACGAAGCGTCTCACTTCCCTCTCCGTTTAATGCAGCACGTATAACTCTATCTATAACCTCTTGAGGCACGTTAGCCTTCTTAAGCATGTCGATACAGTTATCTTTAGTACCACTTATATTAACACCAAGTCTTCTGGCTGTTTGCACAGCACTAACAAGACCATTAAAGTATTTAGACATTTTCTTATCAAACATCTCGTGACTAGGGTTAAGGGTATGCGCAAGGGTCATGTCTTTCTGTCTAAGATCAAACTCTAAAGACTCAGAACGATCTCTCATATCTTTAATTATCTCTCTAGACTTAAAGAATAAAGATTTGTTCACGTCTAATGTAGTTGTTCTTAAACCAATCATAGCTCTAATTTCGTTAGAAGTTATTTTATCACTATCCTCCTGCATTGACTCCTCTATTCTACTAATAGATTTAAACACTCCTGGTCCAAGTTTAGCAAATAATCCGTTATTAAGTACGTCCCAGCTAATTTCAAGAAAATGATCGGTTGGGTTATAATACTTATTACCCTTATTTTCTATAATATCCTTTACAACTCCAAGAGCCATATCCTCACTAAGGAAGGCACTGTAAAACTTATACAGTATTCTACCCATAGTACCCTTATAATCTGGGCTATTCATGTCAGTAAATGCTATTCTCAATAAATCCTTTACGAACCCACCACCTGAAAGTCTAGATGTATTCATGTACTCAACAAAGGCGTGACCACTATTCTCCTCTGTAAATCCATCCATACCTCTTTCAAAGAAGCCTTTATCTATTGGGGCTATCTTACCATCTTTATCCCATGGGGCAAGTAAGTGTCTTAGACCAAATAGCTCTTTATGAAACTCCTCTTCGTCATCTCCAAACGCACCGAAAAACATTGATATACCCGTTGATGCTAAACTTTCAGCAAACTTAAGAGTAAGCAATGAAGAGGCTAATCTTTTAGCTCCCATTTTCTTAATCTTAGGGTTTGGATCCCCTATCTCATCAAGGGATAGTTTTAAGGCATTCTTAGTGCATCTTATAGACTCTGAAGTAAATGATACGAATGTACCTACAAAGTTATTTCTACCAATATACCTAACAATAGCAGGTATTCTACTGTAGTTAGGGTATATATTAGCAGTATTTCTAACAGCTATAGCTTTAGATTCTTTCTCACTAAGACCAGCCTCCATGTACTTAGCTTTCTCAGACATATATCCAAAGATCTTAAACAAATCATCCTCAGCTTGGTAGGATTTAGTGGCTACCTTGTCAGCTTTACCTGCTGCAGCAAGAAGGAATTTAGCAGATTTACCAGCCATTCTATCCCCAAGCTTATCCATGATTTTATTCATGTCAACTCCTTTAATTAAGTCTTCACCTATCTGTACAACCTCTGCGAGTGACGCTGAAGAATCAACAACACCTAGTGAGATTAACTCCTCGTAAAACGCTTGTCTTTCTTTCCCATTTAAGTTAGTTATCTGACCTGCAGCAACCCTAAATGACTCGAAGAATTTAGCTGGACTTGTGTGCCCATTCATTAAAGAGAAGTAAGAGTTACCAAATAGGTTTACTGCGTGTGTTGCTGGGTTATAAACTGTAGCAGATTTCTTAGTCGCATACACAAACGTCATCCAAGCCTTGGTAGCAAGACCCATCTCTCCGTCTGAATCGTTATAATAGCTTAATACGTCAAGCATTTCGTTATCCACGAACTTACCATCTAGAGGACCCCACTTTTTACCTTCTAACTTATTTTCTATACCTGGTATGCTAGAAACTGTAGGTTTATTAGGGTTAGGATCCGCTATAAACTTACCCATACCAAAATCTATCATGTCTTCATACATCTGATTAGATATAAGGGTTCTAGATAACTTAGATATTGTGTTGACATAGTTGGTTAGTGGATCCGTTCTTTCTCCAAGAAGCTCTCTTATTTCCTCTGGGACTACCTTTCTTCTTTCAAATATAGAATTCTGTATCTTTAAAGACCCCGAAACACCTGAGTTATGAATGAATTTCATGCCAGGAGAATCATCTTTTTTATTTACAATTTGATTTACCATTTGTTGAGCAACAACCTGAGCCTCTTCTAGACTCATATTCTTAGACTCTGCCATAAGCTGATTCATTACAAACACCTCAGCTCTTCTTATAACCTCTTGATCTTTTTGTTTCCAATTAGAGTCTTCAAAGTGATTATAAGATCTAGTCAGGTAATAACCAAGGTTCCCCTCAATTGTGTACCGCATTGGTCCACTAACTAATCCCTCCTCATACATAGTCATACTTAAGACATCTATATGATTTCTAACCGTAGTCATAGCTTCTCTAAGCTTAGACTGTTCAGGAAGTAATTGTATTGCGTCAATACTACTCATTGTATTGTTTAACGCTTCAGGAGTCAAGTGCTCTAGCATAGCTTCTTGCTGTTCTGGGGTAGCATTTTTATACGAATCCTCAGACTTTATTCTCTTCTCCTCTGCCTCAACAACCTTCTTAAGGTTCTTTTGATTTTTATTAGCTACATATAACTGGTGGTTAAGTTGAGCTCTACCAGCTATAATCATTTCTTTTATTTCTTGATTGGTATGTAAGCCTTTAGGTCTACCAAATAACTCTGTAGCACGAACAGTTGAAACCATTAAACCTTCAGAGTCTTTTTTCATATATCTCTTGTCTGAATCGCCTATATTACTCATCCAACCTCCAAGCTCATAGTCAGCATCAATAATTGGTTTAGCTAGATCCCACATTATAGCACCAAGACCAGACACGTATACGTCTGTATCTTCCTGTGAAGCAGCTTGAAATCTATCACCAACAACACTAACTGGTTTCCATGAAGATACTGTCTTACCACCTACGTGGTCGTATATAAACCCTTGAAAACCAAGTCCTTCTGCGACGTTAGCCATCTCTTCAAAGTAGTTGAATGGTAGTGTAGCTGGGTCCACTTTCTCAAATGAAGCCTTGTCGAATGTATCTTTTATAACAGATGTTATGTTGTCAGAATCTATAGGGTAATTAACTGTAAAGCTTAAGTCTTTAATTCCAGCTCTCTGGTACTTACCACTATCATCTTTATTATACGTAAAGTTCTCTGTAACATCCCCAAAGTCTACAACATCAGATAGTCCCATATCCTTAAGTAAAGACTTAAGTTTAGATATAGCCAATACACTACTATCCATTGACTTAGTGTTAAGAGTTATAGTACTTTGAGTTTTATCTCCACTATTTCTTTTAGCGTCTAAGTTATTCTTTACAACCTCTTCAAGGTTTAAAGGGTCCTCAGTTAGAGGGTATACCCTGTCTATAGGCAGTAAGGTTTCATTCATTACAGATCCACCAACTACTCCCTCTTTCATGTCAGCATCTGTGTAGAAGAAGACTCTTGATCTACCCCACGTTCTATACTCTTGATTAGAGTAAGTTTGACGTGATGCTATCCTAGGGTCTACAGTATTAAGCCTCTCATCAGAGTAGTGATATAATTTAATCATACCCTCATCTACATTTATGTTAGGGTATTTCTTCTCTATATCTGAGTATGTAGACTTTAGTACTGTTAACTGATCTTCAGTAACACCGTTACCAGCCTGAAATCTAATACTCTCCATTATAGGAAGGTAAACATCTTCTTTAGCTAGAAGTTCTCCAAACTCTATTCCTTCACCATAATTAGGGTAATAATTTTTAATTACACTAAAAACATCCTTTACCTCACTTAATTTCTCCTCATTAAATGGTTCTACATTTTCTCTTTTTATTGCATAAAAATTATTTTCAGAGTTAATTTTTTGTATTGAATAAATCTCAGGAAAATTAATTTTAAATTTAGCTTTAGATTTTTGAGCTGACATCACTTTTAATGAGCCAATAACCTCGTAAGGACTTTTAGTTAATTTAAGAATTGAATTATCTCTATTATCTAAAAATACATCCCCTTGGCTTCCTACTCCCTTAGAAATTAAGCTATAATTTTCGCTTGAATAAGGATCATCAATCAATGGTTTCTCCTTGTTTAATTCAGGGTAACTATCTTTAATCTCAGAAAATGCTTTTGAAGCACTTAAATTAACTTGTTCTATATCAAATAATACGACTCTACGATTTCTAGGGTTTAATCCAAAATTAGTAGCGTTATAGTCAATAATAAAATTATCATCTAACTCTTTTAAATCTTCAGTTAGCAAGTTTAAATCTAAAGCAAATATTTTTTGAAAATCACTTAAAGACTCCTCTTGAGGGGCTTGAAACCTAAGTGGACCAACCTTATCAGTTGGAGCTTTAATGCCTGTAGCTAAAGGTACTTTACTCTTCCAGTTTACGTCTAGAGAGAATGTAACACCACTTGTTGTGGTTGAGTTACCATCTTTATTTAAAGCGTTATCTCCAACAAATACAGTCTCAGATGCAGGGTTCATACCAGAACCATCAGTAAATATATTACCCCTTCTAGTTAAGACACCCTCCTGAGAGTAGCTTTTCCCTATCTGCATAGCTCTATGCTCTGTTATACCAGTAACAAATAAACTAGGTCCTTGATCCTTTTTCATATAGACACCCTGAACTACCTCTATGTTTTCAGCACCAAACTCCTCGACTAATTCTTTGTACAGTTTAGCATTATTAGATACGTTAGCTTCGTTATTGTATTTACCTTCAGCCTCAACCGTACCTGTTATTATAGACCAGTTACCCTTCATCGCTATCTCAGATACTCTATCCTCAGATAAGTCCTCAATCAATGCGTTAGGTCTGTCTGTATTAGGTGTAACGTTAAATCTTGCGTACTGGCTTCTACCACCTGTAAACCCATCGTTATCAGGGGCTTGGAATTTTAAACCAGTTCTCTTATCTTCAAACCTTTCATCAAAAGGAGTAGTCTTCTCAGCATTCTTAGCGTAAACTAACCCACCAATCTGAACAACCTGCTCTGCATTAACAACTGGCATACCATCTAACCTATCGTAGAAGTATGAGTGTCTAAATGGGTTCATACCAATCTGTGACCACGAAGGGTCATTCATTACCTCAACTATAATTTGTTTAGCACTCTCACCTCTAGCTTTAGCATCAGCTCCCTCAATAGGACTCCACTCACCTAGCATTCTAGCAATGGTAGCTTTTGATGACTTTCCTCTAGCAATGTTTAATGCAACTTTAGGGCTAGATATAAACTCAACATTGTTTATTCTCGCAACGTTTGTGTAAGACATAGCCTTACCTCTACCATCTTCGTGTACAGTAATAGCCCATATATTCTTATTTGTGTAAGCAGAAATGTCTAGTCGTACACCAACCTTAGTTCCCTCTGGTATAGAAACGTCTAGCTTACCTTCAACCTTTGATCCTATAGCAGTTTCAATATCCTCTAGGCTCGCAGGATTCATAAACTGTGTTATAGGCTTGATAGGACTGTTCTCTTGAACAATATCTAAATGTTCCTGTTGAGTTATCTTTCTATCAAAATAATCCTGTGCAGCCTCTCTAACCTCTTCACTTCTATTAGTGATAGCTAAGTCACCTCTACCTATCTTAGATTCTTGCCACTGCACCTCTTCAACTTGAGGGGCTTGAGCTTTAATATCTACAACAGGTGTTGCCATCATTACAGCAGCATTTCTTCTAGCTGTAGTTGTACCCTCACTGAAAGGTATACCTGTCTTAGGATCAATTAAATACTTATCTGCAAGGTTTAGGTCTCCCCAAAGCTCACTAGCATCAACAGCCTGATCAAACACCATTAAAGGTTCTCCCTTAATTTGATATGGGTAAGTAGGGTGATCTTTTACGTTATCATTATCTCTTGAGTCTATATATCCAGTCTCAGTATCAATTCTTATAGCAGCTACAACAGGGTTACCAGTCAAGTCTTTTATCTCTCCTTGGTTAACAAAAGAGTACATCTCTTCCCTTGTAGGTATACCCCACTTAGACAGATCTTTACCCTTAATCATTTTAGAAGTTAAATCCTTTCTAACATCGAAAGCTCCTTCAAGGGATAATATAAGTTTTCTAAACTCTGAAATTGACTTAACATTATCCTTAGATATACCTTCTTTGCTTAACTTATCTTGAACCTTACCTAGTTTTAATTTTTTATTTAAAAAATCTAAAGCTACATCCTTCTTAACTAATCCTTTTTTAACTGCGTTATCAATCTCATCCATAACATAGTCAAACATCTCTACAGTTCCATCTATAGATTGTGGAGCCATAAGGGTAAGAAATATTAATCCGTTACTATTTTTAGCTTGATTAATAACCTTAGATGCAGAAGCTTTTCCTGCGAATGCCCATACCCCATTACCCTCTTGGTAAGAGAAGTACATACCACCATTAAACTCTTTAACCACTCCAGATGGAGAATTTACAGTTCCAGATACAGACCTGTCTATACACATAAGCATAGCCTTCTGACCATTAAACTCACTAATACTACCTCTCTTAACTTTGCTATCATCAAAGTTTGGATTGTAGTCACTTGGTTGAGCTTTAATATCTTGAGTTTCAACTCCTTCAAAACTTGTAACCTCAGTCACACCAAGGTCGTGACCCTGCTCTTGGCTATTAACTTGTGCTTTAATCGATTTATCTACAACCTCTGAGTTCTTAGGTTTACTAACAGAGAAGTCAACCCCACCAACATTCAAGGAAGTACCCTTAGCTAAGGCAGAACCAATACCACTTCTTAGGTCCCCTATATTCTGTAAATCAGATAGATCTAATGAAGCTAAGTTCTTATCCGCAGGTATGTTTATATTAAATACAGATAACATCTCTCTTATCGCATCGTATATCTGCTTAAGCTTAGAGTTATCTTTTTGAAACTGATTAGCAGCAGCGTCACCCATCATCTCAGCAAACGCCTCCTCTACCTGATCTTGTCTAGATAAGTCCTCGTAAGCCTCTTGACCTTTAACCCAGTCAAGGTAACTACCACTCTGTCTTCTACCGTTAGAGTCTATCCATCGTTTTCTAAATGGAGAACCAATCATTCCAGGCTCTGACTTAGAAACCATATCCTCTATCTTAGAGTATACTCCTTCAGGTATAGCGTCAATCATCTGCTTCTTACCTTCAGTATCAGCGTCTTTGTAAGCTTGAGATTTTTCTATTTCTTCAATAGCTTTATTTCTTGTTTCAGAATCCGTCTTTTTAATAAAGTTAACAAGTGGGTGTATGATCTCGTGGAATGGAGTGTTCATATTCATCACCTCAAGGTTCAGATACATAGTACCATCACTACCTCTATATATAGCTCTATTTTTTGCGTAGGCATCTATCTGAGCTGGGTTGTAACCATCAGCCTCTAGTTGTTGCTTCATTGCGTAGGTATTCTTAACGATACCAATATTTAACCCTTGAATCTTAGAAAAGAAGTTTAGTACGTGACCAAGAATTTTCTTTTGATTATCAGGTAGGTACTCTACAAACTTAGCTATATCAGCTATGTTGTTACTATTGAACTTCTTAGCAAAAGACTTTTTCCCAGTACCAAGTCGTATAGCTTTCTTCTTGCCGTTTTGTTTTATAACAATAACCCTAGCACCGTCTCTAGCGTCTGGACCATCGTAAGTGTTACCATCTAAAGCCTCTACTGTACCATCTGAATGAAGCACCCCATCCTTACTAGACGTTATAGATTTCTGACCAAATCCTGAGGCTATACTTAATGCCTCGTTAGACTCAACACCCTCAACCATAAACGAAGTCTTACTAACACCATTCTCTATAGTGGTAACCTTCTTGTATTTTAAACCTTTATTTTTAAGAACCTTCTCTAGGTTATCCGTTCTCTTATCGTTAGTTGCAGCATCAAGTCCATCAAGTTCAGCAGACATTACATTAAAGTCTCCATCAAGATCTTCTTGAGATACGTCATCCATCTTACCCTTATCGGCAGCCTTGAACTCTTTATTGTTCTTCTTCTGAACCTCAACGTGTCTTTTTTGCTTTTGTTCAGCTTTAGAATTCTTCTTATTAAACGCATCTAACGCCTTTTTAGCTGCAGCCTTACTCTTAAACTTACCAAGCTTTATATTGTTCTTAGAAACGCTCTCACCACTCTTAGATACACCAACACCATCTTGAGATAGTACTACAGATAAGTCTCCACCTTCATCTAAAGCTTTCTCTATTGCATTAGCTTGTTCTTTGCTTTGTATCTCTGTAATATTCTCTGTACTCTCTATGTTTGCGTTATCAGTGTTTTGATTTGTAACGTTATCGTTTACAGAAAAACCAGCCTTATTCATAATAGCATTAAAGTTAGCCTTTAAAGCCTTTAAATCAACACCCCTATTAGAACTAGAGCCATCTATAAGAGAACCCATCTTATTTAATAACTGAGCTATCTTAGATACCCTACCTTCAGAAGGTGCAGAGTCCTTATCTTTAAGATCATTACCAAGCTCGTTAATCTCTGAGTTAACCTCTCGACCAACTACATCAACACTCTCGTTAGCGTCTACAACATCCTCAGATGCTGAGTCAACTAAATCCTGTAAGTCTCCTTCTATATCTTTATTAAAAACCTCTACGTTTACACCACCCTCTAATTGAGCCTTTAAGTTCTTAGGATCTTTTCTCCACTTTCTATACTCAGCTTGAGTTAGCTCTTGTTTATCACCAAGAGAACCATCCTCGTTTACATTTCTTACTGTGGCAACTATACGATTGGTTAAGTCCACACCTGTAAGTTTATTTATAACAGAGGCAGTAACAGCAGCACTTCCACCAACAGCTCTCATACCACCAGCCATACCTACGCCAGTAACAAATGCGTTACCAACTTCGTTTACTATCTCGTCAAAACTTTCAGGGGTTCCTGCTCCAGTAACGTGATCCACTATCATCTCTGTAACTGTAGTACCAGCCTCAGATCCACCTTCTTTAAGTAAATCCTTAAGCAAACCATCAACAGCCCTCTCTGTTACCTCTCTAACGGCAGCCTTACCAGCTCCCTTAGTTATACCTTGAATACCCTTGATAATCTGAAATGTAGGTATTTCCCATACAGCCTCAGCAGCCCCAGAAAATAAAGCGTTTGCAGCTAAGTAGAAGTTAGAAATATCTAAATTACCCTCTCTTCTTTGCTCTTTAAGACTTAATGATTTTTGACCTGCAGCAGAAACAGCTATAAACCCCATTAAATATGGCTGAGGTATCCCAAGCCTTGTACCTATAGCTGATATAGCTATTTGAACTGTAGACCCTGCTATACCTCTACCTAATTGAAAACCAGCATCTGCGTATTCACCAGCCCTCATAGACTGCATAAACCCAGGGTACTGATACATTCTTTGCATATCAGTGTACTGATCTTGAACGTCTTTAAGTTCTCTAGCTAAAACACCACCTTTATCTGAGTACTCAAGACTTGAGTCTACACCTTCTCCTATCTCAAGAACCTCAAGAGTACCAGCGACAGTCCCATAGCCACCAGACATAAGAGCATCTTTTATGTCACCAAACGCTCCTCCAGCGTTAGACTGTACTGCTATAGCGTTCTCTAAGTATCTACCGTAATCAGTATCTTTTATAGATGGGTGTATCTCAACCTTGATTGAGCCATCTTGTAACCCACTAATAAACTCGTCATCGTAGATTCCCTCCTCTACAGTCACACCAGTACTCTCCTGTCCGTTTATTGTAATTAATTTAGACTCAACATACTCCTGCTTGATGTCAGCGTTCTCCATTAACTGGGTTAGCCTATCACCTCTGTAACCTTGTTCTAAAAATGAGTTTGTGATTTGTGTATTGTAAGCCTCTTCAGCTTTAATAACTTGTGGTCTTGATTCGTTTAGTTCTTCTTCTACACTACCTATATCGTCAAGTATAGATCTCTCACTTCTACCACCTTCACTACCACCACCAGGAAGTACATAATCTCCAATAGTCATAGCCACATTAACGGCTGTAGCACCAGTAGCAAACTCTAAAGCTTTATCTTTAGTTACCTCATCATACCCACCCTCTTCGATAGTTTTTTGAGATTCAAAGAAGCCTTTGTCTTTAGGTACAAAAAATTTATCATCCCTTTTAATACCTCCATTTAATTCAAACTTAGTATTTAGTACGTCTTCTTGATAAGCTTTCTTCTCCTCTTCTAACTCTTCTCTTCTCTTCTTGAGTTCGTTAATCTTCTTGAAGTCTAAACCTTGCTCCTCATAAAATACTGTTCTCTCTTGCTCTGCAGCAGCAGCTACAGCATCCTTGTCGGAGCCATCAGTAAATAAAGATATGTCTGTTTGGTGACCTTGAGCCTCTCTGTCTTGAATAGACGTGTCAAGAAGATCACTCCCTCCAGAAACCGATTCTCCACCCTCTGTAGGTAAAGTAGCATCCGTTGAAAGGTCTTTTTTTTTTACTTCCTCTTGTTGAGTTCCAGTAAAAACATCAGACTTCCATGTTTCATAGTCAGCCTTAATACCTAAGTGACCATGTAACTCGTTAAGGTAACTTTCATTACCAACAATGTCAGAAACCCAAGTATCGTAATCAGCGTTTATTTTTAAATAATCGTGAAGTCCTTTTAAATATTCTTCGTTCATCTTTTAAGTGTTTGAATGTGAGTTAGGATCAAATTTTACTTCTGGTTGCTTGTAGTTAACTATATTCTTCACGTCATCACCTAACATTTCAATTGTTTTTGAAGACAATCTAGAGTAAGGTATAAAAGCTTTAGAGTTTGGATTATTTGGAATTTGAATTAAAGCTACAGGTAAACCATTTGAATCCAAAGTAATGCTTATTACATCAAACTCCATAGTTGTAGCATCCTTCATACTAGCTTGAGCCATTTTCTTAAATGCTATAGCTTGGTCAGAACTAGGGTTTAATATAGCTGACAAAGGAGAATCTGATTTAATACCCTTAGTAAGGTCTTTAGCTAATTTAGGATGACCATAATAGGTTTGGTAACCAGTATTTGCCTCATCCCCTGGTTTAGAAGAAGAGATAATTTTCGCTGTATCTACATTATACTCCATCTGATCTTCCTCAGCTTCTCTAGCTTTCTTCTGAGCACTAGTCTCACCTTGAATCTTACCATCCCTTTCATCAGTCATGTCTTTATAGCCCTGGTCAGATATTTTCTTAGCTAAATACTCAGCGTAAGCGTTAGAAGCATCTTTGTTAAAGTTGTCACTTTCTGAATCTAGTATATCTAATAGATTAGTAGCGTCAGTTATCTCAGCTCTTTCTCCTGTCTCAGGGTCAACATAAGCCTCTAAAAAGAAAGCCTCTTTAGCGGTCATCTCATTACCCTCTATAGTAAGTAATTTGGTATCGTAAATTCTTTTGTAATTGGGGTCGTTATGAAACCCTTGAGAGTTAACCGTTAGCTTGTTTTTTATAGCTGTTTGAGTTATATTTTTTTGACTATTTGAAATAGTTTTATACTTATAACCGTCATCTTCATTATCATAAGTTCCTTTTCTATTAGCATTATCAGTAGCAAACAAAGCGATAGTTGGGTCAACCCACTCAGTCCTCTTCATTACAGTGTCAGCGTCTATAGGGTAAGCCTCCATAGCTTCATCAAAAGTCATTCCCTCATCAGGATTTGCTTTTCGTTTGTTAACCTCTTCCTGAATTTTTTTATAGTTATAATCATAAAGATAACTACCGTCCTCTGCTAAAGCTAATTTATCGCCTTTACCATTTTTAATAAGGTTTTGGTATGAAGTCAAATCAGTTGAGATAGATCTATATCTACCCCCTGAAATATTAAGATTTCCTTCGTTTTTTAATTTTTGATTTTTAAGTTCAATATTATCATCAAAGTTTAGAGAGTTTTCAATAACAAAACCTTGATAATCAGACACTTCACCTTGAAATTGTTCCTGCAAAAATGGATCCATCTCATCTAAAGAGTAAGAATTAGGATCAACTTCATTCTTCTTCCTAGCCTCTTTTCTCTTGTCTGCAGCAGCTTGCTTCTTAAGCTCAAGCTCCTCTCTTTGCATATCTAGTTGTTGGCGAGTAGCCTCTTCCTCCAAAAGATCACGATTGTTCGTAAGTACTTGCCCTGTAAAAAATAAACCTTCTCCAGCCATGTCTTAGTATTTAGATTTCATGTAAGCACCCATACGAGCTTTAACCTTCTCTAGGTAGCCACCATGCTTCATCATTGGGGCAGGTTCTTGTTGAGGTTCTTCACCCTCTGCCTCTTCTGATTCTATAACGTTCTTATCATACTTAGCTACAAGGTCCTCCATTAATTTAAATGCAGCATCCTTGTCTCCCTCGTCTAACGCAGACCTTACAGCCTCAACGTCATCAGGAGGTAGTATAAGCTCTCCACCTGTAGCCTCACCAATTTTCTCACCGTCTTGAACCATGTCAATAGGGTTGTCTTTGTGACTAAACTCTCCAGGAGTTACTCCACCTTCTTCAGCTTCAATAGATCCACCCTTCTTAAATATAGATGCAGCACTACTAGCAATATCCTCAGCTCCACCAAACATGTTTTGTTGACCTGCTGACATTTCACCCTTAATACCTTCAAGTTCAGAACCTGCAACAGCCATACTATTTGCCTTAACTCTATCTTGTGCTTTACCTAAGTTATCCATAGCTTTAGTCTTAGCGTCTTGTTGCATACCCATAAGATCTGTACGTTGCTTTGCAGCAGAAGATTCTAAGGCTTGCACCCCAGCTAAAGCATTTCTAGGATCTTTG
>TARA_R100000541_G_scaffold2163_20_pt1 | contig 18613 bp, 14 predicted proteins | sample TARA_R100000541 | Tara Oceans TARA_R100000541 (sample SAMEA2621416) | marine metagenome | biome: marine biome (ENVO:00000447); feature: surface water layer (ENVO:00002042); material: "saline water (ENVO:00002010), including plankton (ENVO:xxxxxxxx)" | depth 5 m | reverse complement strand
GAGCCGACGCACAGCCGAGTCCCAGGCTGGCAATCAGCAGCGCCATCAAGGCATTCATGCTGGCCGCTCGGCAGGCGCATCCGGCAGGGGGCCCTCCTGCCATTCGACCTGCAACGCCTCGTCACCGGAAAAACGGTTGAGGTGATCAGCGATTACAAAGCGCAGGCGTTTTTCTGCCTCACCGGCCTCCGCCTGGCAATCGATCAAGAGCTGCTCCGGTCCGGCAAACATGCGGCACTCACCAAAGACGAAAACGACCTCTGCTCGTTGCTCATCGAGTCGGACTTCGCCTTTGTGGGCAAAGTGCTTGAACAGGCGGGTCATGTTGCGTGATGCGCGTGGCGTTGCGACTCGTGCATGAAACTTGGGCATGAATGTCTCCGTTAAGCGCCGCCGACCCCGAAGCCGGCGGCGAGTGGATCAGAACTCGTAGCGCGCGCCGATCGTGAAATTGCGCGACGGGCCCTGAAAATTGAAGGTCGAGGTGCTGCCAACGCGCGAAACGTAGTCGCGATCGAGCAGGTTGTTTACATCGAAAGTCGCAGTGAGCTGCTCGGTGACCGGGTACGACAGCTTGGCGTCGACCACGGCATACCCCGGTGCGCTAACGGTTATCCCTTGGCGTTCGTAGGAAAAGTCGCTCATGGCGCTGATACCTGCGCCCAGCCCTAATCCACGTAGCGGTCCGCCGGCCAGGGTGTACTTGCTCCACAAAGAAGCCTGGTGTGTGGGCATGAGTACGAACAGAACGTTCTCGTCACCTGCAAGGTTTTCAGTCTCCATGTAGGTGTAGCCCGCAATCAGCTCCCACTGAGGCGTCAGGTAACCGCTGACCTCAAATTCACCACCGCGGATACGCGCCTTGCCAGCCGCTGCGTAATCGGCAGTTCCGGACAATCCGTCGGCATCCGTGGCGCGGTTCTCGTCGGTCAGTTGAAAGGCGGTGACACGGGCGTTCAGATCCCCGCCGTAATAGCTGCCCTTGATGCCGACTTCATATTGCTCGCCTTCGCGCGGGTCGATGAGCTGACCGTTAGCGTCGGTCTCGGATTGAGGCTTGAAGACCTGTGAGTAGCTGGCGTACAGCGAATGCCGTTCGTCGAGGTCGAATACTAAGCCACCGTAAGGCGTGACGTGGCCGTTCTCATGCTGCTCATCCGAGGCAGCGACGCCTGTGTTGAGATTCGTTGAGGTGGCGTCGCCTTCATACCAGCTGACACGAGCTCCACCGATGAGCGCCAGCCTTTCGATCGGCCGGAACGTCAGCTTGGCGTAGAGACCTGCTTCCTGATCGTCGCTACTGACGCGTGTTGAATAGCTCAGGTTCGGTTTGGCAAAGCGCGTGGGCTGATAGCCAAAGATATCGACCGTGCCGAGGACAGCACTGCCGTTGCGATAGTCGCTGTCGTAGCGTTTGAAATCGCTGCCGACCACGAATTCGCTGACCTGGCCCAGCAGCTCGAACGGCTGGCTGTAGCTGGCATCGACGGCCAGTGCGTCCTGCTGAAAGTCACGCCCGGCGGCGACCATTCGCGTGTTGCCGTTGGCTGCCACAGCGCTGCCGGTATAGGCGTACAGATAGTCTGTGTCACGCGTGGAGCCCCGCACGGCCAGTCGGCCATAGCCGCCAGTATCGAAGCGGTGAGTCAGCTCGGCGATTGCATCGGTGGTGCGACCGTTGAAGTCGTTCCAGTCGGCGCCCAAGTAGGTCGAGTGACTCCAGTCCAGTAGGTTCCCAGCCGAATCGGTGGGGTAGCCGTTGTGGGGAGCGATGTCCTTGGTCTGGTGGATCAGTCCTAGCGAAATTGAGGTTGCGTCTCCCAGGTCGATGTCCAGCGCGCCGTAGAAGCTCTCACTGGTGTTCTCGTTGTAATCCACCTCGCCATTGCTGTCGGCGCGAGAGACAACTGTGCGTCCGCGTATGTGACCTGCTTCATCGAGCGGACCGGAGAGGTCGGCTTCCAGATGGTTCTGGTCCCAACTGCCGTAGCGGCCAGTCAGGCTGCCCTGGAACTCGCTCGTGGGGCGCTTGCGTACCATATTGACGACGCCGCCCATTTCGCTGGTACTGCTGAACAGGCCCGAAGGGCCGCGCATGATCTCCACCCTGTCGAACGGCGAAAGCGACGGAACCGTGCCGTGGATGCTGGCCATCGGTGCAGGGAGCCCATCGATATTGAACTCATCGTATTCATAGCCACGGGCATAGATCGACGAACGACCGCTGTCGTTGGTCAGGGTACGTAGGCCCGCGGTGTACTTGGCCAGGTCGTCGAGATTCACGAACTGGCGGTCCCTGATGTAATCGTCTGTGTAAACAGTGATCGACTGCGGGATATCGCGCAGCTCGGCAGGTGTCTTTGTGCCAACCGTTGCTGCTTGCACCGTGTAGCCGCCGGTCTGCTCCGACGACGGCATGTCGTACAGGCGGTTGCCCTCGACCGTGATGCTTTCCAATTCGACCGGCTCGTTCTGCACGGAAACGCTTTGCGCCAGCGCACTTAACGGGAAAGGCGCAAGCAAGCCGGCCAGCAGCAGGCGCCGCGAACGTTGTCCGAGTCTGAGGGTGCGAGGGGTTCTGTCCATGGGTCGGCTCCTGTCGCGGGCATTGCGTAAATGCCAAAGGTTCGCGGCGCTTAATGATAACGATTTGCATCAAAAGATGTCGGGGCGTAGTCTGCCATGCGTCCGGGTCGCGAACCTTTGCGCGACCAAGTAATTGCTTTGCAATCGCGTGCGAGGTGCAGCGCAGCATGAACCAACCCGATCACATCATCCGTGGCGACGAGCTGCCGGCGACTAGCCGGACTGGTCTGCACTTGCCAGACGGCGGCGATGACCGCCTGTTCTATGGCCGGGTGAAATGGGCACAGCTGCGTGACGGTCTTTCCCTGCACTGGTCCGATTGCGAGGAACTGCAGGACTTCGTTACCGAAAACACCGTGGATCCGCGAGTGTCCTTTGTGCTCTTTCTTCAGGGGCAGAGTCAGGTCAGCTATGGCGACCTGTCGTTGACGCTCGGTCATCCCTCCAGCCGGCATGCGCCCGAGGGCGTCGCAGTCGCGATGAGCGAGCCGGTACAGTTCCGCCGTCAGGCTCGCCGCGGTAGTCATATTCGGAAGTTGGTGGTGAGCCTGACGCCCGACTGGTTCGAAGGGCGTGGCGAAGGCGTGGGTGCGACAGACGGAGCAATTCGACGCTTCATGGGCAGTCACCTGACGCCTCGTGTCTGGAAACCCTCGTCGCGCCTGCTGACATTGGCTGACCAGATGCTCAACCCACCGGGCTACGACGCCTTACTGGCCAGCCTGTATCTGGAAAGCCGGGCGCTGGACATTGCCTGCGAAGCGCTTGCCAGCCTTGGCGAGGCGACGACCGTGGTAGAACACGGTTTGCGGCCCCAGGAATACCGCCGGCTGCAGCGCCTCGTCGAAATGCTTGATAGCGGCGAAGCCGACAGTTGGAGCCTTGATCACATCGCACGCGAAACGGGCGTCAACGCGACGACGTTGCAGCGCCAGTTCCGCTCGCTCAAGGGCATGACGGTATTCGAATACCAGCGCGGGCGGCGTCTGAATAGCGCACGCGAGGCATTGGAGCGAGAAGGCGCAACTGTCACTGACGCGGCTTGGCGCGCCGGTTACAACAGCCCAGCCAACTTTGCCACAGCCTTCAAGCGGCAGTTCGGCATCAGTCCGCGGCAGGTGCGTTCACGGGTGTGAAGGCTGAGCCAAGCTGCCACTTCGTTGCGACGATGGATGAGCCTGGATGCCGACCATCGTGACGTTGGTACGGCATACATTGCGTTAAGCAAAGGCGACCGGCCGAGCAGTCCGTAAAGTTGTATAGAAGTGCCTCGGGGCGCTCTTTCCAGATCGTTCGAACGATCACACCTCCCGCCCGTCGCCGGGCTTGAAGTAGAAGCGTCCCAGCGTTCAAGTCAGCCCCGCTTGTGCCGACTAAAGAGTGCTCAGCTGCCGTTTGAATGATGCCATCATGATGGCCCTCTCCTGTTGCTCGCCGGACGTTAGTCGTCCGGGAGGTCGCCCGATGCTTCGAACCTCGCTCCGCCGCCTGACACTAGCCTTGTGGATAGTCGCATCGCTATTCGGCGTCCAGGCCGCCTGTGCACACGGTGTCACGGTCGTCACGGAGGAACTGCCACCCTACAACATGACAGTTGACGGCAAGCTCACCGGCATGGCCACCGAGGTGGTACAGGCTGTTCTGGATGAAGTGGGAGAGGCTGCGCGTATTCAGTCGATGCCGTGGGCACGCGCGTACGACATCGCGCTGAACTCGGAGAATGTTCTTATCTATTCCATCGCTCGCACCCCGCAGCGCGAGAATCTGTTCAAGTGGGTAGGTGTTATCGCGCCCACGCGCTGGTTCCTGTTCTCGCTGCCTGGCACTGAGTTCAACCTCAAGAGTCTCGACGACGCCCGCCAGTACCAGATCGCCACCGTGAAAGAGGATGTCGGTGAGCAGTACCTGATCGATAAGGGGTTCGCCATCGGTCGCAACCTGCAGTCGAGCAACAAATACGAGCACAACTACGAAAAGCTCAAGGCTGGGCGTGTGAACCTGTGGATTTCCAACGAGCTGAACGCTCACTATCTGGTCCGTCAGGCCAGTGGCAGCCCTGGCGATACTGCGGTCCCTCAACTGAATCTGGACGACCTCGGCGGCGCGAACGGCTTGTGCATGGCCTTCAGTCGCAACACGCCGGATGAGGTGGTCGAGCGCTTCCGTCAGGCGCTCGCGCGCGTCCGAGCCGATGGCCGCTATGACACTATCGCCGCACGCTGGTTGAAATGAACGTCAATACATCGGCCTCCGTCACCTCAGCGAGCGCGCAGCGGCCCAGCAGCTCGCTTGGGCGTCGTCTGGTACTGGCGACGCTCGGCTTCTGTCTGTTGTTTACTGCCGCGACCGTGGGTTTGCGGACCTGGCTGGCCTGGGAGGATGGCCGCTCGGCAATGAATGCCGAGTTGGTGCTGATCGACCAGGTATTTCAGAGCAATCTGGCCAAAGCCATCTGGGAAATGGACAGCGATGCACTGGAGACTCAGCTGGACAGCGTGGCCATGGCTGAGCCGGTTGGCCGCGTCGAACTGCGGATCTTCCGCGCCGGTCGCGCACCGGAAGTCATCCAACGTCAACGCCCGCAGCAGCAGCCTCAGCACCGCGCGCCGGTGCTGCAGCGTCGTCTGACCTATGAAGCCTACGCCGGGGCCCGCGAGACGGTGGGCGAGCTCAGGCTCGAAGGCGACGAAGGGCTGCTCTGGAAACGGCTCGTTGACGACGTGACCAAGATCATCATCACTCAGGTCATCCAGTCGCTCCTGCTGGCCGGTTTGATCATGTGGATGTTCAACAGCACGGTCACGCTGCACGTGCGTCGGATCGCCCAGCACCTAACCCGCCTGACTCCGGAAAATCTCGACCAGACCCTGCGCCTCGATCGGTCGGTAAAACGCCAGGATGAGCTGAGCCTGCTGGAGTCGGGCATCAACAGTGTCCAGCTAAAACTGTCGGCTTACCTCGAGCGGCAACATCAGGACGAGCTGGCACTGGCCGCGCACCGCGACCGCCTCGCCGAGCTGGTCGAGGAACGTACTGCCGAATTGCGGGCTGCCAATGTGCTGCTGGAAGAGCTTTCACGTAGTGACCCGCTGACCGGCTTGGCCAATCGCCGGCATTTCGACGAAATCAAGGAAGTCGAATTCCGCCGCGCGATGCGTCTCGGCCAGCCGCTGACCGTGCTGATGTGCGACGTGGATTTTTTCAAGCGTTACAACGACCACTACGGCCATGCGCAGGGCGACCAATGCCTGCAGTGGGTAGCCGATACGCTCAGGTACGTGTTTGCCCGTGCCGGCGAGGTGGTCGCGCGGCTCGGCGGCGAGGAATTCGTCGTACTGCTGCCCGGTGTGGATGCCGAGTCCGCGCATCGTTCGGCGATAAGGCTGCAGCAGCGGCTGGCCGAGCGGGCGTTGCCACATGAGGCCTCGGCCGTTTCGCCCCATGTCACGCTGAGTATTGGCCTCGCCGGCTTCGACGCGGACAGCATGGACCAATTCGAACAACTGCTGCGCCGCGCCGACGAGGCTCTCTACCGAGCCAAGACGCAGGGCCGCAACCGTATTTCCGACTGATGATCGCGAGGACCGCATGATGCGCCCAATTGCCTGGATCGCTGTTTCCCTGGGGTTACTTGGCGCGGTGGCACATGCCGGGCCGTTGCGGGTGGTGACCGAGGAGACGGCCTACAGCTACCTGCAAGCGGGCAAGGTCAGTGGCGCGGCCACCGAAGTGGTCGAGACGACCTTGCAGCGTGCAGGGCTGGATGATTACCAGATCGGTCTGTATCCATGGGCGCGTGCCTACGACATGGCGCTGCAGGAGCCTGGCGTGCTGATTTACCTCATCGCGCGCACCTCGGAGCGCGAGGCGTTGTTCCGCTGGGTGGGGGAGATCATGCGCATCGACTATCACTTCTACAAATTACGTGAGCGAGACGATATCAAGGTGCCCGACCTGGAGGCAGCGAAAGCCTATCGGGTCGGTGTGTTGCGCGACGATGTGCGCCATCAGTATCTGCAGGCCAACGGTTTCAAGAAGATCGTGGTGACGGCGCACAACAGTGACAACTTCAAACGCCTGCTCAATGGTCAGGTTGATCTGATACCGATGCCCGAGCGAGACATGCTTGCGCAGTGCAAAGAGGCCGGCCTGGATCCTAGCGAGGTCGAGCGCACGCTCTCCCCCGGAAATTCGACGCAGCTGTATATGGCGTTCAGCCGTCAGACCGACGATGCGACCGTCCTGCGCACGCAGGCCGCGTTCGAAACGCTGCAGGCAGACGGTACGCTCGCTCGCCTCATGGGCGGTTCGCGTTGACCGTCGCTACCTGTCGTCTGCGGGTTCAGTTACCGCTCTGCTCGAATTCATTGAGCGCCTTGCGACAGCCAATGCCGGAGCCCTCACCGAGGCCCGCTTCCAGCCACGGCAAGATGGCCAACGGCGGCGCGACCAATGCGCCGACCACACTGGCAATGGCACGGGCGGCTAGCTCGCCGGTCACAACGCTGACCTGCGGGTCGCTCAGGGTGCCCTGCAGTTCTACGGGTGAGTTGCCGGACAGCAGACTGAAGTCCTTGGCGCGAGCTTCGAACGCAAGATTCAGTCGTTCACTGTCGAGCTTGATGGTGCCGCCGCCCGTGATGTTGCTGTCGGCCGTGCTGATAAAGAACTGCTCCAGTTTCGCGGTGCCGGCAGTTGAGTCGAAGCGCAGGTAGGTGCAGTTCATATCCACCTGATCCGAATCGGCTAGGGCAGCGAGTGCCGCTTCGCCTGCATCCAGGCCAAGCAGCTCCACGGCCAGCATGTCGAGCTTGCCTCCGGACATGGCGAGTTCCAGTTTGCCGTCGAGGTTGGCCGCCATCTCGCCCAGCGATTGTCCCTCGAGCGTGACGTCCAGCTGCCCACCGATGGTGCCTGCGGAGTCTTGCGCGACCTTGGACAGGTCAGCCTCGCGCAGAATCGGGGAGAGGTTGACGCTGGTGATATCCAGGTGCAGCTCGCCCGTGGGTTGCCCCGGACGAACGTCCAGTCGCAGCCGGCCATTGGCTTTCCCTTTGCCTATCGATAGCGTCAGGGGTTCGGCGACCAAGACACCTTCGTCCAGCTCGGCTTTGAAGTCGACAGCATTCAACGGAATTGCTTCTGCCAGCACCTGGTCGGCCTCGTAGCGAATGATGGCATCGCGGTCGCGAAGGGCATCCAGTCCCAACGGCTCGCTGGAAAATACCTGGCCGTCATTCGGGTCTGTTGGCGTATCGGGCGCCTTCAAATCAGAGGTCTCGAGCGTGTCCGAATGCAGGTTGGCCCAGAGCATCGGGCGGCCACGAAGGCTGAGGCGAACGTCGCCGCTCACGTCGCTATCGCCCCAGTTGGCGCGCAGATCCTGCAGGCGCAGTTGCTGGTTCTCCCACAGCAGCTGACCGTTTAGCTGATAGCCGGCCAGTGACGGCAGGCTCCACCCGGTCAGAGGATTGAGGTTGGCCGGGTTCGGCCCCTCAAGCGAAATCGCGAGATCCGCCGCTTCCAACTGCAAGGGATTGGTGACCGTGCCCTTTATGGTCAGCCGACTTTCGCGCGACTTGACCGTGCCTTCGACGGGGTAGGGTTGATCAACGAACAGTTCCTCCAGCGCGCCGACATCGATCTCGAACTGCAGCGGTACGTCGTTGCGCCAGGCATCGCCCGTCAGTTGCAGGCCGGAGTCGGTGGAAGTCGCGTCGACCTCGACCCGCAGATCCCGTGTCGGGTTTTCATAGCGCAGGTGCGTGTCGCTGAGACGGGCAGAGTTCTGCGCCAGCCGGGTGTGCAGTTCCCCGTCCAGCGTACCGAGCCCGGGATAGCCCAAGGGGGCGAGGGCACGGCCCAACTCCAGCTGTTCAACGGTCAGGTCGACCGTTCCGCTCAGCGAATTCTTGGTCAGATCAAGCGAGCCGCTGGCATCAACAGCCCCTTCGCCTTGGGCTGCGTGCAGGCGTTCGATCTTCAACTGCTGCTCGGCCAGATTGGCCTTGAGCACGATGTCGCTCAGTGCGGCATCGCCATACAGGAGCTCCTCCAGGTTGAGGTCGAGTTCACCGCGATAGCGACGCAAAGGCTGCAGCAGGTTTTGAGCGCTTTGTTGAAGCGACTGCTCGTTGTCCTTGGCTTGCGACTGTGCGCCGTTCGGTTCGGAGTCGAGCAAGCGCATCACGCCCCAACGGTTGAGGTCGAGTCTGTTGCCTTGCAGCTTTGCGGTCAGTTCGGGCGTATCGCCACGCTCCAGGACGAGCGAGCCGGTGAGGTGACTTTCGCCCGTGTTGAGGTCCATGTCCTGCAGCGCCCAACGCTGCCCATCACGCTTGAGCTGGGTGTTGAAGTCGAAGGCCGGCACGTCGATGGCTGGGCTGTCGAAGCTCATCAGTTTGGCTGAGTCTGGCGCGCTCACCGTCAGTTTGCCCTGTAGGGCATCAAGCGCTGGAAGCTGTTTGGCTTCACCTTCGAAGCTCGCCTGAATCTTGCCCAGTTGCCCATCGAGCGATACCGCATAGGGTGCACCGCTGGCCAATGCCTGGGACGGGGGCTCGCCCGTCAGGCTCAGGGTCAGTGGCTTGCCTTGCACATTGCCGTTGCCTTCGATGGACAGCTGGCGCTGCCCCGGGCCGTTATCGGTCGTCTCGATATCGAGTTCAACCTGTGCGTCCAGTTTGGCGTCGCGATAGGTCAGCTGGCCGTTCTGGATGCGGATCGTCTCCGGTTGGATGGGCGGCTCGCTGCTGTCGCTTTCGCTGCCGGTCAAGGCTGCCCAGTTGGAGCGCCCGTCCTCCTGCCGTGCGAGATGAACCTCGGGATTGTCGAGCTCAAGCAGTTGCAGACTGAGGTTACCCGTGAACAGCGCGCCCACATCGATCTCTGCCTGCATGGCGTCAAGCTTGAGCATATAGGGGTGTTCGGCCCACTCGGGATTAGCGACCTGTACGTCGCCAACGCTGATCCCCAGCGGAAAGCCCCAATCGACGTCGAGGCTGCCGATCTCAACGGCGCGCCCATCCAGCCGTTCACTCAGTTGGGCTTCGATTTTTTCGCGGGCCCACTGGGTTTGTACCAGTACTGCCGCGATTACCACCAGCAGCACCAGGGCCGCCAGCACGATGCCAATGATTTTTGCTGCCTTCGCCACCCTTGCCTCCTGATCCGGTCCGCTCGCGCTTTAGAGAGGGTCAGCTGCATCGGGAGCAGCCGTGTAAAGGTGTCGACCTCTCACCGACCGAAAAAGGTCACTGCAAATTTGCCGTGCCGTCTCGTGACGCGCAGCCGTTAGCGCCGCCGCCGCGCGCAGCGAAAGGGTTTGATGGGCAGGCAACCGAGAGAGGAGCACGGACGAACGGCATCGCCGTCGCCCGTGCTGAATGGTGTCAGCTCTGCAGATCGGCCAGCATTGCCGTGGCGACCGCTTCGGCGACCTTGATGCCGTCCACACCTGCCGAGAGGATGCCCCCGGCATATCCAGCGCCTTCACCGGCGGGATACAGGCCGCGGGTGTTGATGCTTTGCAGGGACTCGTTGTCGCGCTTGATCCGCACCGGCGAAGAGGTGCGTGTCTCGATGCCCGTGAGCACCGCATCGGCGCGGTCGAAGCCGCGAATCTGCTTGCCGAAAGCCGGCAGTGCTTCGCGGATGGCCTCGATCACGTAGTCGGGCAGCGAGGGCGCTAGGTCGCCCAGCTTTACGCCGGGCTTGTAGGACGGCTCGACCTCGCCAAACTCGCTCGACGGCTTGCCGCGAATGAAATCGCCCACCAGCTGCCCCGGCGCGCAGTAATCCCGACCGCCCAGCTCGAAGGCGCGCGACTCGAGCCGTTCCTGCAGCTCGACGCCGGCCAGCGGGCCGCCGGGGAAATCCTCGTCCGGGTTGATGCCCACGACGATACCGGCATTGGCGTTGCGCTCGTTGCGCGAGTACTGGCTCATGCCGTTGGTCACCACGCGCTCCGGCTCGGAGGTTGCAGCCACCACCGTGCCGCCCGGGCACATGCAGAAGCTGTAGACCGCGCGGCCATTCTTGGCGTGGTAGACCAGCTTATAGTCGGCCGCGCCCAGTTCCGGGTGGCCGGCATACTTGCCCAGCCGCGCGTTGTCGATGAGCGACTGTGGGTGCTCGATGCGAAAGCCCACGGCGAAGGGCTTGGCCTCGATATAGACGCCGCGCTCCTGGAGCATGCGAAAGGTGTCGCGCGAGCTGTGACCCAGCGCGAGTACCACGTAGCGGCTACGCAATTCTTCGCCATCGGCCATGCGCACGCCCTGGATACGCCCATCTTCGATGATGAAATCGACCACGCGGCTGTCGAAACGCACCTCGCCGCCGAGCGCCTTGATCTCTTCGCGCATCGTTGAAACCACGCCGGTCAGGCGGAAGGTGCCGATGTGCGGCTTGCTGACAAACATGATTTCTTCCGGCGCGCCGGCGCGGACGAACTCGTGCATCACCTTGCGGCCGTAGAACTTCGGGTCCTTGATCTGGCTGTAGAGCTTGCCGTCGGAGAACAGCCCCGCGCCGCCTTCACCGAACTGCACGTTGGACTCGGGGCTCAGCACCTTCTTGCGCCACAGCGCCCAGGTGTCCTTGGTGCGGCGGCGTACATCACGACCGCGCTCCAGCACGATCGGGCGGAAGCCCATCTGCGCCAGCGTCAGCGCGGCGAACAGGCCGCAGGGGCCGAAGCCGATCACCAGCGGGCGCTCGCTCAGCCCTTCTGGCGCCTGGCCGACCGGGTAGTAGCAGGTGTCTGGCGAAACACGAATGTTGCGGTCATCGGCCAGGCGCGCCAGCACCTTCGGCTCGACCGCCACGCTGGCATCGATGATGTAGACAAAGGTGATCTCGCTGTTCTTCTTGCGCGCGTCGTAGCTGCGCTTGAACACCGTGAAGTCGAGCAGCTCGGTATCGCTGATTCCCAGCCGCTCCACAATGGCGTGGCGAAGGGCCTCGGCGGGATGGTCGAGCGGCAGTTGCAGTTCGTTGATGCGAATCATGACAGGTCCTGGCCGGTGGCCCCGGCAGAGGTGAGGTGGCGACGCAGCGAAACCGGGTGGCTCGCGCGGCGCGCAGTTTAGCTGCGGCGGGTCAGGCTGTCATGAACGAGGATCAAGTGAGGCGGGCCGGCCGCCGCGGACGCGATGGCCGGTCGGTTAAGCGAGGATTACTGAAGGATTACCCGAGCGTTCACCGGTTGCAGTGGGCGGTTGTTGGCATGCCCAACGGCCTCGGTCAGGGCTTGGATTTGCGCGCTTGAGGCGACGATGGGCTGCTTGAGCACCAGCCAGCGAACCCCTTCCGAGCAGGGCGGTGTGGTCAGCGAGCCATTGAACCGGTAGTAATCCAGATCCGCTGGCAGCATGTCGCGGATGTTCACCTGTTGCGCCACGGGCTGTTTCGTACCGCTTGTCGGCGGAGCGCTCCAGAGGTCGGCGAGTACCGCGTTTTGCTCGCCGTCCTTGAACATCACTGCCACGACCGCCAGCTTGCCGCTATCGTCGGCATGCACCAGATGACCTTCCAGCGGATACGACTGGCCTTTGATGTGGTTTTCGCTGGGCATGTGAAAGTGAAACTGGATGAGCTGGAACGTCTCGCCATCCAGCGTGAGCGTGCTGCCCGGCTCGTAGGCCACTTGCACTGTATGGCCGTTGTTAGCGACCTCGCTGGCGCCGGCCTTGTAGTCGACTGCCAGGGGTTTCAACTCCGCTTCGACGAAGCCCTGCAAGTTGACAGGCGACTGATTTTCGCCGGCGCAGGTGTTGAATTCAGGGGTGAGCGTCGCCCAGTTCTCCGGCCCTTTTTCGCCTGAGTAGTCCCACTGCGTGCCGGGGGTGACGGCGAGCGCGCTGGTGCAGAACAATAGCGTGGCCAGTGACGGGGTGATTGTTTTCATGTCGATTCTCCTCAGCTCGGGTATCTGCGCCGCCATCTCCGGCCTGGCAATATTCGATGTCGTCCGCTGTTGGTAACCACGGCCGCAATGGTTTCGGGGCGCAGGTGCTGCAGCTTTTTCACTGCTTTCTATTTTGTCGATCAAAGCCCGGCCGTGTTCGCCTGATCCGACGGGGTGTGGCAGTTATTTGGCCGGCGAGCTTTTCGCTTCCCTTTCTGGTTAACGAACTTCACCATGCGGGCCTTGTTTAGGTTCTGAAGTCGGAGCGACCCATGATCAATAACGATGTGATGCGCAGCGTGCGCTACATCCTCAACGTCAACGACGCCAAGATCGCCGAGATCACTCGGCTTACGGGTTGCGAGATTCCCGACAGCGAAGCGGTGGCCTACCTGAAGAAAGAAGACGAGGACGGCTTCAAACCCTGTCCCGATCGGATCATGGCGCACTTTCTCGATGGCCTTGTGATCTACAAGCGCGGCAAGGATGAAAGCCGGCCGACGCCGCCTATCGAGCTGCCGGTGACCAACAACATGGTGCTGAAGAAACTGCGCGTCGCCTTCGAGCTGAAGGAAGACGACATGCATGCGATCCTCCAGTCGGTCGACTTTCCGGTCTCCAAGCCGGAACTCAACGCGCTGTTCCGCAAGGCCGGGCACAGCAACTACCGTGTCTGTGGCGACCAGTTGCTGCGTAACTTCCTCAAGGGGCTGGCGCAGCGGGCCAACTGAACGCCTGTCGAGCGCCCATGGAAAAGCCCCGCTTTGATGAGCGGGGCTTCTGGTCACGCTGACGAGCCTTAGCTCTGGATCATCGAAATGACCTTGTCACGCAGCTGAGGGTCGTTCTGTACCGCCTGGTTGATGGCGTTGTATTCCTCAATGCTCAGCTCATTGTTTTGCACCGTCTCCAGCATTTTCTCGTTGGCCTGCTGCTGCAGCTGCTGGGCTTCTGCCGGATCGCCGGTTTTCTCCAGCTTGGCCGTGAAGTCTTGACGGATCTCCATGATCTGATCGAGAGACTCGGCGAATTTCTCCAGTTTCTTATCGCTGATGTCCGAGGCCTGCATGGCCGGTGCGGTCTGCGGCGCCTGCGGCTGGCTAGCCTGCTGCGCCAACACCTGTGAGCTGCCCGCTGCCATGAACAGGGCTAGAAGGCTGGCAGAAACGACACGAGATTTGAGCATGGTCATGAGCTTGATCCTGGTTCTGAAAAAAGACACTCAGGGCTTTGCATCAGCCATGCCAGCTCAATGGCAAATAGATAACCTGTTGATTCGTTTGAAGTTTCGCCACTCGTCCCGTTTACCTCGACGGGCTGAGAGGCGCTCTGTATGGTGCCAAAATGGCACATGTAGCAGTTTGGCAAAGAACTTCAACTCTGCGCGGCGCGCTGTTGTTGAAGGTGGTGATTCCCCTGGTCGCGATCATGCTCGGCTTCAGTTATCTGATGCTGTGGACGGTCGAGCGCAACAGCGAGCGGCGTCTGCAGGAAGAGGTCGAACTGGTGGCGCGGGCGGTTCGGCTGCCGCTGAGTGACAGTCTGGAGAAGAAACACGAACGCACCTCGCAGCAGGTGCTGGAATCCGTTCTCGGCGTTGGTCGTGTCTACGGTGCCTACCTCTACGACGATCAGGGCGAGCTGGTGGCCTTCGCCGGCGCCATCGAGCCCGACCAGGACCAGACTTCGATTCAGGAGCTCACTGCCGACGGCAAACGCCGCGGCGGCTATCAGCGCATCCGTGGGCGTGAGGTGTATTCCTACTTTCTGCCGCTGGAGCAGAGCGGTGGTCGCATCAACGGGCTGCTGCAGGTGACCCGCCGCTGGAACGACTTCGAGCGTGACACCCGCAGGCTGAGGTTCATCGCCGGCATATCGGCGGCGGTGCTGGCGCTGGCGGCCGTCTGCATCGTCCTGCTCGGGCACTGGTCGGCCATAGGCCGCCATCTGCAGCAACTGACCCAGAGCATGGCCCGTGTTGCTGACGGCGATCGGAAGCACCGCGCCCCGCGCAGCGGCCCGCAGGAAATCGCAGTGCTCGGCCGGGCGCTGAATCAGATGCTCGACAGCATCGCCGATTCCGAGCAGCGCATGGCCGAACAGAAAACGCGCGAGGCGGAGCTCGAAGCACGCTTGCGGCGCTCCCAGCAACTCGCCGCCGTGGGTCGGCTGGCGGCAGGCGTTGCCCATGAGCTGGGCAACCCGCTCAGCGTAATCGATGGCAAAGCGCAGCGGGTGCTGCGTAGCGAGACGCTGGAAGATGGCCAGCGCAAAGGGCTGCTGCAGATCCGCAGCCAGGTACAGCGCCTGAGCGAGATTGTCCGCCAGCTTCTCGACTTCGGTCGTGCCGCCGGACGACCTGTTCGACGCATGCCTGCCGAGGTGCTGGCGTACTCATCGGCTGCCGCGGTGGCGGACGAGCTGGCCGTCCTGAACGTGACCCTGCAGTTGGAGGCAGCGCCCGAGCCGTTGTTCTGCGAGGTCGATCCGCCTCGTTTCGAGCAGGCGCTGACCAATCTGCTGCGCAATGCCGCCCAGGCCAGCCCCGGCGGACAGGTATTGCTGCGCTGGTGGCGGGAAGAGGGCTGTCTGTTGTTCCAGGTCGAGGATGACGGTCCTGGCGTCGCCGAGCAGCACCGTGCGGCGTTGTTCGAGCCATTCTTCACCACCAAGCCGGTGGGTCAGGGCAGCGGCCTCGGGTTGGCCGTGGCTCACGGCGTGGTTGCTGAGTGCGGCGGGCGGATCGAACTGGTCGAGAGCTCGCTCGGTGGCGCGGCGTTTCGTATTTCGTTGGCGCTGGCCGGTGAGGAGGATGGCGATGCAAATGGATGACAGCACACCGCAGCGGGTGCTGGTGGTGGAAGACGACGATGGCCTGCGTCAGCTGCTGGTCGAGGAGCTGGAGGACCGTGAACTCAGCGTAAGAGCCGTGCCCAGCGCCGAGGAGGCGGTGCCGTTGTTGGAGGGCTGGGAGCCGGATCTGGTGCTCAGCGATCTGCGCCTGCCAGGTGCCGATGGCATGGCGCTGCTGCGACGGGTCAAGTCGATGCAGGCGGCGCCCGCGTTTCTGGTGATCACCGCCTTCGGCAGCATTCAGCAGGCGGTGGCGGCGCTCAAGGAAGGCGCTGATGAATTCCTGACCAAACCGCTGGACCTCGACCACCTCGGCCTCGCCGTATCGCGCGCCCTGGAAACACGCCATCTGCGCGATGAGGTGCGGCGCTTTCAGCAGTTGCTCAGGGACGACCGTTTCCACGGCATGCTCGGGCGCAGCCGGGTGATGCGCGGGCTGTTCGATCAGATCCGCCAATTGGCCCGTGCCGCCGGGCCGGTCCTGGTGATCGGCGAAAGTGGCACCGGTAAAGAGCTGGTGGCGCGCGCCGTGCACGCTGAAAGTGAAAGGGCCGGGCGCCCGTTCCTCGCGATCAACTGCGCCGGCCTGCCGGCCGAACTGCTGGAAAGCGAGTTTTTTGGTCATGCCGCAGGTGCTTTCACCGGAGCCAGCCGCGCCCACAAGGGGCTGTTCCAGCAGGCCGATGGAGGCACTCTGTTTCTCGACGAGATTGGTGAGATGCCGCTGCCGCTGCAGGCCAAGCTGCTGCGTGTGCTACAGGAGGGCACCATCCGGCCGGTGGGTGGCGAGCGCGAATTGAACGTGGATGTGCGCATCATCGCTGCCAGCAACCGGCCGCTGGAAACCGCCGCCGGCCGGGAGTCCTTTCGCGAGGACCTGTTCTTTCGCCTGGAAACCTTCATCCTGCAGGTGCCGCCGCTTCGCGATCGCGAGGAAGACCGCGAACTGCTCGCCGCCGGCTTCGTCGCGCATTTCGCCGCACGTGACGGTCGCCCGGTGCGGGGCCTGTCCCCCGCGGCGCTGGAGCAGCTCAGGCGCTATCCCTTTCCCGGCAACGTACGCGAGCTGCAGAACGCCATGGAGCGGGCGGTGACCTTCTGCCATGGCCGCAGTATCGAACTGGAGCACCTGCCGGCACGCATCGGCAATTTTCAGGACAAACCGCCCGAGCGCCAGGCTGACGAACTGCTCGGCTTGATGATCGACGGCCCGCTCTTGCCGACCCTCGACGAGCTGGAATTGCGCTACATCCAGCACGTGCTGGAGCGGGTCGAGGGCAACAAGCGCCGCGCTGCGGCCTTGCTCGGCATCGGCAGGCGAACGCTGTACCGCCGCCTCGGCGAAAAGGAGCAGGACGACAATGGCTGATGCAGCCGTGCCGGACCTTTTAAAGGCAGACAATGCGCCGGCTGAGAGCAATCGTCCGCAAGCGCCCGAAACGAGTCGCTCGCGGTGAGGCACCGGTTAGCTGGGCTGCACCGCCGTGAGCGGCGGCAACCGATCCAGACGCAACTCGGTCTCCGACCGAGTACGCACCGCTACCCATTCCGCCAGCGCCGCTACCGTACGCGGCGGTGAGATCAGGTAGCCCTGAAACAGGTCGCAGCCGGCCTGCAGCAGCGCGGATTGTTTTTCCAGGCTGTCGACACCCTCGGCATTGACCCGTTTGCCTTGGGCCTGACAGAACGCGACGATCGCCGTGAGGCTTTGCTGCATCTCCGGGCGGGTCAGTCGCTCGATGATCGCCATGTCCAGCTTGATGGTATCGGCCGGGTATTCGAGCAATTGCTGGATCGAGGTGTAGCCGACCCCGAAATCGTCGATGGCGACACGGAACCCGGCCATCCGAATCGCACTCACCGCCGCCATGGTGTTGCTGCTGAGTTCAGCGGCGAAGGTTTCGGTGAGCTCGATTTCGATGAGGCTGGTGCAGATACCATGGTGCGCGGCGCGTTCAGTCAGGTAGCTGCACAGGCGGTCATCGTCCAGTTGCGCCGACGATACGTTGATCGCCAGGATGACGCCCTCGCCGAACAGGCTGACCAGTTGTGGGTAACCGGCCAATGCGTGGTCGATTACCCAGCTGTCGATCTTCGGAAACAGGCCTGCACGCTCGGCGATGGGAATGAATTCGCCCGGTGAGACTGTGCCCAGCAGCGGCGAGTGCCAGCGCAGCAATGCCTCGCAGCTGACCACCGCACCTTCACGGTCCACCGCCGGCATGTACACCAGACGGAATTGATCGTCGCCATTGAGGGTGCGCAACTGTTCCTCGATCAGGCGGATGCGCTGATCGCGCTGCTCCAGCTCTGCCGAGAACGCCACGGCAAAGTTCTTGCCCATGGCCTTGGCCTGATACATCGCGCTGTCGGCGCGCGTCAGCAGCTGGGTGACCGAGGCGGCATCGTCGGGGTAGCGGGCGGTGCCGATGCTGACGCTGACCTGATAGAGGCGGTCGTCCACCCGGAAGCCGCCGCGGCACAAGCCAAGCAAGGCGTCAGTAAGTTCGGTCAGGCTGTCGTTGGCGGCCGGGGACAACAGCAGGACGGCGAACTCGTCACCGGAGAGCCGGGCGAAGGCCGTTTCGGTCTCCGGACGGGATTCGCAATGCCGTTCAAGCGCGCGCTGTGCACGCAGGGCAAAGATCCGCAGCAGCGCATCACCGGCATCATGACCGTATTGATCGTTGACCTGTTTGAAGTTGTCCAGGTCGAGAAACAGCAGAGCCAGATGCTGTCCGCCTTGCTCGCACTTCGCATGCATGGCCGCCGCCAGGATGCCGAAGTGGGCGCGGTTGCTGATGTGGGTCAGGCTGTCGGTCCAGGAGATTTCCTGGATGCGCTGCAGTGCTTCTGTGTTGCGCTCGTGGAGCGTCTTCATGTTCAGCGTCAGACGGCCAATTTCTCCGCCGTCGGTGGGTTCGTCGAGCGCCGTCCGCTTGCACAGCAGCAGGTCGGTGAGCTGCTTGTCCAAGTGGCTGATGGGGTCGGTGACGTAGCGGCGGATCAGCAGCAGCAACAACCCGCTGGTGATCAGGCAGATCAGCGAGCCGCCGATGAGAAAGGCGAGGCTGAGCCTGCGCAGGCGTTCGGCGAGGTAGTGCGGCGGAGGCGTCAGGCGTGCGTGCACTGATGCCGACAGCTTGACGTCCGCTGACAGGCGTGACGTCTCGGCATCCAGCGTCGGGGCGATCTCGACCGCGGCACTGTAGTCGGCCTCGAGCTGGTTCTTCAGGGTGATGAACCGCTCCGGCCGCACGGCCA